>Ga0213841_1001216_pt1 | contig 14186 bp, 12 predicted proteins | sample SWPATP23_FD_160125 | JGI IMG/M metagenome (GOLD analysis project Ga0213841, IMG submission 160125) | Coastal seawater microbial communities from Marineland, Florida, United States - SWPA TP2 #3 | ecosystem: Environmental > Aquatic > Marine > Coastal | place: USA: Florida | collected 2016-08-14 | reverse complement strand
CGCCAGATGGTAACGCGCCCGATCCGGGTCATAAGCCTTTTGTTCCAGATCAGCGTTGAAGAACCGCTGACCGGACCCGATCGGGTGGTCGTTCCCGACCTCGCCAAAGCCGTTCAGGATGGTATCGACCAATTGCTGACGGTCGATCGCGTATTTCAGCGCCATGCGAATGTTGTTGTCGCTGAAGGGGGCGGCACGGGTATCCATCGGCAGGCCGTAATGCTGGGTGCCGGTCACCGACAGAACCACCACACCGGGCGCGCGCTGCAGCAGGTGTACGGTGTTCAGATCGGCCGAGTCGATATAGTCGACCTCGCCCGAGATCAGCGCGTTCTGACGGGCCGCCGCATCGTGGATCACGATCTGTTCAACCGCGTCGAAATAGGCCGCGTCGGATTTCCAGTATCCGTCATGGCGCGAGTAGGTGGCCCCAACGCCGAATTCCATTTCCTCGATCTTGTAGGGGCCGCAGCCATCCATGGTCATCGGATCAATGGCACCATCTGTCGAGGGCAGGATCGGCAGGTGATAATCTGCCAGCACGAAGGGGAAGTCAGCGTTGCCTGCCGCCAGCGTGAAGACCACGTTCATGCCGTCAACCGTCATGTCGGTGATCGGCGCGACGATCGGTGCGGCGGCCGAGGTGGAATCTTCGCCCATATGGTGGCGCAGCGAGGCGACCACATCTTCGGCGGTCAGCACGTGACCGGAATGGAACTGCACCCCCGACCGGATCGTGAAGGTCCAGGTTGCAGCGTCTGCCGAGGCTTCCCAGCTTTCCGCCAGTTCGGGAACCAACGAGCCATCGGTGGCGATCTCAGTCAGATAGTTGTTGCGGGTATGGGCCTGAAGGATCGTGAAATCGTTTTCCCAGGATCCCGGGTCCATCGAGTCGGTGGTCGATCCGTGGGCCTGGGCGATCCGCAGCGTGCCCCCGCGCACGGGCTGAGCTTTGGCCATACGTGCGCCCATCGGGCCGATCAGGGCCGCGCCACCAATTGCGGACGCCCCCTTGAGCACGCCACGGCGGCTGACGCCGCCCGAAGTAAGTGAAGATTTCATCATGTTGTTTTCTCCGCTGTTGTCGTCATATTCTTCGTTTTTTTGCAGTCACGCATGTCAAAGCCTGGTGGTTCGCGCTGTCCCGGGTCACCCCTGATCGAACCCATCCCTACCGTCTATTCGCCCTGTGTCATGCCAGAGGGCCTTTCCCGGCCACGGCAAGCCAGTTGATCTGATCTTCTGAGTCATAGGTGAAACCTGGACCCTGATTTGCGCAAGTATCGATCGAAAGCTTCGACTTTTTCGAAACCGCATCCACGAAGATCGGGCAAAATGGAAAGGGCAGCAGCGAGTCCATGGCCATACTCTTGCATGGGATGGCAGGGCCGAAAACCTAAATTCGACCAATGGTCGTCAATTTGCGACAGCCGATCTGCGAATCCGCGGGTTTTTCTTGCACCAGCACAAGAATTTCGCGCCTGTGGGCGAAAGATGCCGCACGCGATGCATGGTGCGCATCTGCGTGGCCGGACCGTCCGGTATGAAAAGGATCATGTGATGCAAAAGCCCCCGAATATCGTTCTGATCATGGCCGATCAGCTTGCCCCGCACTTCACCGGCACCTATGGCCACCCGGTGGTGAAGACACCGAACATGGATGCACTGGCCAGTCGTGGGACACGTTTTGATGCGGCCTATTGCAATTCCCCGCTCTGCGCCCCGTCGCGCGCGTCGTTCATGACCGGACAGCTGGTGTCGAAGATCGGCGCCTATGACAATGCCGCCGAATTTCCGGCCTCGATCCCCACCTTCGCCCATTACCTGCGGATGATGGGCTATCGCACCTGCCTGTCGGGCAAGATGCATTTTGTGGGGCCTGACCAGTTGCACGGATTCGAAGAACGCCTGACCACCGATGTCTACCCATCCGATCACGCCTGGACGCCCGACTGGACCAATCCGCATGAACGGATCGACAAGTGGTATCACAACATGGATTCGGTGCAGCAGGCCGGACCCGCCGCCACCACGTTCCAGATCGAATATGACGAAGAGGCCACCTTCCTCGCCCGCCGCCGGATCATGGAATACGCGATGCGCAGGGCGCAGCCCTTTGCGATGGTGGTCAGCCTGATCCACCCGCATGACCCCTATGTGCCCCGGCCCGAGTTTTGGAAACTATACGCCGACGACGACATCGACATGCCGCAGACCGGGCTGACCGATGACCCCCACACATTGCGTGTGCATCACGGGATCGGCGCGGATACCCAACCGGTGACCGAACAGGACATCCGCAATGCCCGGCACGGTTATTACGCCAACATATCCTATTTCGACTCCAAGGTTGGTGAGATCGTAAAGGCGCTGGAAGAATCCGGGCAATTGGACAACACCATCGTCATCGTGACCTCGGATCATGGCGACATGCTGGGGGAGCGCGGGCTTTGGTATAAGATGAGCTTCTTCGAGCATTCCGCTCGAATCCCTATGATAATTGCCGGCCCGGGTGTTGAAAATCGGACCGTGGCAGAGCCCGTCAGCCTGCTGGACATCCTGCCGACCTTCATGGATGTCGCCGCCTCGACCGGCCAAACCGCGCCCGATCCGGCGATGGACCTGGACGGGCGGTCACTTTGGCCCTTGCTGCAGGGGGCTGTGGATAACCCTGATGGCGGAGAGGTCCTTGGGGAATATTGTGCGGAATGTGCAAGTGATCCAATCTTCATGATCCGCCGTGGGGCGCTGAAGTATATTCACTGCCGGGCAGACCCCCCTCAGTTATTTGATATTTCTACGGATCCGTTTGAGCGGAACAATCTCGCCGAAGATCCCGCCTATGGGACGGTTGTTGCAGAATTCAAATCCTTCGTTTCCCAAAAATGGGCTGAGGAACCACTGTATGAGGCAATTCTGGCCAGCCAAAAGCGCCGGGGACCGGTGCATCGCGCGATGGAGATCGGACAACTGGTCAGCTGGGACTATCAGCCACCGCGTGATGCCTCGAACGAGTTCGTGCGCAACCATATGGATTGGACTGTGGCTGCCGAGATGACCCGCTTTCCACCTTTCAAAGCAAAATCAGACAGTTAAGCGATACTTATTCGTGCTAAGGTTGTTTGATCAAACAAAATACCCCGCCAATCATCATGGTTGGCGGGGCATGTCATGTTCGAGGTCAGAATACAAATTTCGGACAGATGATTCGAGCATCACCTAGCAACTATCTGGATTCAAATAATGAATCCTAAATCAGTGATTTAGAAAGCGCGCTTAGCCCTTTCCATCGAGGATTTCGCAGGCCTTTTCCGCCAGAGGCGCCGCCAATGCCCCCACCTGCAAGGCCCGATCCGATGACGCGTTGCCCTGCACCCCGCGAAAGCCCACGCCCTGCACAATCGCGGCAAGGCGGAACAGCCCGAAGACAAGATAGAACTCCCAGTTGTCGATCCGCGCAATCCCCATCCGCTCGCAATAGCGCGCGACATAGTCTTCCTCTGTCGGCAACCCGAGCGCGGCGCGATCAACGCTCTCTAAACCGCTTAACACCGGTCCTGGCGGCATACGCCACAACATGCATTGATAGGCCAGATCCGCCAGCGGATGGCCCAGGGTCGACAGCTCCCAGTCCATTACGGCGATCAGACGGGGCGCATCCGGCGCGAACATCACGTTGTCCAGCCGGTAGTCGCCATGCACCAGCGACACCCACCCGTCATCGGCCACCATGTTCGCCCCCAGCCAATCCATGATCCGTTCCATCGCCGGGATATCGCCGGTCTGGGTGGCGCGATATTGGCGAACCCAGGTGGTGTATTGGCGGTCATAGTAGCTGCCCGCGCGGCCGAAATCCGACAGGCCCACGGCCCCCAGATCGACCGAATGGATCGCCGCCAACGCCATGTTCATCTGATCATAGATCGCGGCCCGATCCGCTGCGTCCACCCCTGGCAAAGCCGGGTCCCAGAACACCCGACCTTCGACAAATTCCATCACGTAGAACATCGACCCAAGCACGCTGTCATCTGCGCACAGATGCAGCGCACGGGCCACAGGCACATCCGTATCCGCCAGCGCGGACAGAACCCGAAACTCCCGATCCACGGCATGGGCGGATTTCAGCAGCTCACCCGGCGGTTTGCGGCGCAGAACATAGGCCCCGCTTTCGGCGCGCAGCTTATAGGTCGGATTTGATTGACCATCGGAGAACTTCTGCGCCGTGCGCAGACCCCGGAAGCCGGGCAAATGCGCCTCCAGATAGGTGCCGAGCGCCCGTAGCTGCGTCTCCTCCATCAGGCCAGCCCCTTGTTCCCGTCATGATGCGCCCGCACCAACTGACGCCCAAGCGCCATCATATGCACCTGATCCGGCCCATCGGCAAAGCGGATCTGACGGGCATAGTTGAACAGCTCCGCCAAGGGCAAATCCTGGGTCAGCCCCTTGCCACCGTGGATCTGAATGGACCGGTCGATCACCGTCTGCGCCATCATCGGCGCCACGATCTTTATCGCGGAAATCAGGTCTTTCGCGGCCTTCGCCCCATCACGGTCGATCTTGGCCGCCGCCTTCAGCGTCAACAGGCGCGCCTGTTCGATCTCGCACCAGCTTTTGGCGATATCCTCGCGCACCGATTGGTGCTGCGACAGCCGCCGCCCGAAAGTCTCGCGCTTCTCCACCCGATCCATCATCAGCTCCAGCGCCCGCTGCGCCGCACCCACCAGCCGCATACAATGATGGATGCGCCCCGGCCCGAGCCGCCCTTGCGCGATCTCGAACCCCCTGCCCTCGCCAAGCAGCAGATTTTCGGCAGGCACCCGGACATTGTCGAACTCTATCTCCGCCTCGCCAAACGGCGCATCCGCATAGCCAAGCGTCGTGACATGGCGCAGGATCTTCAGCCCCGGTGCATCCCGCGGCACCAGGATCATGCTTTGCTGCTTGTGCCGGTCGGCATTGTCCGGGTCCGACTTGCCCATGACGATAAACACCGCACAGCTTTCGCGCATCCCGCCCGTCGTGTACCACTTGCGCCCGTTCACAACGTAGTCATTGCCATCCCGTCGGATTTCCGTGCGGATATTGGTAGCGTCGGATGAGGCAACGTCCGGCTCCGTCATAGCAAAGCCCGACCGGATGTCGCCCGCGAGCAGTGGCTCCAACCAGCGCGCCTTTTGCGCGTCAGAGCCATAGAGCATCAGGGTTTCCATATTGCCCGTATCCGGAGCGTTGCAGTTGAAAATCTCAGGCGCCCACCAGACCCGGCCCATAATCTCGGCCAATGGCGCATATTCGAGGTTCGACAGATCGCCACCATGCGCCTTGGGACGAAACAGGTTCCACAGCCCCGCCGCGCGGGCCTTATCCTTCAGGTCTTCGTAGAAATCCGGCGTCCGGAAAGGCGTGTCCGTCGTCTCGAAATGACGCGCAAAGACCGGTTCTGCCGGATAGATATGCGCCTTCATGAACTCGGTCAGGCGCGCCTGCATCTCGCGCATCTTCGGCGTCGGTTCGAAATCCACCGGTTCTCTCCTCCCTCGCTGGTTGCCGCCACGTTCCCGGCCCGACCCCAGACTGTCAACCGTGCCGTTGTGTCATTCCGTGCAAACCCGGGAAAGCCCTTGCCTTTCGCCCCGCCGCCTCTAGCCTTTGCGCAAAACGGGAGACCACGCCATGCCGATCCAGCCCCATCCTCTCTTCGATCTCTCGGGGCGCATCGCCCTGGTGACCGGTGCCAGTCGCGGCATAGGCGAGGAGATTGCCAAGATCCTGGCAGACCATGGCGCCCATGTGATCGTATCCAGCCGCAAGGTCGATGGGTGCAGCACAGTGGCTGAGGCCATCAAGGCCGCCGGTGGCAGCGCCGAAGCCTTTCCCTGCCATATCGGCGACATGGATCAGATCACGGCCATATTCGAACATATCAAGACCACCCATGGGCGGCTCGATATCCTTGTGAACAACGCCGCCACCAACCCCTATTTCGGGCATATCCTCGACACCGATCTGGGCACCTTCGAAAAGACGCTCGACGTCAATATCCGCGGCTATTTCTTCATGTCCGTGGAAGCGGGCAAGATGATGCGCGACCAGGGAAAGGGCGCCATCGTCAACACGGCCTCTGTGAATGCACTGGAACCTGGCGACATGCAGGGGACGTATTCCATCACCAAGGGCGCCGTGGTGAACATGACCCGCGCTTTCGCCAAGGAATGCGCGCCTTTGGGCATTCGGGTGAATGCGCTGGCGCCGGGCTGGACGCGAACCCGCTTCGCGGGCGCGCTGCTGGATAGCGAACCCCATTATACCGAAATCATGGCCCGCCTGCCGATGAAACGCCCCGCCGAACCGTCCGAGATGGCCGGTGCGGTGCTCTACCTGGTATCGGATGCGGCCAGCTACACCACCGGCGAATTGCTGGTCGTCGATGGCGGGCTGACCATATGAAACGCTTTAAAGGCAAGGTCGCGCTGATCACAGGGGCCGCCAGCGGCTTTGGAAAACTGCTGGCCGAAGGGTTGGCCGCCGAAGGAGCGCTTCTGGTCATGGGCGACCGCAACAAATGGGGCTTGCGCCACGTGGCGCCTGGGGCCGTGGCCAGCTACATGCGGTGCGACGTGACGCAAGAGGACAGGGTGAAGGCACTCTGTGACCTCGCCATCGAACAGTTCGGCAGGCTCGACATCGCGGTAAACAACGCCGGCATCGCCGGCCCGATGAAACCGCTGACCGAGATCCGCGAGGACGAATTCGACCTGATCCATGCGGTGAATGCCAAGGGCACATTCTTCGGCCTCAAACACCAGATCCCGCTGATGCGCGATCAAGGCGGTGTCATCCTCAACGTGGCCTCCGTGGCCGGCCTCGGCGCAGCCCCCAAGCTGGCCGCCTATGCCGCCGCCAAACACGCGGTCGTGGGCCTGACCAAAACCGCGGCCATCGAGGAAGCCCGCAACAACATCCGCGTGAACGCGATCTGCCCCTTCTACAGCCCCACGCCGATGGTCACCGAAAGCAGCATGGCCGACATGCAAGGCTTCCTCGCCAACACCTCCCCGATGAAACGCCTTGGCACCCCCGGGGAAATCACCGCCGCCATGCTGGCCATGCTCGATCCAGCCAACAGCTACATGACCGGCCAGGCCATCGCCATCGACGGCGGTGTCACCGCCTATTGACCGACTTCATTGTTCCTTAAATATCCCCGCCGGAGGCACCCTGCCCTCGAAACCTGCGGCTTCCTTCGACACATCCCACCCGTCTCTCAACACATCCGCGGCAGCACGCGCCGAGGAGGTCCCCGCGTAAGCGGGGGGTGACGAGGCGCGTTCCCCGGTCGACGCCGGCAGGCGGCGAAACCAAAAAGGGCGGCCCCAACGGCCGCCCTTTCCCTTAACCGGGACTCATCCCCCGCAGCCGTTCCGACCGTCGCCTCAACAGCTCTACCGTCGTCAGCAGGGCAATCGAGATCACCACAAGGATCGTCGCCACCGCCAGGATCGTCGGCGAAATCTGTTCGCGCAGGCCGATGAACATCTGCCATGGCAATGTCTTTTGACCGGCGGAGCCGACGAACAACACCACAACCACCTCGTCAAACGACGTGATAAAGGCAAAAAGACCGCCGGAAATCACACCCGGCAGGATCAGTGGCATCTGCACCTTGAAGAAGGTCGTCACCGGATCCGCTCCCAGACTGGCCGAGGCGCGGGTCAGTGACTTGTCGAAGCCCACCAGCGTTGCAGTGACGGTGATGATCACGAAGGGAATGCCAAGCGCGGCATGGGCCAGCACGACACCCAGATAGGTCCCTTGCAATCCGATCCGGCTATAGAAGAAATACATGCCGGCAGCCGAGATGATCAGCGGCACGATCATCGGCGAAATCAGGATCGCCATGATCGTCCCTTTGAACGGCACATGCGATTGCGACAGGCCAATGGCCGCCAATGTCCCAAGCGCCACCGACAGGATCGTAGCTGCGGGCGCGATCTTGACCGAGTTCCACAGCGGCTGCTGCCAGTCGGGGTTGGTAAAGAAATCCCGATAATGCTCCAGCCCATAGGCATCCGGGTCCAGCGCCAGCATTCCGGGCGTGAAAGTAAAGAAATCCTCGGCGTTAAAGCTCAGCGGGATGATCGTGATGATCGGCGCGATCAGAAAGAAGAAGATCAATCCGCAGATCACACGAAACCCATAGTGCCAGGCTTTCTGGCCGGTCGAGGCATAAGGAGGAAGGCTGCTCATGATCTTTACCCCAGCTTCACGTTGTCGATGCCCACGATCCGGTCATAGATCCAATAAAGGATCAGCACGACCCCAAGGAGGATACTGCCAAGCGCAGCGGCCAGACCCCAGTTGAGCGAGGAGGAGATGTGATAGGCGATCCGGTTCGAGATGAACGTCCCCGTCCGGCCCCCGACCAGTTCCGGCGTGATGTAATAGCCGATCGCCAGGATGAAGACGAGGATACAGCCCGCGCCGATACCCGGCACCGATTGCGGGAAATAGACCCGCCAGAACGCCGTCCAATCCGTCGCGCCAAGCGACTTGGCGGCGCGCACATAGGTCGGCGGAATGGTCTGCATCACCGAATAGAGCGGCAGGATCATGAAGGGCAGCAGGATATGCGTCATCGCAATGATCGTCCCCGTCTGGTTATTGATCAGCTGCAAGCGGGAATCGTCCGCAACCAGCCCGATCCAAACCAGAATGTCATTGATCACCCCCTGTTGCTGCAACAGCACTTTCCAGGCGGATGTCCGCACCAAAAGCGATGTCCAGAACGGCAGCAGAACAAAGATCATCAGCACGTTCGACACCCGCATCGGCAGGTTCGCCAGCAGGAAGGCAACAGGATAGCCAAGCAGCACGCAGCTACCCATGATGACCAGCGACATGAATAGGGTCCGCCCGAACAGGGTCACATAGATCTGCCGGTCCTCGGGCTGCGCCGTGATGCCCTCGGGCGACAGCTGCATGTCGATGGCGGTCAAGAAATAGCCCGGTGTATAGGTCGGTGAATACACCCAGATCGTCGCGAAGATCTCCGGGTCCATCCAGTCTTCGTCCAGATCTGCAAACAGATCGCGGATCGACACGCTTTCAAACCCGCCCACGGCCTCTGCGGCGGTGCTCAGCAACGCGTTGCTGCCGGAATAGCCGTTTCCGGCCAAATCGCGATACAGCGAGAAATACACGAAATCTTCGATATCTTCCTCGGCCGGGTCATCATCATTGGCCTCGACCGTGATCCGCACCCATGCGTCAAAGGAATCGGCCGCTTCGGGCAACGCAGCGCGGATTGCGCTGTCGCCCATCAGGCCGGTCCAAGTGGCGTAATCGGCCCAGGCCGCGTCAAGATCGGTGAATTGGTCGGTATAGATGTCGGTGTCAAACCGGCCCACGCCACGCCCTGCCTGCCGGAACAGCGACGAGATCCCCGTCATTTCATAGTTCAGGCGGCTGCCCACGCGGGTGTGGCGGCGGAACTCGGCGGCTTCGAACAGATCGACATAGAGCCCGGCATAGACATCTTCGCCCGGTGCCTGGTCGTGGTCTTCCCACTCTTCCAGCGCGGCAACGGTCCTTGGCAGGGTCTCTCGGACGATTTCGTTCTCGACCGAGCGGAACAACATGTCTGCAATCGGCAGGATGAAGGTGATCAGGATGAACAGAAGCAGCGGCGCAATCAGCAGCAGCGCGCGGATCTTCTGGGCCCGAAGCGCACGGTTGAGGCTGGCTTTCAGGGGGCGTCCGTCAGCGGCCAGCACCGGGCCTGCGGGGGTATCTGCCGTATTGTCGGTCATTCGTGGCCTTCCACTAGGATGATGACACTATCCGCCGAGGCCCGGCGGATCTCAGCCACTTCCTGATAGTCTGGGTCGTAATAGGCGGCCTTGGCGGCCTCGAAGCTCGGGAACTCGATCACCACGTGGCGTTCGAACGTGTCCCCTTCCGGCACTTCCGACTGGCCGCCGCGAACGATGAACTTGGCGCCCATGTTCTGCAGGATCGGCGTGTCGCGCCGGATATATTCCGGATAGGCGTCAGGATCGGTGACGGTGATATGTCCGATGATATACCCTTTAGGCATCTGTCCCCTGCCTTTCGTGGTGGTGCGGCAAGGCGGCATGATCCCGCCTTGCCAATGCTTAGGACAGGAGGGCGGGGCGCGAACCCCGCCGCACCAATTGCCTTACTGCGACAGCCACGCCTGGAAACGGGCGTCCATGTCGTCGCGGTAATCGGCCCACCATTCGTAGTTGAACAGGAAGGTCCGCTCAGCGTTCGCCGGGTCGGTCGGCATATGCGGTGCCATGTCGATACCCAGTTCGGCGTGCTGACCCACCAGCGGTGCCGAAGAGGCGCGCGCCGGGCCGTAGGAGATGTACAGAGCCTGGTCCGCCAGACGCTGCGTGTCGGTTGCGAAGCGGACGAAGTCCAGCACGCGGGCCAGACGATCTTCGGGCAGACCTTCGGGGATGATCCAACCGTCAAGGTCAAAAACCTGCGCGTCCCACATCATGGCGACGGGCTGGTTCTGCTCTTCGATCAGGCTGAACAGACGACCGTTATAGGTCGAGCCGAACACGACTTCGCCATCAGCCAGAAGCTGCGGGGTGTCGGCACCGGCGGACCACCAGATGGTGCTGTCGGCGATGGTGTCGAGCATGGCAAATGCCTGCGCGATGCCTTCTTCGGTTTCCAGAACGTCATAGACGTCTTCCTGCGCAACACCCGAGCACATCAGCGCCCATTCCATGTTGCCGATCGGACGGCGTTCCAGCGACCGCATCCCCGGGAAGGCTTCCAGGTCGAACACATCGCAGATATCGTCGGGGGCGTTGCCACCCCAGGCTTCGACGTCAGTCCGGTAGCCAAACGCGGTGGAGTACACGATCTGCGGGATGAAGCAGTCGGACACGATCAGGTCACCGAAATCTTCCGATGCCGGGGTGCCGTCCGGCGCGGGGGCCAGAACTTCATCATGGTCGATTTCCATCGCCAGACCTTCGTCGCAGAGACGCATGGCGTCGGCGGCCACAACGTCAACAAGGTCCCAGGTGATGTTGCCGGCTTCGTTCATGGCGCGCAGACGGGCCACGGCCTCGGCCGAGCTTTCGTCCCAAACGACTTCAAGACCGTCGTTCATCGCCTGATAGGGGGCGGAGTAGGCGTTCACCTGGCTGGCCTGATAGGCGCCACCCCAGCTGACCAGCGTCATGCTGTTTGCCATATGGCCGTCTGCATGGGCCATCGAAGCGGCCATGGCCGCGCCGGTGGTCAGCATAAGAGCTGTCTTGAGTTTCATGGAGTCTCTCCTCTGTTGGTCGTCTTTATGATACGGAACCGCCCTGGCAGGGGCGGTGCCTTTGCTCAGGCGTCCAGCGCCCGGCAATCCTGCGGCCGCCATCCGATCTCGATCTGCTCGCCGGGCTGAAGCCGACGCTGGTCGGGGGCGTTACGGGTCTTGATGATGAAATTATCGTTGCCGGCCACGCGCAGCCGGGTGCGATAGATGTCACCCATATAGATGAATTCCAGCACTTCCGCCTTCACGGTGTGGGTGCCGGGTTGCAGGCGGTCCTTGTTGAATTCCACCCGCTCGGGCCGGATCGACACCAACGTGCGGTCGCCGACCTTGCTGACATTCACGGGCACCGTGTCGATCAACTCGCCATCGTCCAGTTGGACCACAGCGGTCTCATTGCCCATTTCCTTGACGGTTCCCATCAGCGTGTTGTTCTCGCCAATGAATTGCGCGACGAAGCTGTTGGACGGTGCCTCATACAGCTCATCTGGCGGGGCCAGCTGCTGAATGCGGCCATCGTCAAACACGGCGACGCGGTCCGACATGGTCAGCGCCTCGGTTTGGTCGTGGGTCACGTAAACCGTTGTAATACCAAGGTTATGCGCCAGGTTGGTGATTTCGAACTGCATATGTTCGCGCAGCTGCTTGTCAAGCGCGCCAAGCGGTTCGTCCATCAGCACCAGCTCGGGTTCGAACACCAGCGCGCGGGCCAGCGCGATCCGCTGTTGCTGACCACCGGACAGCTGCGCCGGACGGCGGCCGCCAAAGGCCCCCATCTGCACCATATCCAGCGCCCGCTGGACCTTGGCCTCCTGATCCGATTTGCCCATGTTCCGCACTTGCAGCGGGAAGGCCAGGTTTTCGGCCACGGTCATATGCGGGAACAGGGCGTAGTTCTGGAACACCATGCCGATGCCGCGCTTATGCGGCGGGATGTTGTTGATCGGCTGACCGCCCAACAGGATTTCCCCGTGCGTCGCGGTTTCAAACCCCGCAAGCATCATCAGACAGGTGGTTTTGCCAGACCCTGACGGCCCCAGCATGGTCAGGAATTCGCCCTGCCCGATGCTCAGGTTAAGATCTTTCACGACCAGCGTTTCGCCATCGTAGCTTTTTTGCACGCGGTCGAAGACCACGAAGTTTTCCGATCCGGAACTCGCGTTCATATCTCTTCCCTGTTGCCCGGCGCAAAGGCGCTGGTTCTCTTTTTTGGCTCTAGCGGCCATTCTTTATGCATCTGCGTCCAATTCGGGCACGTCTTGCGACGCATGACAACCGAAAACCGACACATCTACCTTGAGCACCACTCTAAACGCCAAGATGTGAGCGTCCACCCCTCGCAAGAAAATTAGTCCGAATGCCCTGATGAAAGGCCCATGATAGGCAATCTGATTTGCGACATGCACAAATTCTGCCCCGTGACCAGATACATGTGCGAAAGACAGCGGGCGGGAATCAGGCCTGCGCATCCTGTCCGAAGCCCCCACAGAAGGGCTCGCCCCGTTGCGCCCCAGAATCGTGAAGCCCCGTCAGATATCCGCCTCTAACGCCGCGATGTCGGGTGCGGGCAGCCTCTGCATCAGGGCGCAGAACAGACCCCTGCACACCGGGCCGCGCCAGCCTGCCGGGAAAAACTGTTCGGGCAGATCGGGATGGCGGAACAAAAGCCGCCGCCAGCAATGTACGCTCAGCAATCTCAGCGCCGCGGTTTCCAGCACACTCAGCCCAGGGGCAGCCTCCAGCAGGGACAGTACGGTGCGAAAGTCCTGCTCCAGGGCCATGTATTGCGCCATCAGGTCGGGGGGACAAACCTGATCGCACAGCCAGTCGGGCACAGCCAGGCGGTCCGTTTCCACCCCCAACAGTCCCCGCAGGTCCTGCGGCAGGCCGCCGGGGCCGATCACCACCTGGCTGCCGACCAGCAGGTAATCCCCTGTCAAAAGAAAGCTGTCCAGTTGCCCCCGGCCGGTGGCTTCCCCGGTCCCCGCGATCAGCAAGTGCCACAGCACTGGAAACGCCCGCACTGCATCATAGATGCGCGGGCTGGCCTCGGCGCTTTGTCTGCGCCCCAGAGGGGTCAGGTAATGCAGGCTGCCGCGCCCCTCGCGGGCGCTGTCGATCCAGCCATCCTTGCGCAGACGATACAGCGCGACACGCATCGCCTCGGGTTTGACCCCCATCATCCCCATCAAACGGGTCAGCACAGCGCCACTGATCCGGTCGCCGTCATGGCGCGCCAGATCCCCAAAGATCGTCACGATCAGGGACCAGACCCGGTGGCTTTCCCCCCGGATCAGGACATTGGCCGCGTTTTCAAAGGTTTGGCTATGGGTCCCCATAAGTGCGCTTATAGCCGTCCGGGCCCGCGCCGCACAACGGGCATCAATAGGCGTTCATCGTCAGCAATTCATATTCCGCGACCTGTTCGTCATCCTGGTTGGTCAGGGTCACATGCCAGCGCACCTCGCCATAATCCTCGTTGCGGCGAGTCTTCTTCTTGACCGTCAGCCGCACCTTGATCGCATCGCGGGCCTGCACTGGCTTCATAAAGCGCAAGCCATCCAGCCCGGTATTGGCCAGAACCGGGCCTTCATTGGGCTCTACGAATAGCCCCGCCGCGAAGGACAGCAGCAGATAACCATGCGCCACGCGACCCGGGAAGAACGGGTTTCGCTTGGCGGCGTCCTCATCCATATGGGCGTAGAACGTATCGCCGGTGAACTGGGCAAAATGCTCGATATCCTCCAGCGTCACGACACGGGGATCGGTGTGGATGGTTTCTCCGATCTCCAACTGGTCGAAGCGGCGGGTAAAGGGATGGGCACCCGCGTCGATCTCTGCCGCACCCGGCACCCAGGTGCCGCCGATGGCC
>Ga0213841_1001214_pt1 | contig 14206 bp, 14 predicted proteins | sample SWPATP23_FD_160125 | JGI IMG/M metagenome (GOLD analysis project Ga0213841, IMG submission 160125) | Coastal seawater microbial communities from Marineland, Florida, United States - SWPA TP2 #3 | ecosystem: Environmental > Aquatic > Marine > Coastal | place: USA: Florida | collected 2016-08-14 | reverse complement strand
GTTCCGGGCATGGATCAGATCGGACGCAACCCGGTGAAACAGTGTGACGGTCACGAACCCATAGCGCTGCATGAAGGCGGCACCGGCGTCGAAATCATAGGCCATGGCCGTCACGCTGTCACCGCGCGCCAGCGCCAGGGCCAGATGATCCGCGCCGCCATGCACCTTTGCCGCCGGGATCAACGGGTCGAGATCATCCCGCGTCAGCCCGAACAGGGACATCGCCTCTGTCAGAAGATCTGGATCCGCCAGCGAATGGCGGGTCGGCGGAGACACAAGCCGCGCGCCCCAGGTGCCACCCTCTTCATACGCCTCGACCGAGATCTCCGTGTCGTTCAGATGCAGCGGATAGATGGCTGCCCCATGCGCCTGCCCAAGCGCCGCCCCAAGGGCAATCGTGGCGTGTCCGCAAAACGGCACCTCCCCTTCCGGTGCGAAATAGCGCACCCGCCAGCCCGGCCCCTCTGGTGCGGCAAACGCCGTTTCAGAATAGCCGACCTCTGCCGCGACGCGCTGCATGTCCTCGGCGGCAGGCAAGAGATCGGCAAGCAGAACACCGGCGGGGTTTCCGCCCTGCCCGTCGCGCGTGAAAGATGCCAGCTTCTGTACGGTCATCGAATGCTCCTGTCGTCATTGGTCCACTTAAGCTGGGGCTCGCGCAGACCCAATGCAAATTCGAATATGTGACGTAAACCATTTCAAATGCTGATACGCAGCTTGCGCCATGGATTCAGGGCATTGATTTCCCCGTCTACATTCGCCAAACCGGGCCGGAAGACTTGCGAGGAACTGCCATGACCCGGATCGACGCCAAATTCGCCGCCCTCAAGGCCGAAGGGAAGAAAGCCTTCGTCGCCTATATCATGGCGGGCGACCCCGACTATGACACCTCGCTAGAGATCGTCAAAGGCCTGCCCGGCGCCGGTGTCGACATCATCGAACTGGGTATGCCCTTCACCGACCCGATGGCCGATGGCCCCACCATCCAGCTTGCCGGCCAGCGCGCATTGGAAGCGGGGCAGACCCTGCAAAAGACGTTGGACATAGCCGCCGAGTTTCGCAAAGCCGACGACACCACCCCGATTGTGATGATGGGCTATTACAATCCGATCTACAGCCGCGGTGTGGACAAGTTTCTTGTGGACGCCAAGGCCGCCGGGATCGACGGGTTGATCGTGGTGGACCTGCCGCCGGAGGAAGACAGCGAACTGTGCATTCCGGCGCAGGCCGCGGGCCTCAACTTCATCCGTCTGGCAACCCCCACCACCGATGACCAGCGCCTGCCCAAGGTGCTGCAAAACACCAGCGGCTTCGTTTACTACGTGTCGATCACCGGCATCACCGGCGCGGCTGCGGCTGAGGCCACCGATGTCGGCCCCGAGGTTGCCCGCATCAAATCACAGACCGACCTGCCCGTAATCGTCGGCTTTGGCATTCGCACGCCTGAAACCTCTCAGGCCATCGCCTCTGTCGCAGACGGCGCTGTCGTCGGCTCTGCCATCGTGTCGGAAATCGCAGCGGGCAAGCCGGTGGCAGAGGTGCTGAGCTTCGTCAAAGGCCTCGCGGACGGCGCGCACCGGGCGTAAAGGCGAGTCATGTATCAAACCGCATTCCAGGTTTTTCGTCAGTCCCTCGGGTTCCTGCTGCCGATGGCCTTACTCATCGAAGCTGTGAATTTGGCCTTTGACATTAGCGGTGGGTTCACACTTGTGCTTGGGGCTATGCTCGCATTCTATTTTCACCGGGCCGTGTTGTTGGGCAATCCCTATACATTTACGGATTTTTTCAAGCTTCGGGCCACTGATGGACAAAATTGGCTGAATTGGAGTTTCTGCTGGCGGTTTGGCGTTCTGCTGCTTATCCCGGGCATCGTTTTCATCGCTATGTTGGTTGGCCTGCTCTACATCGTTGGATTGGATCACACGCCAACCGACAGTGAAACCCTAGGTGCGGCTCTGGTAGCAATTGTTCCAGGCGCACTCGTATTTCTGCCGATTGCTGCACTTGTTGGTACAATGCTGCCAGCCGCCGCCATTGAAGCCGATGCGAGTATGGGACGTGCGTTTCAGCGTGGAAAGAAGACCTTTGGGGTTACCCTATGGAGGCTCTTCTCTGGATCCTGCCTTTACACGCTCTTTTTGACTATCGCGATGGCACTTTGCCTTGGTTTTCTAAATGCACAGGCGCCTATTCTGGCCGCTAATCAAATCGCGTCCTTTCTTATAAACACACTACTTAGCCTTCTGGGTTTCTTCACACCGCTGCTTACCGCAACAGCCCTCAGCATGGCCTACCGAACCGGCGAGGAGCGGCTGGCTGATCAGCAATCGCTTGTTCCCGCATGATCGCGCTTTCATTAGGAAGCTTCGTGCCCGCGCTGATTGCTGCCGCCCCCGGCACCATCGCTTTTGTCGCCACGACCGCGCCGGGCGCTCCGACCATTTTGCCCGGCCTTGTGACGATCCTTTCGTCGCTCGGCTAACTCGGTTTCCGCCTCAGGATATGCGTGGCGCGGTAACTGGCGACCTCATCCCCACCCTGATTGAACACCCGGTACTGAATCCCCGTTCGCCCCCGGTCCGGCCGCGACGCTGATGGCACGGAACTGACCACCTCCGCCTCCGTATGCAGCGTATCGCCAGGATAGACCGGTTTCAGCCAGCGCAGCTCGTCCATGCCGGGTGATCCCATTGACGCTTCGTTCCATACCTCCGCCTCCAGCGTCAGCAGAAACGCCGTCAGAATCGTGTGGAAGCCGCTGGCGATGATGCCGCCATAGGGCGACTCTTTCGCGGCCTCGGGATCGGTATGAAACGGTTGCGGGTCCCACCTGCGGGCGAAGCCGATGATCTCGGCCAGCGGCAATGTGCGCGCTTCGGTTCTGAATCGATAGCCCACGGGCAGATCGTCAAAAAACATGGGCGCCCCTCCCCTTCTGGTCCCCATCGTCAGCGTAACCGGAAAAAGAGGATTGTGAAAACTGCGTCGTATTGGTAACAATTTCTCACCAATTCCGGAGGAGGCCCCATGCCCGTCATTACCAATATCGACGATCTCAAGCGCATCTATAAGCGGCGCACCCCCAAGATGTTCTACGATTACGCGGAATCGGGCAGCTGGACGGAGCAAACCTTTCGCGAAAACACCAGCGATTTTGACAAGTTATACCTGCGCCAGCGCATCGCCGTAGACATGACCGGGCGCAGTACCGCCAGCCAGTTGGTTGGTCAGGACGTCTCCATGCCCGTGGCGCTGGCCCCGGTCGGGCTGACCGGAATGCAATGCGCCGATGGTGAGATCAAGGCGGCGCGGGCAGCGGAGAAATTCGGGGTGCCCTTCACCCTGTCCACCATGTCGATCTGTTCGATCGAGGACGTGGCCGAGAACACGGAAAAGCCCTTCTGGTTTCAGGTCTACACGCTGAAGGACGACGATTTCATGCACCGCCTGTTCGATCGGGCGAAGGCCGCAAAATGTTCGGCGCTGGTCATCACGGTCGACCTGCAAATCATGGGTCAGCGCCACAAGGACATCCGCAACGGGTTATCCGCCCCGCCGAAACTGACGCCCAAATCCGTCGCCAACATGATGACCAAGGTGCAATGGGGCCTTGGGATGCTGGGCACCAAGCGGCGCACCTTCGGCAATGTGGTGGGCCACGCCAAGGGGGTCACGGCCACCGGGTCGCTGTCGGAATGGACCAGCAAAGCCTTCGATCACTCGCTCGATTGGGACCGGATCAAGGAATTCCGCAAGTGGTGGGATGGCCCGGTGATCCTGAAAGGTATTCTCGATGCCGATGATGCAAGAAAGGCGCTGGATGTGGGGGCAGATGCCATCGTGGTGTCGAACCATGGCGGACGGCAGCTGGATGGCGCGATTTCCTCCATCCGCGCGCTGCCGGAAATTCTTGATGCCGTCGGCGACAAGATCGAGGTGCATCTCGATAGCGGTATCCGGTCCGGTCAGGACGTGCTGAAGGCCGTCGCCATGGGCGCCAAGGGCTGCATGATCGGGCGCGCCTTCGTCTATGGGCTGGGTGCCATGGGCGAAGCAGGCGTGACCGCAGCGTTGGAAGTGATCCACAAGGAACTGGATACCACCATGGCGCTGTGTGGCGAACGCGATGTGAAGAACCTTGGGCGGCACAACCTGCTGGTGCCCAAGGGCTTTTCCGGCGAGTGGGAATAAGGAAAGGGCGGCTACCAGAGCCGCCCTTATTCTTCACGCAGCGCTATCCAGCCCGCGTCCTTTCAGCAGCGCCTCGACCCCCGGCATCCGGCCACGGAACTGGGTGTAGAGCGCGTCGGCCTCTTCGCTGCCGCCCGCCGACAGGATAAAGCGCTCCAGCTTCTCCGCCGTCTCCGGGTCAAACACATCGCCCGCTTCCTCGAACGCTTCGAACGCATCGGCATCCATCACCTCAGACCACATGTAGCTGTAATATCCGGACGAATAGCCGTCGCCCGAGAAGACATGCGCGAACTGTGGCGTGGCGTGGCGCATAACGATGGCGCGCGGCATCCCGATCCGGGCCAGCGTGTCGGCCTGTGCCGCCATCGGATCGGCGGGCGCGGCCCCGTCGTGGAAATCCAGATCGACCAGTGCGGACGCCACGTATTCCACGGTCTGGAACCCCATGTCATAGGTCCGCGCCGCCAACAGCCGATCCAGCAGAGCCTTTGGCATTGGTTTCCCGGTTTCCGCATGGACCGCGTGCTTTTCCAGCACCTCCGGTACGTCCAGCCAGTGTTCATAAAGCTGGCTCGGCAGTTCCACGAAATCGCGCGCGACGGAGGTGCCTGAGATTGATCCATAGGTCACGTCCGACAACATCTGGTGCAGCGCATGGCCGAACTCATGGAACAGCGTCCGCGCATCATCGTAGGACAGCAGCGCCGGGGCGCCGTCGGCGGGTTTGGCGAAGTTGCAGACATTAACCACGATGGGGCGTTCCTCACCATCGAGCTTGGACTGGCTGCGCATCGCCGAACACCAGGCGCCAGACCGCTTGGACCCGCGCGCGAAGTAATCGCCCAGGAACACCGCCATGTGGCGGCCATCGCGGGTCACTTCCCACGCGCGGACATCGTCGTGATACATCGGCGCATCCAGCGGCGCGAAGTCGAGGCCAAACAGCCGGTTCGCGCAGTCGAACGCCGCCTCGATCATCCGGTCGAGCTGGAAATAGGGTTTCAGCTCTGCCTCATCCAGATCATGTTCCGCCACCCGGCGCTTTTCGGAATAATAGCGCCAATCCCAGGGCTCCAGATCGCCATTGATGCCATCTGCCTGCATCATTTCGGTCAGGCGTTCCGCGTCCCGTTCCGCCTGCGCCTTGGCCGGGTCCCACACCTGCATCAGCAGGTCGCGCACATTGCCCGGTTTGCCCGCCATTTCCGTATCCAGCTTGAAGGCCGCGAAGCTGTCATACCCCAGAAGCCGCGCCCGTTCCTCGCGCAATGCCAGCGTTTCGGCGGCCAGCGCGCGATTGTCGGTCTCGCCGCCGTTGGCCCCCCGCGCGGCCCAGGCTTGCATGGCCTTTTCCCGCAGGTCGCGCCGGGGCGAGAATTGCAGGAACGGCACGATCAGTGACCGCGACAGAGTCACCACCGGACCGTCCGCCCCCTTTTCCTTGCCCGCCGCCCGGGCCGCATTGATGACGAAGCCGGGCAGGTCTTCAAGATCGTCTTCGGACAGGTCCATGAACCAGCTGCGCTCATCGGCCAGCAGGTTCTGGGTGAACTGCGTGCCAAGCACGGCAAGACGCGATTTCACCTCGGTCAGCCGGTCCCGGTCTGCCCCTTCCAACCCCGCGCCCGCCCGGGTGAAGCTGCGATGCGTGAGATACAGAACCCGCAGCTGCTCGGCCGTCAGGCCCAGGCTGTCACGGGTCTGCCAAAGCGCGTCGATCCGGTCCCAGAGCGCGCGGTTGTTGGTGATTTCTGACGAATAGGCCGACAGCTTCGGCGCCATGTCCCGCTGCAACGCCTCGCGCGCCGGGTTCGCATCGGCGCCCGCGAGATTGTAGAAGACGCCCGCGACCCGGTCGAGCAGCTTATCAGCCCGCTCCAGCGCCTCGATCGTGTTGGCGAATGTGGGCTGGTCGGGGTTGTCGGCAATGGCTTTGATCGCGGCACGGCCTTGATCCAACGCGGTATCAAGTGCGGGGGCGAAATGGGCGTCTTCAATCTGCGCAAAAGGCGGCAGGGCAAAGGGTGTGGTCCAGTCCTGCAGAAGCGGGTTCGTCATTATGTGTCTCCTTTGGGATCAAGATAGGGGGCGGCGGGGCGGGTGGCGAGGGCGGGACGCCTCCGGCGGGAGTATTTTTGCCAAGAAGAAGGGGAGGCGCGCGTTAACCTTAATTGCGGGTTAACGGTCGGATTGGCCCTTGCGCATGTATTTTTCCAGGCGGCGCAGGGCAAGCGAGAGGGTAATGGTCATGGTCAGGTAGATGAGCGCCACCACGTTGTAGGTTTCGAAATAGCGAAAATTGCCCGCCGCCGTGACCTTGCCCAGTTGCGTGATGTCGAGAACGCCCAGAACCGAAACGAGCGAGCTGTCCTTCACCATCGCCACGAAATCATTGCCCAGGGGCGGCAGGATCACCCTGATCGCTTGCGGAAAGACGATATGGCGAAAGCGCTGGCGACGGTTGAGGCCAAGGGCCTCGGCGGCCTCTATCTGCCCTTTGTCCACCGATTGCAGGCCCGCACGGAAGACCTCGGCCAGGAAGGCGGAATAAGCGATGGAGAGCGCCATAATCGCGCGCCACAGAAGGCTGAAATCGCGGGTACGGATCGGGTCGAGCCCGATTGGCCCGCTGACCCAGTTCCACCCCGCAACCATCGCGGGGGCCAGCACAAAGGCCACATAGAGCAACAGGACGAGGATCGGGATGCCCCGGATGACCTCTACATAAAAGCGCGCGCATTGGCGCAGGATGATCGACCGCGACTGGCTGGCCAGCGCCAGGCCAAGCCCCACCGAACCCGCCATGAAGAAGGCAACGATGGTGACGAAGATCGTGATCCAGATGCCGCGCTGAAGGGTGGTCAATACCTGCCGGTACTGATCATCGGCCAGCACCTGCCAGAACGCAAACAGCCCCAAACCGGCCACAGCCAGCAGCCACCAGGGGAAGTCCTTGTCGATCTGGGGCGAAGGGATCATGCCTGCGAAAAGACCCCGGTCCGCGACGGGACCGGGGGAAAGGACGGCTTAGCCGCCAAAGCTGTAATCGACGAACCAGCGCTGGTTCAGCTCATCGAGCGTGCCGTCCTCTCGCAGGGACGCAATCGCGGCATTCATCGGACCCACCAGATCCGATCCGAGCGGGAAGATGAAGCCGAAATCCTCGGTGCCAAGCGGATCGCCGATAATGGCCAGCCCATCGGGATTGGCGCGAACATAACCCTCGCCTGCGGTGGCATCGGTCAGCACCATGTCCACATCCTCGGTCATAAGGCCCTGAACAGCGGCGCCAAAGGTCTCAAACAGCTGGATGCGCGGGTTGGATTCATTGCCATCGAGCACCTCGTAGACCCCGACGTAGAAGGGCGTCGTGCCTGCCTGGCTACCGATAAGGAAATCGTCATTCGCTGCAAAGCTCTCGGCATCGGTGAACCGGGTTTCACCGGCGCGCACCAGCATCCGCATCTGGCTGGTCATATAGCTGTCAGAGAAATCGACCACCTCGGCACGGTCTTCGCGGATGGTGATGCCGGTCATGCCCATGTCGAACTGACCTTCGGATACAGCGGCAATCATCGCATCCCAGCTGATGGTTTCATAAACCACGGTGATGTTCAGCCGCTCGGCGATAACCTCCATCGCGTCATATTCCCAGCCAGCGGGCTGGCCGGTGGCGGGATCAATGAACTGCAGGGGCGGATAGGCGTTTTCGGTGACGATCACCACCTCGCGCCCCTCAAGATTGGGCATATGGCCGTCGGCAAGGGCGGTAACGGGGGCAAGCGCGGCAAGGGCAAGCGCGGCGGCGGCAAGGCGTTTCATTGGAAAGGCTCCCTGTTTGTTATGGCGGGCAGTATGGCGTGCGCCCTGCGACACGCAAGGGTCAGCCGCCGCAGACCGGGCAGTTTTCATCCCGCTTCATGGTGATCAGCCGGGTTTCGGCGTAAAGCGCATCAAAGATCAGCATTCGCCCCCGCAGAGGCTCACCCGTGCCTGCGATCAGTTTCACCACTTCGCCCGCCATCATCGCGCCGATCACGCCAGGCAGGGCCCCGATCACCCCGGTTTCCGAACAGGTGGCGGCCATGTCGGGCGCGGGTGCCTCGGGAAAGACGCAAGCCATGCAAGGCGCGCCGCGGGCCGGGTCATAGATGGTGACCTGACCTTCCCAGGCCGAAATCGCGCCGGAGACGACAGGTTTTCCCGTGGCCACGGCGGCCCGGTTGATCAGGTCGCGGATGGGCCAGGCATCGGTGCCGTCGACGATCAGGTCATAGTCGGCAAACAGCTCCTCCGCGATCTCAGCCGTCAGTTCACGGTGGTAGGGCCGCACGTCGATATGCGGGTTCAGGGCCAGCATCCTTTCCCGGGCGGAAAAGACCTTGGGGATGCCTTGCGCCTGGTCGGTGTGGATGATCTGGCGTTGCAGGTTGCTCAGGTCCACCGCGTCATGGTCGATGACCCCGATCCGCCCCACACCTGCCGCCGCGAGATACATCAGCAGGGGCGATCCCAGCCCGCCTGCGCCCACCACCAGCACCTTGGCCTGTTTGAGCTTCTTCTGCCCCGGGCCACCCACTTCGCGCAGGGTGATGTGACGGGCGTAGCGTTCCAACTCCTCCTCTGAAAAGCTGCCCGCAGGCTTCGGCGCGTCGGCCTCGCGCGCGCCTTCCATCGCCTCGGCCCGCGCCCGCAGCCACCGCAGCCCCTCGCGATAGGCCAGCACCAGCGCCACGACCCCACCCAGGATCAACCATGGGGCCGCCGATCCACCCGTGCCCACCCGCAGCGGATGCGCCTCTGGCATCGCCACCTGCACCAGCAGCACCGCCACATAAAGCACCAGCAACATCGCAAGCCGCGCCCGCACCGGCGCGTTCATCAGCCAGCCCACGCCCCAAAGCGCCGCTGCCATGGCCAGAACCACCACCATCAGCCGCGCCCCGTGGAGCCGAAGCCGCCCTCGCCCCGGTGACTGTCAGACAGGCCCTCGACAATCTCGAACGCCGCCTGCACCACGGGGGCCACGATCGCCTGCGCGATACGGTCGCCATGGGCGATGGCAAAGGGCTCCGACCCGTAGTTGATCAGCAACACCCCCAAAGGCCCACGATAATCGCTGTCGATGGTGCCCGGCGTATTGGGCAGGGAAATCCCGTGTTTCAGCGCAAGGCCAGACCGGGGCCGGATCTGCATTTCAAACCCTTCCGGGATCTCGACCCGCAGTCCGGTCGGCACGATCCGCCGTTCCATCGGGGCCAGCACAAGGCCCGCCGCACGGTTCTCGGGCCGAAAATTCGCCCGCAGGTCCGCGCCCGCCGCCCCCGCCGTTTCATAGGACGGCAAGGCCACAGCAGGATCGGCCCAATCCTCTCGCAGCACCTGGATCGTCAGTGCCATGCCCTGCCCCTTCTTCTTGGCCCAAATACTCCCGCCGGAGGCATCCTCACCGCGACAGCGCCTCGGCAATGCGCGCCGCCAGACGCCGGGCGGTTTCCTCTTTCGACAGGCGCGGCCAGTCCTCGACCCCCTCTGCCGTGACGATGGCCACCTTGTTTTCCGACCCGCCCATGATGCCCGTGGCGGGCGAGACGTCATTCGCCACGATCCAGTCACAGCCCTTGCGGGCGCGTTTGGCGGTGGCGTTGGCTTCCACGTCATGGGTTTCAGCGGCAAAGCCCACGACGAGGCCGGGCCGCCCGTCACCCATCTGGGACACCGTCTTCAGGATGTCCGGGTTTTCCGCGAAATCAAGCGTGGGCAGACCCGCGCCTTCGGTCTTCTTCATCTTGCGGTCGGTGGCATTGGCCACCCGCCAATCGGCCACGGCGGCGGCAAACACGGCGGCGTCAGCCGGCAGCGCGGTCTCTACCGCCTCCAACATCTCGCGCGCGGTTTCCACCTTCACGACGCGGACACCCGCAGGCGGGGCCACCCGCGCCGGGCCGGTCACGAAGGTCACGTCCGCCCCCAGATCACGCAGCGCAGCGGCCAGCGCGGTGCCCTGTGCACCCGAGGATCGGTTGGCGATATAGCGCACCGGGTCAATGGGTTCATGGGTGGGCCCCGAGGTTACCACCACATGCCGCCCTTTCAGGGGCCCGTCCGACAGCGCCGCTGCAACAGCAGCCACGATATCGGGCACCTCGGCCATACGCCCAGGCCCGAACTCCCCGCAGGCCATCGCGCCCTCATCGGGGCCCGCCACCAGCACCCCGTCGCCCTGCAAAGTGGCAAGGTTTCGCTGCGTCGCCGGATGTTCCCACATGCGCACGTTCATCGCAGGCGCGATCAGCACCCGCTTGTCGGTGGCCATCAGCAGGGTCGAGGCCAGGTCATTGGCCAACCCGTTCGCCATCTTTGCCATCAGGTCGGCGGTGGCGGGGGCGACAACCACCAGATCGGCGGCGCGGGATAGCTCGATATGCCCCATCTCCGCCTCGTCGGTCAGGTCGAAAAGGTCGCGGTATACCTTCTGCGCCGCCAAGGCCGAGGCCGACAGGGGCGTCACAAACTCCTCGCCCGCCTTGGTCAGCACCGGCACCACTTCCGCACCCTGGTCTCGCAGTCGGCGGATCAGGTCGAGCGATTTGAAGGCCGCGATGCCGCCGCCGATGATCAGAAGGATACGCTTGTCCGCCAGCATGGGGTCTCCGCCCATTGGTAAGTCCTGCCGCTCAACCTAGTCCCCTCGCCCCGCCTTCACAAGCCACGGCACCGGCAAGGGAACGCGGCCCGGAACGGGCCGCGCGGGTCGATGCCGAAGGCAGCGAAATCCCGGTCGGACATTCTGCGCGGCGTTTAAGGATATGTTCAGGATGATCTGTCATTCTGGCCGCCGGTTAACCGACTGCAACAGCGTGGCCCGGTCCCTCCCGACACCTCAGACCACCCCGGACAGGGTGCAGGCAAGCGGGGGAAATCCCGGAAGCTTCCGCAAAGGACCAAAAGCCCGCGCGCCTTACGAGGCGGCGCCGCTTCACCTATCTGCCCGATCCGGCGCGACCGCGCCCCGGCAACACCAGTCCCGAGAAAATCAGGCCCGTCACTGAAACGCCGCGCAGGGATCGTCCCGTTCGGCAGGCTCTGTCACGCGCCAAAGGTCAAAGGGGATATCGGCCTCGGGGTCCGATTCGAACTGCCCCACCGACACGACCGTCACATCCGGTTCGGCCAGCGCGATCATCGCAGGCACTGCCCAATCGGTCCGCGCATGGCCATTGCCGGTGATCAGCACAACCGGGCCACCCGTCCGCTCCAGCGCCTCCAGCACCCGCGCGGCGAAGCCCGCGTCCCGCAGCCTTTGGGCCTCGACCATGCCCGGAAGCAGCGCGGCGGGAAGCGCATTGCAATGCGCTTCCGCCTGCATCTCCTCGCGCAGCGCTTGCTGATCTTCCGGCAGGGGCTGATCCAGCGCGAACAGCTCCGCCTCTTCGAAAAACCTGGCCGCCGCCCCCTCGCTCACTGCTGCGCGCACATCCTCATAGGGCAGCGCTGCGCCGAAGATCATGGCCTCACCCAAGGCCTCGAAAACCGGCTGGTACAGCGCGAAATCGGGCCAGCCCGAGGACCCCCACCCGATCATGTCGGCCAGCATCTCGGGTTCCGCCAACAGATCGGGTGTGATCCGCGCCGCCTGGTCGGGGGTCAGCATCTCAAAAACCACGGCGGCAGGGGCAAGCGCGCCCAGCGCCTCGGCCTGCCACAGATGGTGGGCGGGGTTGTCATGCACCTCGCCCAGAATCAGGACATCCGTCTCTCGCAACGGATCAATATCCGTGAGCGGACCCGCCGCGACGATCAGCGGCGACAAAGCGAGGCATAGGACAAGAGGCGCAAGGGGGCGGGTCATACTGCATAGGAAACGCCCATAGGCACGCGGGGGCAAGCGGACATGGCGCCTCAGCCTATCAGCGCCCGCAGCTCGGGTTCCTTCGGCGCCAGGTGGCGGCGCATCTTCTGCAGGGCGGCGGCTTCGATCTGACGGACGCGTTCCTTGGACAGGCCCAGCTCCTCGCCCAGGCTTTCCAGCGTTCGGGCCGGTTCAGTCAGCTTGCGTGCGGCGATGATTTTCTGTTCCCGCTCGGTCAGAGACGTTATAGCCAGCGCCAGCCACTCGCGCAGACGGCTGCCATCGCGTTCACGTTCGAACCGGTCGCTTGCCTGTTCGCCATCATCTTCCAGCAGGTCGATCCATTCTCGCCCGTCCTCGCCATCCGACTGCATCGCGTTCAGCGAAAAATCCGACCCGGCAAGGCGGCCTTCCATCAGTTCCACGTCTTTCACGGCAACGCCGATTTCCCCTGCGATCCGCTCTCGCAGCTGGTGCCCATCCAATTCCACCCCGTCCGACGCCGCCTCTGCCTCCAGCCGCGCCCGCACCCGGCGCATGTTGAAAAACAGGCTCTTTTGCGAAGAGGTGGACCCGGTGCGCACCATCGACCAGTTGCGCATCACGAAATCTTGCATCCCCGCGCGCACCCACCACACCGCATAGGTCGAAAACCGAACCCCCCGGTCGGGGTCGAAGCGGTCAGCGGCTTTCATCAGACCAAGCCCGGCCTCTTGAATGAGATCATTCATCGACGCGCCATAGCCCTTGAATTTCCATGCAATCGAGATCGCCAGCCGCATATAGGCGGTGATCAGGCGGTGCAGCGCCGCCTCGTCCCGATGATCACGCCAGGCGATGGCGAGATCACGTTCAGTGTCGGCATCCAGAAGTTCCGCCGCCCGGGCCTGGCGGGAAAGAGACTGGCCAGGATCAAAGTCGAGTGCCATAACGCGCTCCTGTTCGCTTGCATTCACGAGGGGTACGGTCTGAAATTGCGGGCGGATCACTTTTTGGAGGACAAAATGGCTCTGCCCGGACTGACACTGGTGATCGGCGGCGCCGCTTCGGGGAAATCCGCGCGGGCCGAGGCGCTGGTCCGGGCGGAACCGGGCGCACGGGTCTATATCGCGACCGCCCAGGCCTTCGATGACGAAATGCGCGCCAAAATCGCCGCCCACAAGGACATGCGCGCCGGAGACGGCTGGCGCACCATCGAGGCACCGTTCGACGTAGCCGGGGCGCTGGACGGGATCGGGGTGGGCGACGTGGTGCTGCTGGATTGCGCGACCTTCTGGCTGACGAACCTGCTGCTGGCCGAGCGTGACTGGCAGACAGAGGCTGAAGCACTGATCGCATCGCTGCGGGCCTGCCCGGCGCCCGTCGTGGTGGTGAGCAATGAAACCGGGCAAGGCATCGTGCCCGAAAACGCGCTGGCCCGTGCGTTTCGCGAGGCGCAAGGGCAGTTGAACCAGCGGCTGGCTGCCGAGGCCGGGCTGGTCTTGGGTGTGATGGCGGGGCTGCCTTTGGTGCTGAAGGGAGAAGCCCCGTGATGAGGGCGGTTTCGCCGCGCCTTTGGCGCGCCGACCCGCGCGCGGCCCGTACCGGGCCGCGCGGCAATGGTCTTGCAAGACCATTTTTCAGGGGGCTCTGCCCCCGTCGCCTGACGGCGCCCCCCCCGGGATATTTATGGAACAATGAAGACGAAGGGCGGGCGCCATGACGGTCTGGCATTGGGTCCGACATGGGCCGACGCATGAAAAGACCTTCGTGGGATGGCGCGATGTGCCCGCAGATCTGTCCGATGCGGAGCAGATTGCGCGGCTGGATGCCGCCTTGCCGCGCCCGGCGCTTGTCGTGTCCTCTGACCTGATCCGCGCCAAGGCAACGGCAGACGTGCTGATGGCGGGGCGGCAGCGGCTGCCGGATGAGGCGGACATGCGGGAGTTCAATTTCGGCGATTGGGACGGGCTGCATTTCACCGATGTGTCCGAGCGCGACCCGAGGCTGAGCCGCCGCTACTGGGAGGAGCCCGGCGATATCGCGCCCCCCAATGGCGAAAGCTGGAATGCGGCCGCGGCGCGGATCGCCCCGTTCGTGGACCGGGTGAACGCCGCCCATCCCGAAGCCCATGTCGTGGCGGTCGCCCATTTCGGGATCATCCTGACGCAGGTCCAGCGC
>Ga0213841_1001197_pt1 | contig 14469 bp, 20 predicted proteins | sample SWPATP23_FD_160125 | JGI IMG/M metagenome (GOLD analysis project Ga0213841, IMG submission 160125) | Coastal seawater microbial communities from Marineland, Florida, United States - SWPA TP2 #3 | ecosystem: Environmental > Aquatic > Marine > Coastal | place: USA: Florida | collected 2016-08-14 | reverse complement strand
ATGCGCGCCACCGCGCCCCGGTCGGCGTTCATGCCGCCGGGATCGTCCAGCGCCCGCATTCGCAGGGTCAGGTCGCAGCCCAGGTTGCGCAGCGGATCGCGCTCGGCCAGCAGGGCGGCCAGGCGGTCCGCCCCCTTTCCGCCAAGCGCCAGCATATGTGCCAGGCGCGGGTGCAGCGGCGTTGCGGCCAGCGACCGGCCATGCGCGGTGACGGTGCCGTCATCCGCAAGCGCGCCAAGCCCGCGCAACAGCGCCTGCGCCTCGGCCAGCGCACCCGCGGGGGGCGGGGTGAGAAACGCGAGCCCCGATCCGTCGCCCGCCCCCCACAGCGCCAGATCCAGCGCCAGTGCGGCCAGGTCGGCGGCCTCGATCTCGGCCGGGGGAAAGGCGGGAAGCGCGCCTTCGCCGCCCTTGGTCCAGTTGCGGTAACACACACCCTCGGCCACCCGGCCCGCGCGGCCCCGACGCTGATCGGCCTCGGCGCGGCTGACCGCCTCTGTCACCAGCCGGGACATGCCCGAGGACGGGTCGAACCGCGCCCGGCGGGCCCGCCCCCCGTCCACCACGACGCGAATATCGGGGATGGTCAGCGAGGTTTCCGCGATCGACGTCGCCAACACCAGTTTGCGCATCCCTTTGGGTTCAGGGTGCAGCGCCGCGCGTTGCGCCGCCAGGGGCATGGCGCCGAACAACTGGTGCAGCACCACGTTGCCGGGCAGGTCCCCCAACAGCGCGGCGGTGCGGCGGATCTCACCCTCGCCCGGCAGAAATGCCAGCACGCCGCCACTGGTGTCCATCAATGCCTGCCGGATCAGGCCCGCCATACTGTGTTCAAAGCGGTCTTCCTTGCGCGGCGGGGCATCGCGCCAGCGGGTTTCGACCGGGAAGGCCCGGCCAGCGGATGTGACCACCGGCGCGTCATCCAGCATGGCGGCCACCGGGCCCGCATCCAGCGTTGCAGACATGACCAGCACCAGCAGATCCTCGCGCAGGGCGCCCCGGACCTCCCATGTCAGGGCCAGCCCCAGATCCGCATTCAGGGACCGTTCGTGAAATTCGTCAAAGATCACCGCCCCCACGCCGGGCAGTTCGGGGTCGTCCTGTAGCATCCGGGTCAGGATGCCCTCGGTCACCACCTCGATCCGGGTGTCACGCCCCAGCTTGCTGTCGCCCCGAACCCGGTAGCCCACGGTCTGGCCCGGTGCTTCGCCCAAGGTCTCGGCCATGCGTTCGGCGGCGGCGCGGGCGGCCAGGCGGCGGGGCTCCAGCATCAGGATGCGCCCCGGCGCGATCCCGGCCTTGAGCAATGCCAGCGGCACACGGGTGGTCTTGCCCGCGCCCGGCGGCGCCTGCAGCACGGCGCGGCCGTGGTCCCGTAGCGCATCCACAAGCTCGGGCAGGATGGGGTCGATCGGCAGGCGGGTCACGTCGCGGGGTCAGTCCAGTAGCAAAATGCGCACCCGGCCATAAAGGGTCTGAGTTTCCACCCGCGTCAACCGCCAGTCCCCGTTTGCCATTGCCGTGAAGGTCGCCTGGAACGGAAACACCCGGCGTTCGGCCATATCTTCGGGCGGGAAGCCCGCAACCCGCTGGTAGGCGCCTTCACAGGTGGCGTCCTGTCCGTCCGTTTCTGCGGGATCGAGGCGCAACACCGATCGCCGCCGTCCATCGAACACCGCAACGGACCAATCGCACAGCCGGGCCAAAGGCCGTGGCCGGGCAAGGATGTAAAGCGCGCTCATCGGGTCTAGCGTGCCCGCCTGATCTTCGGGCGACAGGTCCCAGGCGGCCGGGGGCGGGTCCGGCATGATCCGCTGAACCGAGGGGATGCCCGAGAGATAGCTGATCTCGACCTCGCTGACCCGGCGGCCGGTATCCACGTCTTCTCGGTAAAAATGTGGCACGGGCCCGGTGCCGTCCCGCCACCCCTGGCTGGACAGGGCGAACCTGATGTCACGAAACGCACCTGCCAGACCGGCGCTTGTCACCCGTCCCGCTGCGGCATAGGCGCTGTCCGTCTCGGTTGCCTGAAACATGACGTCGGCCACGCGCAACGGACCGAAGCGCACCTGATAACGGGCAATGATATCCTCTTGCGCCAGGGCGCTTGCGGGCATCAGACATGCAATCAGAACCAGCCGCAGCACGGGGCCCCTTCCCAACGTCATAACGCCGCGCCGGGTGGACAAGGCCGCACCAGACGGGGCAAACAGCGTCACGCGCCCGCCAGATGGGGGCGCCAGACGGACAATATTCGAAAACGACGATGGTTTCATGACTGACCCGCGCCTGCCCGCCGATCTGCCCGCCCGCATCCTTGCCGGGGAACGCCGTGCGCTGGCCCGGGCTGTAACGCTGGTGGAAAGCACCCGGCCAGATCACCGGGCAGAGGCAACACAGCTTCTGGAAACCTTGCAGGGCCACGGACGGCAGGCGCTGCGCATCGGGCTGTCGGGTACGCCCGGGGTGGGCAAATCCACCTTCACCGAAAGCTTCGGCATGATGCTGGTGGATCAGGGTCTGAAGGTCGCGGTGCTGGCGGTTGATCCCAGTTCGACCCGATCTGGCGGTTCCATTCTGGGGGACAAGACCCGGATGGAACAACTCAGCCGCCAGAAGAATGCTTTTATCCGGCCCTCGCCCTCGTTGTCGCATCTGGGCGGGGTATCGCGCCGGACACGCGAAGCGGTGGCGCTGTGCGAGGCGGCGGGGTTCGATGTGGTCATCATTGAAACCGTTGGCGTCGGCCAGTCCGAAACCATGGTGGCCGAGATGTGCGACCTGTTCGTTCTGCTGCTGGCGCCAGCGGGCGGGGACGAGTTGCAGGGCGTCAAGCGCGGCATCATGGAAATTGCCGATCTTATTCTGGTCAACAAGGCCGATGGCGACCTCAAGGCCACCGCGACGCGGACCTGTGCCGACTATGCCGGGGCGCTGCGGCTACTGCGTAAACGCGCGCGGGACCCGCAGGATTTTCCCAAGGCGCTGACCGTGTCAGCGGTCGAAGGCGACGGGCTGGTGCGGGCCTGGGATGAAATGCAGGCCCTGGCGGCGTGGCGCAGGGATCACGGTGTATGGGACGCGCGCCGCGCCGATCAGGCCCGCCATTGGTTCGAGGAAGAGGTCCGCTCGGGCCTTCTGGCGCGGCTGACGGGCGATCCCGCGATGCGCGCGCGCATGGCCGATCTGGGGGCGGCGGTCGCGAAGGGGGACACCTCGCCCGATGCCGCCGCGGCCGAGATTCTGGCGGGCCTGACAGGTTAACGCAGTCGCGGCGCTGATATGGGCGAACCCGCCGCCACGGGCGGTCCAAGGATTTTTGAAAATCCTTGCCCGCCCCGAATGGACAGCGCACACTTACCCCATGTTCAGAACCCTGCCACTCATTTGCCTGTTGCTGCTATCGCCCGTCGTGGCTGCCGCTCAATCATCGCTGATCATTCCGGGACAAAGCGATGACGGCTTCGTCGCCGCACTTGGCCACTGGCTGGAAGGCGATGACACCACCGCCCTGCCGGCCCTGTCGGAGCTTGCGCAGCAGGACAACAGGGCCGCGCAGGTGTTTCTGGGGCAGATTGAGCCGCTGACCTACCTTCATTCCAATTTGACCGCCGACATGGACCGGCGTGACAGGATCGCACTGTTGCGGAGCCCGGGTGGCCTGTCCGGTCGAAGCTGGCTTGCCGAGGCACAGCAAGACATCGCGTTTGCCAGTACGCTATTGGACATGCGAGGCACAGGGTCGCGGTTGGAAGCGACCGCCGTAGCCCTTGAACTTGGCCAGCCGAGACAAGCCCTCTGGGGGGTGTTGCGGTTGCGCAATGGGGACGGGCCTGACTACTTTTCGATTTTCCCTGACGTGGTTGCCCTGTCGCTGCATCCTCTGATCGTGCAGGAAGGTCGTTGGCTTGGGTTGGGCGTCTTCCGTGGGATGGCAAGGCAGATGCGATCACCCGGTGAACTGCCGTGGGATGCCGACCGGTATCCGGCATTGTTGCAGGCACTGAATCGGACGGGGACTTTTCCCAGGGATGAGGAACTCAACTGGCGTTTTCTGATCTCCGGTTCGCCGGGGTGGGATTCACGGTTTGGGGAACTGCCGGCCGATCATGGAGGTTTCCTGGCCCAGATGCCGATGCTCGAATCTTTCCTGAATATGTGTGATGTGTCGTGCCCCGGTCGTGCCCGGACCTGCATGATGGTCGCCAGCTTCGTGACGCCCGATCCTTTGTATCTTTACACCTACAGCCCGGCTGAATGGGCTGTTTCAACCGAGATCTACCGGGCCGCGGCACGTTTTGGCGATGACATGCGCCGCCTTGTGGAAACGTCCCCCTTCGTGTCGCAGCGCAGAAGCTATCGCGAGCCCTTCGAATTGTGCGAGTTGCCCTTTTAAAGATCGGGTCCGGTCGGTGTTTCGCCAGGCACGCCGCCATAGCCTGCCAGCCCTTCCACCCCCTTGGGGGTCAGCGCGTAGACGCCTTTTTCCACCTTTTCGAACCAGCCATAGTGGTCGTCCCGCATCAGGGTCGTGGCGCGGTCCACGCCTGTCGCCGCCTTGACGTCCCGGCCCCGTGACGGTCCCTGTTCGGCCAGATGTGCGGCGCAGCGCAGGGCATCCTGCCGGTAGGCGGTGACCAGCCTAACCCGCGTTGCGCCGCCGGTATTGGGGTCGCCCACCCGGCGCGAAAACTCTCGCAGCAGCCGCTGGCGTTTCGGTTTGGAAATGCGCGGCGCGTAGGGCCCGGGATCGCAATGCGCCTCGACGAAGCCATCGCGCAGCCGCACCGTCAGCAGGCCAAGCCCCAACCGGCGGCAGAGCGCCACGTTTTCCTTAAGCGCCTTGTGAAATCCGCGCCCGGCGCCACGCGGCACCGCCAGGTAAACCAGGTCTGCCAGCGCCAGTCGCGCCACGCCCTGATGGAACAGCGCCAGCGAAAACCGCGTCTTCATTTCCACGATGACCGGGTCTTCGCCATCGCGCAGGGCGACGACGTCGGCGGCACCCACCTCGGATTTCACCTCATAGCCCTGGCCTTGCAGAAAGGCCTTTACCGGCGCGTATAGATCGGTTTCCTTCACCATGGCAGCAGGCTATGACGGGAAACAGGGAAAGTCATCCCGGGCGGGGATGAATCGCTTGACACTTCCATGACAGCGCCGTATCCACCCGCCAGATTTGTAGGGGCGCTGACCGGCTCAGCGCCCTTGTCCGTTTCTGAGACCGAGGATAAGCCCATGTCGCGCGTCTGCGAACTGACCGGTAAAGGTCCTATGTCTGGCAACAATGTCAGCCATGCTAACAACAAGACCAAGCGTCGGTTCCTTCCGAACCTGAACGACGTGACCCTCGGGTCCGAGGCGCTTGACCGCAGCTTCAAGCTGCGCATTTCGGCGTCCGCGCTGCGCTCTGTCGATCATCGTGGTGGCTTGGATGCATTCCTGGCCAAGGCGAAAGACGAAGAGCTGTCGCCCAAAGCGCTGAAAATCAAGAAAGATATCGCGAAGGTTCAGGCAGAAGCCTGATCTTCCAATATCCTTTCGGCAAATTTTCGCGGCCTCCGGCATTTGCTCGGGGGCCGCGTCCTTTTTGCGCTTTGCAAGCGTCGTGCCCCGTGCCTATCTAGGCCCCATGAACCGTCTGCTGAATCCCGCGACCGCATTGCTGCTTGGTCTGGTGCTTGCCATGACCTCGGTCAGCATGGCCGTGGCGCGCGGGGGCATGTCGATGACGGGGTCGATGATTCTCTGCATCGATGCCGATCAGCAGGTGGTGGCCATCGGCCCAGATGGCGAGCCGATGGATGTTACCCATGCCTGCCCCGATTGCACGATGGGGGCCTTGGCGCTGACCGAGCCGCAGCCGCTGGACCTGCCCGAATGGCGCATGGTGCGGCTTTATGCGCGACCCTTTGCGCTGCATGTCCATGAAACAACCGTGCAGGGCGGCCAGGCGCGCGGCCCCCCATCCCTGATCTGATCCCGAAGACCCCTTCAAATCAGATCAAGGAGACGACCGATGTCGTTCAAGACCAGCCTTCTCGCGGGCGTTGCTGCCCTGTCTTTCGCCCTTCCCGCCTTTGCCGATGGTATCATGGTGCATGATCCCTATGCCCGGGCCTCGGCCTCTATGTCGCAATCGGGCGCGGCCTTCATGGAGATCATGAACCAGACCGATACCGATGATCGCCTGATCGACGCCCGGTCCGATGTGGCCGAACGGGTCGAACTGCATACCCACCAGGAAGATGCCAATGGCGTCATGCGGATGATCCATGTGGAAGAAGGCTTTGCCATTCCCGCAGGCGGAACCCACGAAATGGGCCGCGGTGGCGATCATGTCATGTTCCTGGGCCTGACCCGCGAACTGGCCCATGGTGACGAGCTGGAACTGACGCTGGTGTTCGAACAGGCGGGCGAGGTCACCATCACCGTGCCCGTCGATCTGGAACGCAACCCGATGCGTCAGCAGATGCAGGGCCACGGGCAGATGACCCACGGCAACATGGGCAACGCGGCGTCCAACTAAGCCCCCGGAACAGGGCCGTGTCGGAACTGTCCCTGCCGTAACGGCCCTTGGCGGCGCGCTGCACGTTCCATCCGGCGCGCCGTCCTAATCCAGCAACTCTGCGACCCACCCGGGCACGGTGTGCGTAGCTGGTCCCGCGATCACCCGATCAAAGAGGCCCGGCATCCGTGACGGTTCCAGGTTGATCTCCAGCGTCTCGGCCCCGGCCTCCTGCGCTTCCTGCACGAAACCGGCCGCCGGATAGACCTCGCCCGACGTGCCGATCGACACGAACAGATCCGCCTGCCACAGCGCCTCGGCGATCTGATCCATGTGATAGGGGATCTCTCCGAACCAAACGATATCGGGCCGCGTGCGCGGGGCCGAACAGGCGGGGCAGGGGGCATTCGCGTCCATCACCCGCGGCGCAGGCCAGCGATGGTCGCAGGCCGCACACAGCGCCCCCGCCAGCGCCCCGTGCATATGCAGCACATTGCGGCTGCCCGCGCGTTCATGCAGATCATCGACATTCTGGGTGACGATCAGCACCTCTCCCGGCCAATCCCGTTCCAGCCGCGCCAGCGCGGTGTGCGCGGCATTGGGTATCGCATCCAGCGCATTGGCGCGGCGGGCGTTGTAGAAATCATGCACCAATCGGGGGTTGCGGGCAAACCCCTCGGGCGTCGCTACCTCGGCCAGGTCATAGCGGGTCCACAGCCCGTCCTTGTCGCGAAAGGTGCCAAGCCCGCTTTCGGCTGACACGCCCGCGCCGGTCAGGATAACGATCCGTTCCATTTCATCCCCCGCCATGGCATCAAGGGGCACCCAAGCAGGAGACCCCATGCCCCTTTCTATCCTTTGTGTCTGTCTGGGCAATATCTGCCGGTCCCCCACGGGCGAAGCGGTTTTGCAGGCGGCCCTGCCACAGGCGCGGGTGGACAGTGCAGGCACGTCGAACTGGCATGTGGGCGATACGCCCTATGGTCCGATGCAGACGGCGGCGCGGGCGCGGGGCTATGACCTGTCCACGCAACGCGCCCGGCAGGTCACGCCAGAGGATTTCCACCGCTTCGATGTGATCCTGGCGATGGACAGCAGCAACCTGACAGACCTGCAGGCGATCCGGCCCTCAGATGCCAGGGCAGAGCTGTCACTCTATCTCGACCCGCTGGATAACGCCCCGACGGATGTGCCCGATCCCTACTATACCCGCGACTTCGACGGGGTGCTGGTGCTGATCGAACAGGCCGCGCAGGCCTGGGCCACACGGCTTGGCTAAGGGCTTAGCCGCACATCTGTTCGGCTGCCTGACCGAAGGCCCGATACCGATCCCAGAATGCTTCGTCCCGGTGGTTGTCGGACATGCGCAGATCTTCCGCTTCGTCCGGGTCGTCAAACAACCGGGCTGCCCGCCGCTGTTCGCCGAAATTCAGCGTCTGGCGCGCCGCGCTGCCGATACAGGCACAGAGCGACGGGTTGGCGGCGCTGCGGTTCGACCCCATGCAGGCGCGTTCCACCGGATTGGCGTTCAGGGGCGCACCCGCCACCAGAAACATGATCAGAAATGCCGAGAATGTCTTGCTCATTCCACTGCCTTGTTTTCCCCATGCAAGGGGTTGATCCCCTCATATGCGATGTAATCTGCCGAAAACACCCCGTTGGCGCAATATTCACGGTGCCAAGGGGGGAAATGGGCGGAAAATGGCGGGTCGGGCTTGCTGTTGCGAACGCAGGGCAGGGGCGGCGACCACAGGGGCCGCTTTTGCGCGAGGGCGCAGGCGGATTGGGACCGGCCGCCGCGCTAATCCCCCTTTAACTGCTTGCCGCGAAAACGGGGGGCGGGCTAGGGTGGATCGGAGTATGCAGCGCTAATGCAGCCGGGCGCGGGCCAAATACCCCTCGATGGTCTCCTCGCCCAGTGCCTTCAAGGCCTCCAGTCGGTGCAGCCCTTCCTGCAACACATAGCGCCCCTTGCCCTCGCGCAGGCGAATTGGAACCTTCTGGCCGTTCTCCAGAATATCTTCGGCCAGCGCCTCGACCTTCTCTGGGTCCAATGTTTTCGCCCGCTTCGCGGGAACGTAGATATCGTGGATCGGAAAGGTCAGGATCGGGGGCATCGGCGGGTCCAGTTCAGGCGACTTCGTGAGCAAGGTTGTTCACAGCGGATTAGCGGCTATTTGCGGATGCCTTGGCCCGGCGTGTCAGCAGGCGAGCAACTGCCTTGTCCCGCCTGTTCACACTCATAGCCCTGCACCGCCCCGACCTGCGAGTCGTCGTACACAGGGCCGTCATCGGACCAATCTTCATATTCGTCATCATCGTAATCGTCGGGGTCCTCGTAGCCGTCATCCTCGTCATACCCGCCATCATCATGGCCATCTGCGGCGGCGGGCAGGGCACACAGCGCCCAAGCCAGGGCAAGGGACAGGAATAGTCGCATCGTAGCCTCCCAGTTGATGCTGATGACGTCAGTTTAGATGAAAGCGGCGCCGCTGTCGCCGTCATAGCATTCAATCCCATGCTCCAAGGCGAATAAGCAGGGCTAACCCGATCACGGACCCCATTGCCTTTGGTCGGATTCCGCCGCATATCCCTGTCTATGACCGACCTTGATCTTATCCGCAATTTCTCCATCGTGGCGCATATCGACCACGGTAAATCCACCCTTGCCGACCGGCTGATCCAGCTGACCGGGACGGTGGCCGAACGCGATATGCAGGCGCAGCTGTTGGACAGCATGGATATCGAACGCGAACGTGGGATCACCATCAAGGCCAACACCGTCCGCATCGAATACCCGGCCAAGGACGGCAAGACCTATGTCCTGAACCTGATCGACACGCCCGGCCATGTGGACTTCGCCTATGAGGTCAGCCGGTCCATGCGCGCGGTCGAGGGCTCTTTGCTGGTTGTCGATGCCTCTCAGGGGGTCGAGGCGCAGACGCTTGCCAATGTCTACCAGGCCATCGACGCGGATCATGAGATTGTGCCGGTGCTGAACAAGGTCGATCTGCCCGCCGCCGAACCCGACCGCGTGGCCGAACAGATCGAGGACGTGATCGGCATCGACGCCTCTGACGCGGTCCTGATTTCTGCCAAGACCGGCGTCGGCATCCCCGATGTGCTGGAGGCCATCGTCACCCGCCTGCCTGCGCCTGCGGGCGACCGCGATGCGCCGCTAAAGGCGATGCTGGTCGACAGCTATTACGACAGCTACCTCGGCGTTGTCGTCATCATCCGCGTCATCGACGGGGTGATCCGCAAGGGCGACCGCATCAAGATGATGAAGACCGGCGGGCGCTACCCCGTCGACCGGCTCGGCGTCTTCCGCCCCAAGATGCAGGATATTCCCGAACTGGGGCCGGGTGAGATCGGCTTCCTCACCGCTTCGATCAAACAGGTCCGCGACACCCGCGTGGGCGACACGATCACCCATGAAAAGGGCGGCACCGATACCGCGCTGCCGGGCTTTAAACCGTCCCAGCCCGTGGTCTTCTGCGGTCTCTTCCCCGTCGATAGTGCCCTGTTCGAGGATCTGCGTGACGCGATTGAGAAACTGGCCCTGAACGACGCCTCCTTCAGCTTCGAGATGGAAACCTCCGCCGCCCTCGGCTTTGGCTTTCGCTGCGGCTTCCTCGGCCTGCTGCATCTGGAGGTCATCCGCGACCGCATCGAACGCGAATATGATATCGACCTGATCACCACCGCGCCCTCTGTGGTCTACCATGTCCATATGAAGGACGGCACGGTGCAGGATCTGCACAACCCCGCCGACATGCCCGACCTGACCTATGTCGATCATATCGAGGAACCGCGGATCAAGGCGACCATTCTTGTGCCGGACGATTACCTGGGCGACGTGCTGAAGCTGTGCCAGGACCGGCGCGGTATCCAGCTTGACCTCACCTATGCGGGCACCCGCGCGATGGTGGTCTATGACCTGCCGCTGAATGAGGTCGTCTTCGACTTCTACGACCGGCTGAAATCGGTGACCAAGGGCTATGCGTCCTTTGACTACCAGATGGAGGGCTACCGAGAGGATTTTCTCGTTAAGATGTCGGTGCTGGTGAATGAGGAACCGGTGGATGCGCTGTCGATGATGGTCCACCGCGACCGGGCCGAAATGCGCGGCCGCGCCATGTGCGAAAAGCTGAAAGAGCTCATTCCCCGCCACATGTTCAAGATCCCGATCCAGGCCGCCATCGGGGGCCGCGTGATTGCGCGAGAGACTCTGTCCGCCATGCGCAAGGATGTGACCGCCAAATGCTACGGCGGCGACGCCACAAGGAAGCGTAAGCTGCTGGACAAGCAGAAGGCTGGTAAAAAGAAGATGCGCCAATTCGGGAAGGTCGAGATCCCGCAATCGGCGTTTATTAACGCGTTGAAGATGGATAGCTGATCGGGCGTCGCGTGTGCGGCTTGGGGTCCCCGCTTACGCGGGGATGACATGTGCACTGTTCAGGTGTGTCGCCTGTCATCTCCGCGCAAGCGGGGGCCTCCCAAAATCCGCTCCACCATTAACCCTCACTTAACCCTCCACGCCCCACTCTGCGCCCATGCGGGACCACAGCTATTTCACGTACATCCTGACGAACCGACCGAATGGAACGCTCTACACCGGCGTCACCAACAATCTTGTGCGCCGTGTTGTCGAACACAGAGAAGGCAGGGCTGACAGCTTCACAGGCCGATACAATCTTCATCGATTGATTTGGTTCGAGCCGCATACGGATATCCGCGAGGCAATCCTGCGCGAAAAGCGGATCAAGAAGTGGAACCGCGCGTGGAAGGTGGAGATGATTGAAGAGATGAACCCGGACTGGCGAGACTTAGCGACCGAGCTGGACTAGTAGCGCCCCCTGTCATCCCCGCGAAAGCGGGGATCTCCTCCCACCTTTCTCGACGATCTTTAAGATGAGCAACTGAGCCCGGTTTGCTTCATGTAGGGTGGGCAGTTTGCCCACCTTGTTGCACCTTGGTGGTGGGCAAACTGCCCACCCTACGCTCACCAGCTATCAGTAGGTGGTTACTTTCCTCGTTTGCTCTCAACGATGAACTCAATTGCCTGATATTTTCCCGCTTGCAGGCGAGCAGTGATCTTACGGCTGTCCCGCATTGCACGCATAACAAGGCGATAGAAAATGATCACCATTGTCAGGATCACCGTTGATGCGACTGAGATTGCGATAACCGTGTTCATTTGCCCGCTCGCCTCTAGCTTTGTTGGCTACCTTCGCGCATTCCGTATGAAGGTTGCTCTGTGATAGTCTTTGGCGAGAAGCGCAGCCTCGTATGCAACCCGCGTTGAAACGTCATAAAGTCCTCCGACTTCATTAATTGTAAGCTTGCCGTCCAGCGTCTTCACCGGCACGAGAAGTGCGAACGCAAAACAGTTCGCTTCTTCTTCGAGGTCGAGATTTCTGGCCTTCGAAGTTTCAAAACTCCCGTTCCAGTTCTCATTTTGGTCGAATGCAGCCCTCTTGTCTGTTGAGAAGCCGGAGTTTTTTGCGCGCGCCGCTAGCTTCCGCTTGTGACTCTTTAGAAGCACGTGCCCAAACTCATGCGCGATTGTTTCTCTTGAATCCTGTCTCAAGGCGGTTTCGTAATCATTGAACAGGTTGACCCAAATCCTCTCTCGGAGCACCATCATGGTGCCATCTGCGAAGTCACAAAAAGCTTGGACACCACTCATACTCCCGCCATTGACGTCGAAAAGGACGTCGTCTGCAGTCCAGAACGCCTTCGGTGGCAGCAGCCTCTGCAAAGCGTCCGCCATACATGCCTGTCCAATCAGATCAGCAATCTTCGATCTACATTCCTCGGCGCGGTCAACGACTTGAATGAGGCGCTCGCGGGTCATGGTCCGTCGGGAGCGGTCATCACGAATGTTGGAGTAGGGTGATCTCGGAAAGGGAACTCTCATAACTTCACTCCGGTAGGTAGTCTGGGCCACGCAGCTTGCGGAAGAATGCCAAGATCTTCTCAGCCTCTTCTGGCCCTTTGGGGCGGACCGAAAGTTTTTCCTGACTTATGGCTGCTAGATACTGCAGATCGGATCCTTCTTTGGCAGTTAGTCCAAAGATCTCAATGCAACTTTGCACGAGGTTTCTGCTCGGAGGGCGAGTGCCGTTGATGACCCTTGCCAAAAGTGCTGGAGAGAGGCCCATCTCTTCCGCAATCTTTCGGTAACTTTTTCCTGAGGTTCGGGCCAAATCCTGAAATCGTTTGCTAAATGGTGAAATCGTCATTCTCAGTCTCCTGATGTTGGGTGCATAGTATTGACTGTTTACGTAAATTGTCAACATACATTTAGCGCGAACCTCAAGGCCTAGTGGTAAGGTGTCTGAAGTTGCCAATATATAGGGTGTGAAACGGGCGATCTCTGGCTTCCACCCTGACCCAAATCAAAGCCCCTCCCCTCTCCACCGGCTAGGACATCTCCCATGTCCTATCTCCTCCTCCTCCTCCACCTCTTCATCGGCGCCACCCTTGCGGGCGTGTTTCTTGTCATCCTTCTGGTGGCGGGTTGGGCCGGGGTTTGGCCGATCATCGGGGCCGTGGCCCTGGGCTTCCTGCTGGCTTTTCCCGTCGCCGTCTACGTCGCCCGCGCCATGCAGGGGCGGTGATTTCGAATGCACGCCCGGTGTACGGGGGGTGCATAGGGGGTGTACGCATGGCGCCCCCCTGTTTTCGGGGTCTTTGCCTGTGTCAACAATCCCCGTGCAAAACAGGTCCGAACCTGACCTGAATCAAGGCGCGGGGGCGGAAACCCTGTTTCTCTGCCCGCATCGGGAACGCGCGCCCAGAGATCGGAGTCCACCTTATGCGACTGTTTTTGCTCATTTTTATCATGGCTGGCACCACGTTGGCCGGCGTCGCGGTCACCGCAGCCCTTGCCGCAGGCTATGACGGCGCGCGTGAGGTCATCATCGCCGCTGTCATCGGTGCCATTGTTGCCTTGCCGGTGGCCTGGATCGCGGCCGGAAAAATCCGCAATCTCTGACGCTTACGCGTTCAGAAACGCCCGCACTGCTGCCTCGAATTCTCGTGGTTTATCAGCATGTAACCAGTGGCCCGCGCCGGGGATCTTGGCGAAGCGGGCCTTGGGGAAATGGGCTTTGATCGTGTCGCGGTGTTCCGGTTGGACATAGTCGGACTCCGCCCCCGACAGCATCATCACCGGCCCGTCGAACTGGCCCTGAACGCCCGCGGGCCAGCCGGTTGTCTTGCCCATGTCGCGGTCCAGAATGTCGTGGTTCAGCCGCCAGCGCCGTCCCTTAACGTCCAGGGATTGCAGCAAAAAAGCGCGGACGCCGTCTTCGGGGACCAGCGGGCGCAATTGATCGTCCGCATCGCGACGCGTGCCCACCTGCGACAGATCCACCGCCCGCATCGCGTCAATGAGGTGGCCCTGGCTGTGCCCATAGGCGACCGGCGCAATGTCGGCGACCACCAACCGGCGCACCATCCCGGGTTGCGTCAGGGCCAGCATCATCGCAGCTTTGCCCCCCATCGAATGCCCCAGAACATCGGCCTGCCCGCCATGGGCGGCAATGACCTCGGCCAGATCGGCGGCCATGTCGGGATAGGTATGGGTGGGCTGAAACGCGCTGTCCCCGTGATTGCGCATATCGACGCTGATCACCTGCCGTTCATCGGACAGACGTTTGGCGATGACGTTCCAGTTGCGCGCTGAGCCGAAGAGGCCGTGCACAATCAGAAGTGGCGGTCGGTCGGTGGGATCACCGGTAAGATAGGTCGCGAGCATGGTTTTGGGATAGCGCATCCCGCCCGGCACGACCAGAGCCGTTGAGCGGAAGCGCCGGGGTCGCTAGACTGGGCCGTCGAAAGGGAATCCCATGGCCGCCGATCCGCAGGAGCTTGCCAGACTGTCCGACCGCCTGACCGCGCTGATGCGCGAGAAACTGGGGGTGCGGGCCGAGACGCTGCCAGCCGCGTTG
>Ga0213841_1001196_pt1 | contig 14489 bp, 10 predicted proteins | sample SWPATP23_FD_160125 | JGI IMG/M metagenome (GOLD analysis project Ga0213841, IMG submission 160125) | Coastal seawater microbial communities from Marineland, Florida, United States - SWPA TP2 #3 | ecosystem: Environmental > Aquatic > Marine > Coastal | place: USA: Florida | collected 2016-08-14 | reverse complement strand
AGATGACGCCCGGCGGCTGGCCCGCTTTGCCAGGGGCCCGCGCCACAGCCTCGCCGAACAGGCAGCGCTGGCCTATCCCGACCGGATCGGGCTGCGCCGCCCCGGCGAGGCACCGCGTTTCGTTCTGTCAGGCGGCAAGGGCGCCGTGATGCCCGAGGGCGACGCGCTGGCCGGTCAGCGGCTGATCGTGGCCACCGATCTGGATGGCAACCCGCGCGAGGCCCGTATCCGGCAGGCAGTGGCCCTGTCCGAGGCTGAACTGCGTGGGCTTTATGCAGACCGCATCCGATGGGTGCAACGCTGTGACTGGTCGCGCCGCGACCGGCGCGTGATAGCCCGAGAGGAGGAACGCTTCGGTGCTCTCGTCCTCAAGGACCGGGTTTGGAAGGATGCCCCGCCCGAGGCCATGACCGCCGCGTTGCTGGCTGGCATCCGTGATCTTGGCTTGGACACTCTGAACTGGTCCAGACCCGCCCGCCTGCTACGCGCCCGGCTGCGCGCCTCGGGCCTGGTGGAGGTGTCGGACCCGGCGCTGCTGGACCGGCTGGAAGGCTGGCTTGCCCCGTTCCTCACCACCCAGACCAGCGCCGCCGATCTCAAACGCCTTGACCCGGCAGAGGCGCTGAAGACCCTGATCGACTGGGACCAGCAGCAAGAGCTCAACCGCCTCGCCCCCGCCCACTGGACCACCCCCATGGGACGCAGGGCCGCCATCGACTATTCCGGCGACACGCCCGAGGTCGCCCTGCGCCTGCAAGAGGTGTTCGGCACCACCACCCACCCGACGATCGGCAAAACCCGTCAGCCGCTGCGCATGACGCTGCTGTCCCCGGCCGGCCGCCCGGTGCAAACCACCACCGACCTGCCCGGCTTCTGGGCAGGCAGCTATGCCGATGTGCGCAAGGACATGCGCGCGCGCTATCCAAGACACCCATGGCCCGAAGACCCGGCCCGGGCCGACTCGACCCTGCGCGCAACCCGCCGCAAACCCTGATCCCTTCATTGTTCTACAAATATCCCGGGGGGCCACAGGGGGGCAGCGCCCCCCTCACGGCCGGGCGAAGGCCCCCGAAGGGGGTCTGAGACCGGCCGTTCCCGGATCGACGCCGAAGGCGGCGAAACGGATCACCCCACCCGCAATCCGCCATCGGACATCACCACCACCCCCGCCCGCCGGGCCGCGGCCACCGCGCTGCTATGGACCCGCTCGGACCGGTCCAGCCCGATCCGTCGCCGGTACCGCACGAAAAAAAGCCAGCTCCAGCCCCGCATGGTCCCCACAGATGGCGCACCTGGATCCGTCAGGTATCGGCTGCGCCAATGCGGCGGCAGCGGCAGGCCATGTGTTTCGGCCTCGCCCAGCATCCACACCAGCGGGATATTCGCCAGTGGCCGTGCCGCGTTCCAATCCCCCAACTGCCCGCCAACATCCCCATGGGTGCCGCGAAACCACATCTGCACAACGTCCCCCTCGCGCCCCTCGGGCAGTGTCCACAGGACCGGGGCATAGACATGCCGGGTTTCATCCATCGCCAGCGCCTGGCGCCCGTGGCGGGTGGATTGCCCCAGGTCATGGCTGTGAAAATCATGCGCCTGCGGATCACGCCGCCACAGAAACGGCCAGCGCAGGCCCAGCGCCCGAACCGTGTCATAGACACCCACCATCTCGATCCGCACCCGGTCATGGCAGCGCGCCGTTCGAAAGGCATGGGCCTCGGCGCTATCCGGCGCGTCCTGATAGAGCCGATAGAGCCGCGCCAGCGTGGCCTCATTGACCTGCGCCGCCCGTAACAGGCCCAGCTTGTCAATCAACCCCGCAAGCGAGCGCACCGCGAAGGCGCCGCGCGAATAACCCATCAGGAAGATACGGTCGCCAGGGCGATAGTTACGGGCCAGAAACAGGTAGGCCCGTTGGATCTTGCGGTTGATGCCGATCCCGGCCAGCACCTCGACAGACCGTTTGACGCCGCGCCACTGGATGCCGGGTTCGTAATACAGCATCACATGGGCAGATGGGTTCAGTTCCGACAGCAGCCGGTAGGTCAGGCCGATATTGGTCTCACACCCCCGGCGCAGGGTGGACATGGTGCCGTCGAGCAGCACCACATGGGTGCAGGCGGGCCGGACCTCCGGCAGGCGCGGTTCGGGATTGCGAAAGCCGCGCCAGAAAGACCATTTACCCCTGATCGGTGCCACCGCTGCCTTTCGCCTCCTCGATCATCTGCCAGACACGATGCGGCGTGAAGGGCATATCCGCAACCGTGACACCCACAGGCCACAGCGCATCCTGCGCCGCGTTGGCCACCGCCGCCATCGCACCGATGGTCCCCGCCTCGCCGCACCCTTTCATGCCAAGCATGTTGGTGTCCGTTTCAGTCGGTTCCGAGTGGAAATCGAAGAACGGCAAATCTTCGGCGCGCGGCACACCATAATCCATGAACGTGGCGGTCAGAAGCTGGCCGTCTTCGTCAAACACAACCCGTTCATTCATCGCTTGTCCTGCCCCTTGCGCAATACCACCATGGATCTGCCCCGCGACCAGCATCGGGTTCATCAGGTTGCCCAAATCGTCGGTCACAGTGTAGCGCTCGATGGTTAACAAGCCGGTTTCGGGGTCGATCTCCACCTCGGCGATATGGCAGCCATTGGGGAAGGAACGCCCCGCATTGCGGATCTCCTTTTCCGCCACCAGCAGGTTGGCGCGCCCCTCTGCCTCGGCCCGCTCGGCCAGTTCCATCAGCCCCACGACCGTGTTGGACCCCGGCGCGCGGAACACGGCCTCCTCTGGGTCGAACCGCGCGCCTTCCGCGCCGATCACCTCTTCCGCAAACGGCAGAAGCCCGTCCAGCAGCGCGTCCGATGTCGCATAAATCGCCGACCCCTGCACGGTCACCGACCTTGATCCGCCGGTGCCGCCGCCCTTGGCGATCTGGTCACTATCGCCCTGCACAATCTCGATCTGGTCGAGCGCCAGCCCCAGCCTATCGCGCAGCAGCTGCTTATAGACCGTTTCATGCCCTTGCCCGGCCGATTGGGTGCCGACATAGACCTTGACCCCCGTTCCGGTCAGCGCGACCTTCGCGGTTTCCATCGGCTGGCCCAGAATGGCCTCGATGTAATAGCACAGCCCCTGCCCCCGCAGCTTGCCCTTTGCGGCGCTGGCATCGCGCCGTGCAGCAAAGCCCGCGACATCTGCCTCGCGCGCCGCGCGGTCCATGGCACGCGCGAAATCACCGGAATCGTAGAGCTCACCCGCTGCCGTCTTGTAGGGCATCTGGCCGGACTTGATGAACGCACGGCGGCGCAGCTCCATCGGGTTCACATCCAGCACCCGCGCGGCGTGATCCATAGCCCGTTCCAGCACATAGATCGCCTCAGGCCGCCCGGCCCCGCGATAGGCATCGACCTGCGTGGTGTTGGTGAACACCGCCTTGTTGTTCATATAGGCCGCCTGCACGTCATAAACGCCGGGGAAAACATGGGAAAACAGGCGGCTCTGGATGATCTGCGCGAACCCCGAAACGTAAGCCCCGATATTCGAGACCGTGTGCAGCCGGTATCCCGTCATCTTGTAGTCGGCGTCAAAGGCCAGTTCCGCGGTGCAGGTCAGGTCGCGCCCGCCATTGTCCGACAACATCGATTCCGTTCGGTCCGCCATCCAGCGCACCGGCTGACGCAGCGCGCGCGCCGCGAAGGACAGCAGGAAATGTTCCGGGTAGCGCATGGTCTTCATGCCGAAAGCGCCGCCCACATCGGGTGTGGTCACCAGTACATCTTCCGGATCCATCCCCAACCACGCGGATATTTCGGCCTTCTTGGTCCAGACGCCTTGCCCGTTCTCACAGACATGCAGCCGGTCACCCTGCATTTCGGCATAGATCGCGCGCGGCTCCATGCTGGCGCACATGATGCGGTTGTCCTCGACCGTGACCGTGACCACATGCGCGGCCTCGGTCAGCGCCTTGTCTGCTGCGTCCTTGTCGCCCGCGCCCCAAGAATAGCACAGGTTCCCCGGCGCTTCCGGGTGGATTTCCGGCCCGCCAATCGCCACGTCCAGCTTTGGTTCCAACTCGTCGAAGTCCAGAACCACAAGTTCCGCCGCATCGCGCGCGGCGGCCATGGTTTCGGCCACGATGAAGACTACGGGTTCACCCACGAACCGCATCCGGCCATCGGCCAGGATCGGGCGGCGCGGGGCGGCGGCCTTGCCGCCGTCTTCGGTGTCGATGACCGTGAAGGGAATGGAATTGGCCAGACCCGCCGCCATCAGATCGGCAGCCGTGACCACCAGATGCACCCCCGGCACGTCCCGCGCGTCGGACACATCCAGTTCGGTGATCTCCGCATGGGCCACCGGGCTGCGCAGCAGGTAGCAATGCAGCGCGCCTTCGGGCGCGATATCATCCACGTATTGCCCCTGTCCGGTCAGGAACCGCTGATCCTCTTCCCGGGTGACCGACTGGCTGCTTCCGAATTTCATAGCCTGCTCCGCATTGCCTCATCCCCATAGGTAACAACCCCATGGCCACTGTCCAGCCTGCGCGAATTCACCCCAATTCCCGTTTCCGTGCCCTTGGCCTTTCACCCGTTAGAGGATAAGTCACCTTCAACTTAAGAACATGGGACATGCAGGCGATGGAAAAGACCTTTAACGCCGCCGAGGCCGAACCGCGGATTTCCGCGAAATGGGAAGAGACGAACGCGTTCGCCGCTGGTGCCAATGCCAGCCGGGACGACACGTTCTGCATCATGATCCCGCCCCCCAATGTGACCGGCAGCCTGCATATGGGCCATGCCTTTAACAACACGCTTCAGGATATCCTGGTGCGCTGGCACCGGATGCGCGGGTTTGACACGCTGTGGCAGCCCGGCACCGACCATGCAGGCATCGCCACGCAGATGGTGACCGAACGTGAAATGGCCGCGAATGGTGAGCCGTCGCGGCGCGAGATGGGACGGGACAAGTTCCTCGAACGGGTCTGGCAGCAAAAGGTCAAATCGCGCGGCACCATCATCGGGCAGCTCAAGCGCCTCGGTGCCTCCTGCGACTGGTCACGAGAGGCCTTCACCATGGGTGGGGCCGAGGGTGACCCGGATCGCGGCAACCACGCCAATTTCCACGATGCCGTCATCAAGGTTTTCGTGGAGATGTATAACAAGGGCTTCATCTATCGCGGCAAGCGGCTGGTGAACTGGGACCCGCATTTCGAGACGGCAATTTCCGATCTGGAGGTCGAGCAGGTCGAGGTGAACGGCAAGATGTGGCGCCTGCGCTACAAGCTGGATGGCGGCGAAACCTATGAACACCCGATTGAGTTCGACGAGGAAGGCAACCCGACCGACTGGGAAACCCGCGATTACCTGACCGTCGCCACGACGCGGCCTGAAACGATGCTGGGCGATACCGGCGTGGCCGTGCACCCCGAGGACCGGCGCTATGCGCACCTCATTGGCAAAACCGTGACGTTGCCGATCTGTGGCCGCTCGATCCCGATCGTGGCCGATGAATATGCCGACCCCGACAAGGGCACCGGCGCGGTCAAGATCACGCCTGCCCATGACTTCAACGATATGGAAGTCGGCAAGCGCACCGGCCTCAGCGCCATCAACGTCATGACCACCCGCGCGGCGATGTTCCTGCGCGGCAATGACGACTTCGCCGAAGGCTGCCCGGCGGAGATGATCGGCGCGTCCATCGAACGTTATGACGGCATGGACCGCTACGAAGCGCGGGACGCCATCGTGACCGAGGCGCGCGACAATGGCTGGCTCGACGGGATCGACGAAGACAAGCACATGGTCCCCCATGGCGACCGGTCCAAGGTCGCGATTGAGCCCTACCTGACCGACCAGTGGTTCGTGGATGCCAAAAAGATCGTCGGCCCCGCTTTGGACGCCGTGCGCAAGGGCATGGCCGCGCAGGAAGCTGGGGACTTCGACGAGACCGCAGGCTATACGCGGATTTTGCCCGAACGCGACGCCAAGACCTATTATCATTGGCTGGAAAACATCGAGCCCTGGTGTATCAGCCGCCAGCTCTGGTGGGGTCACCAGATTCCGGTTTGGTATGATGAGGACGGCAACGAATACTGCGCCGCGACTGAGGATGAGGCTGTCGTCATGTCAGGCGGCAAGGCGCTCACTCGTGACGAGGACGTCCTCGACACATGGTTCTCCTCCGGTCTCTGGCCCATCGGCACGCTCGGCTGGCCCGAGGAGACCGACGCCTATGCCAAGTATTTCCCGACCTCGACGCTCATCACAGGTTTCGACATCATCTTCTTCTGGGTCGCCCGGATGATGATGATGCAGCTGGCCGTGGTCGATCAGGTGCCGTTCCACACGGTCTATGTCCATGCCCTCGTGAGGGACGAGAAGGGCAAGAAGATGTCCAAGTCTTTGGGCAATGTGCTCGACCCGCTGGAGCTCATTGACGAATACGGCGCCGATGCGGTGCGCTTCACGCTCGCCTCCATGGCCGCCATGGGCCGCGACCTGAAGCTGTCCACCAGCCGCATCGCGGGCTATCGCAACTTTGCCACCAAGATCTGGAACGCCGCCCGCTTTGCCGAGATGAACGAGTGCAAACCGGTGCCGGGCTTCGACCCGGCGGGCGTCACCCAGACCGTCAACCGCTGGATCGTGGGCGAGATTGCCCGCGCCCGTGTCGCCCATGACGCGGCGCTGGATGCCTATCGCTTCAACGATGCGGCGAACGGACTTTATGCCTCTGTCTGGGGGCAGGTCTGCGATTGGTATCTGGAATTTGCCAAGCCGCTCTTTGCCTCGGGCGACGAGGCGGTCATCGCGGAAACCCGTGCCACCATGGCCTGGGTCATCGACCAGTGCATGATCCTGCTGCACCCCACCATGCCCTTCGTCACCGAAGAACTGTGGGGCCAGATCGCCGACCGCGAGAAGATGCTGGTCCATACTGATTGGCCAACCTATGGCGAAGACCTGATCGACACTGAGGCCGACCGCGAAATGACATGGGTCATCAGCCTGATTGAAGCCATCCGGTCGGTGCGCGCGCAGATGCATGTGCCCGCCGGTCTGAAAGTGCCGCTGTTGCAGGCGGAACTGGATGACAAGGGGCAGGCGGCATGGGACCGGAATGAATCGATGATCCTGCGCCTTGCCCGCGTGGTGGGTGTGCAGGCGGTGGATACGCTGCCCAAGGGGGCCGTCACCATCGCCGTGGAAGGCGCGGTCTTTGGCCTGCCGATTGCCGATATCATCGACGTGGACGAAGAAAAGGCGCGGCTGGAAAAGGTGCTTGGCAAACTAGCCAAGGAACTGGGCGGGCTGCGCGGACGGCTGAACAATCCGAAATTCGCCGCAAGCGCCCCGGCGGAGGTGGTCGAGGAAACCCGAGACAACCTTGCCGCGCGCGAAGAGGAAGAGGCCAAGATCAGGGATGCGCTGGCGCGTCTGGCTGAAATCGGCTGAGAGCCGCGATTGAAACGTGAAAAGCGACGCGCGGGAATCCCTTGCGCGTCGCGTTGCTTTAAGGTTCTCCTCTGCAAATGACCGGTCCACGCTACACATCGCTCGTCCAGAGCCTGCCCGCTTCTGTCCCTTTCGTGGGGCCCGAAACCCAGGAACGCGCCCAGGGCGAACCGTTCCGCGCCCGCCTGGGGGCGAATGAAAGCGTCTTCGGACCGTCGCCAAAGGCGAAGGCCGCGATTGCGGCGGCGGCGGAAGGCGCCTGGATGTATGGCGACCCCGAATCCTATGACCTGCGCGCGGCGCTGGCCGCCCATCACGGGGTGGGGATGGAAAACATCGTGGTGGGCGAGGGCATCGACGGGCTTCTGGGCTATCTCGTGCGGCTGCTGATCAAACCGGGCGATGCGGTGGTGACCTCTGACGGGGCGTATCCGACCTTCAACTACCACGTGGCCGGGTTCGGCGGCGATCTGCACAAGGTGCCTTATGCCGACGACCACGAAGACCCCCTGTCGCTGATCGCCAAAGCGCATGAAACCCGCGCCAAGCTGATCTATTTCGCCAATCCCGACAATCCGATGGGCAGCTGGCATGATGCCGTCACCGTGCAGCACCTGATCGGCTCGGTGCCTGAGCACTGCCTGCTGGTGCTGGACGAAGCCTATTGCGACAGCGCGCCCGCCGATGCGATCCCGCCGCTCGATGTCAGCGATCCCCGCGTGATCCGAATGCGCACCTTCTCCAAGGCCTACGGGCTGGCCGGGATGCGGGTGGGCTACGCCATCGCCGAGGCTGGGTTGATCACGGCCTTCAACAAGATCCGCAACCATTTCGGGATGAGCCGCGTGTCCCAAGCCGCGGCGCTGGCGGCACTGACGGACCAGGACTATCTGCGCCAGGTCGTGGGCCAGATTGCGGCATCGCGCGATAAGATCGGGCAGATCGCCCGTGACAACGGGCTGGTGCCGCTTGCCTCTGCCACCAATTTCGTGACCATCGATTGTATGCGCGACGGGGATTTTGCCCGTGCTGTGTTGCAAGGTCTGGTGGCGCGGGGCGTTTTCGTGCGTATGCCGTTCACGGCCCCGCAAGATCGCTGCATCCGCGTGTCCTGTGGGCGTGATGAGGATCTGGCAGCTTTCGCCGAGGTGCTTCCAGCCGCTTTGGCCGAGGCGCGTGGCTAAGAAAAATCTTGTTCAAGATTTTTCCGGGCTGCAAAATTCTTTAAGAAGAATTTTGGGAGTAACAGAAGAATTTTGGATCAAAATTCTTCTAACCCTTGGCGATGATCCCCGCTGCTGCGTCCAGCCCGCCCGGCCCGTGTGGAATGCCAAGCGCGGTCATACCCGCCTGAATCGAGCCCAGTACGCCCATCACCATATGCGCATTCACATGTCCCATGTGACCGATGCGGAAAATCCCGTTCTCTTCCTCTTCCGGGGCCCCGAGCGGAATGCCAAGCGTGATCCCGGCCTCTTTCTCCAGCCAGTGACGCAGGCGCGTGCCAGAAACGCCGCCCATGCGAACGGTGGTGACCGCATGGGACCGGGCGGCCGGCTCGGTGATGTTCAACTCAACCTCGCTGCCCTGCCCCCAGGCATCAAACGCGGCCCAGACAGCGCGGGCCAGCACACCATGCCGGTGCCAAACGTTTTCCAGACCTTCTTCATGCAGGATCATATCCAGCGCTTCCCGCAGCCCGAACAGGTGATGCGTGGGCGCGGTGCCGCAGAAGTGCTGGTAGTAAAACGCCGGATTGGCACGCGGACGCCAGTCCCAATAGGGCGTCACACAATTGGCTGTTTCGCGGGCCGCATCGGCCTTGTCGTTGAAAAAGACGAAGGCCATGCCCGGGGGCACCATCAAACCCTTCTGACAGCCCGCCACCATCACATCGACGCCCCAGTCATCCATGTGAAATTCATCCACCGCAAGGCAGGCAATATTGTCGGAAAACAGCAGCGCCGGATGCCCGGTTTGATCCAGGACGCGCCGCAGGCCCTGAATGTCGTTCTTCACCGACGACGCCGTGTCGACCTGCACAGCCAGAACGGCCTTGATCGTGTGACCGGAATCGGCCCGCAGCGCCTCGGCCACGCGGTCCAGATCCACCTTGGCACGGAAGCCGAAATCGATGATCTGGGTCTCGATGCCTAGCCCGCGTGCCATCTCGCCCCAGCCCTGACAGAACCGCCCGGTGCCCAGGATCAGGATTTTATCGCCACGCGACAGGGTGTTAGACAAGGCCGCTTCCCACGCGCCGTGGCCATTGGCAATGTAAATCCCCACATTATGCTCGGTCCGCGCCACCCGCTTCAGATCCGCGACAATGGTTGCGGTCATGTCCACCAGCGGCCCGGTATAGATATTTGGCGCGGGGCGGTGCATCGCCTGCAACACCCGATCGGGCATGACGGATGGGCCAGGAATGGCAAGGTAGGGGCGACCGTTAGCGAGGCTCATGGCGGGTCCTTTCTGAAGGGCATGTGCAAGCGGTAGCCGCCCCGGCAGGCGGGGTCAATCGCCGCCGTGATAACGCCGGGCCAGCTTATCGGCAGGGACCCCCAACCCGTAGAGAAGCAGGGTCGTCAGGTTCCTTGCCCCGCGCCGTATCCAGCCACCCGCTTCATAGCGCGCGGCAGAGGTGAACGCCTCAACCCGCAGGGGGTTCAGTTTACCGCGAAGACGGCGGGCGATGTCCACATCTTCCATCAGCTTCTGATCCGAAAATCCCCCGACCCCGTCATAAAGCACACGAGAGATCAGCAAGCCCTGGTCGCCGTAGGGCAGACCCAGGGCGCTGGAACGCCAGTTTGCCCATGCCGCCACCCGGCGGGCAGCGCTCGCGTTGCTGCGAAAGGCCAACCGAAAGAACGCCGCTTGTCCCGGATCGGTATTCATATGGGCCAGCGCCGCCGCTGCCCAGCCGTTGGCCAGTTGGGTATCGGCATGAAGGAACAGCAGCCACGGACCCGTGGCAGCCTGCGCGCCCCGGGCAAGCTGGCCACCCCGACTGGCCGGGCCCGCCACCCAGACGGCGCCCAGTTCCCGTGCGGCCAGTGCGGTTTCATCACTGGAACCGCCATCCGATATCACCAGTTCGCGCACCAGCCCCATTTCCACCCCCTCCATCAAGGCAGATGTCGTGTCCGCCAGCGTGGTTGCCGCGTTCAAGGTGGGAATAACGATCGAGAGCGGTGCAGGCATTATGCAAAAGCCCATGGTTCCAGGCGGTGTCCCGTCCTATATGACGGGAAGCGCGTGAAAGGAAACGGTGATGATCGGGGAAACAGCTGACGGACGGACCGTATTGCGGATCAGCGGCGCTGACCGCAGCCACTTTCTGCACGGGTTGGTGACCAATGACGCAACGCCCGGTGCGCTGGTCTATTCGGCGCTGCTGTCACCACAGGGCAAGTTTCTGGCCGATTTCTTTCTGCTCGACCGGGGCGGAGATATCCTGCTCGACACGGCCACGGACCTGGCGCCGGGGCTGTTCCGGCGGCTGTCCATGTACAAGCTGCGGGCCGATGTGCGGATCGAAGACAGCGCCCTGTCAGTTACGCGCGGCCTTGGCGACGCGCCCGAAGGGGCTTATCCCGACCCGCGTCACCCGGCGCTTGGCTGGCGACGCTATGGTATCGAGGGTGGCACGCCCAACATCGACTGGGACGCGATCCGCGTGGCGCATTGCATCCCCGAAACCGGCATCGAGCTGATCCCCGAGGACAGCTATATCCTGGAAGCGGGGTTTGACCGGCTGAACGGCGTCGATCACCGCAAAGGGTGCTATGTGGGGCAGGAAGTCACCGCGCGTATGAAGCATAAGACGGTTCTGCGCAAAGGCCTTGTGACAGTGGATATTGAGGGCACCGCGCCCGTGGGCACCGGGATTATGGCTGGGGGGAAACCTGCCGGAACGCTCTTTACCCAGTCGGGGACCAAGGCCATTGCCTATCTGCGCTTTGATCGGGCCGATCAGACCATGACAGCCGGGGATGCCGCCCTGCGCTGGTCCATGCCGGGCTGAGCGTCCCTGTTGGCGCGCCCGCTGGCGCCCTAATCGGTTACAATAACAGCGACCCCGCCCCTTCCAGGCGCAACAGGGCGACCTTGGTCTCAACCCCGCCCGCACCGGAAAACCCGCCAAGCCCGCTGGCCGACAGGACCCGGTGGCAGGGGATGAGGATCGGGATCGGATTGGCCCCGCAGGCCTGCCCGATGGCCTGGGCCGAGACGCCCAGATCGGTGGCAAGATCGCCATAGGTTCGCGTGTCGCCAAAGGGAATGGCACAAAGGGCGTGGTAAAACATCTGCTGGAAGGGTGATCCGCGTGGGGCCAGTGGCAAGGTGAACGCGCTTAGGTCACCCGCGAAATAGGCGGCCAGTTGCCCGGCCGCCTCCTTCATCAACGCTGTGCCAGGGGGGGCATCCACGTCCCGCCAGTCCAGCGCCGTTATAGCGCCATCCTTCTCGGTCAGCGCCAGCCGACCAACCGGGCTGTCCAGCCCGGCAATCATTCGGCGGCGGGGGTCAGCTTGTCCTGCGTCCGCAGCTCGAAATCCGACGCATCGTGGCGTTCATGCAGCTGTTCCGCAGGGTCGCCCCAGGCTCGGTTGACCATCCGGCCCCGCTGCACCGCCGGGCGCGCGTCGATGCGCTTGGCCCAGTCCAGAACATGGGAATAGCTTTCCACGTCCAGAAACGCGCCCGCATCATACAGGCGCCCCAGAACCAGCCCGCCATACCAGGTCCAGATGGCCATGTCGGCGATGGAATATTCACCGCCTGCCATCCAGTCATTCTGCGCAAGATGCTGGTCTAGCACATCCAGTTGACGCTTTACCTCCATGGCGAAACGGTCAATCGGGTACTGCCATTTCTCGGGCGCATAGGCATAGAAATGGCCAAAGCCGCCGCCCAGATACGGCGCGCTGCCCATCTGCCAGAACAGCCAGTTCAGCGTTTCGGTCCGGGCCGGGCCGCTGGCAGGCAGGAAGGCCCCGAATTTTTCGGCCAGATGCATCATGATCGACGCGGTTTCAAACACCCTGACCGGGGTATCGCCCGACCGGTCCACCAGCGCCGGGATCTTGGAATTCGGGTTGATCCCAACAAAGCCCGACCCGAACTGGTCGCCTTCGTTGATCCTGATCAGCCAGGCGTCGTATTCGGCATCAAAGCCTGCTTCCAAAAGTTCCTCAAACAGCACCGTCACCTTGGCCCCGTTCGGGGTGGCCAGCGAATACAGCTGATAGGGATGCTTGCCGACCGGCAGCTCCTTGTCATGGGTGGCGCCCGCAATGGGCCGGTTGATCGAGGCGAACTGGCCGCCATTGTCCTTCTCCCAGGTCCAGACCTTGGGGGGCACGTAAGGGGTGGGGTCGGTCATGACTATGTCCTGTCTTGGCTGAGTCGCGCTTGGGTTGAACAAAGATAGGACGGCGGGCCCGCCGGTGAAAGGCGTGGCGACCCCTGCGAAAACGCACATGCCTGTTGCGCTGGTCACCGCTTGTTTACCCAACCCGCCCCCACACCCATTGCCAGAGCGCCTTCGCTGACGGATGATCCCCGAAAACAAGGGCAGGAGACGGCGATGCCGACACGCAGGACAGTCATGATCACCGCAATGCTGCTTATGGGGCTTTCGGCCTGTTCCCAGACGCTGCGAACACAAGCCGCCAGTGTCACGCAACTGGCGGACGGCACCGAATGGGTGCTGACCGGGGACATCCAGACAGATATCGAACTGTCCAGCCTGACGCGCCTGTCGGGTGAGGGGATCAGGTGCGAGATGCCGATGGAAATGCGGCTGGACCGGTCTGGCGCGGGCACGATGACCTGCCAAGATGCCACCGGCGCAGTAATCTATTCCGAGGCCCAGACCATCCCGGCGGGGGTCTATGGCACATCGGTGCGCGGCACCTATGTCGATACGATCCAGACCAGCCGCGGGCCGGGACGGATGGCCTTTGGCTGGGGCACCTTCGCGGACCCCGATTATTTGAGAACGCTGCTGGATTGACCGGAATGGTGGGCAAACTGCCCACCCTACCCACGCAGCACGCCAACAAAAAAGGGGCGCCCGGCAGGACGCCCCTATTGCCAAACAGCCTGACCTGATCAGCCAAGCGCCTCGTTACAGCGTTTGCAGGTGCCTGCATGGGCGTGGCTGCCCACGTCGGGCAGGATCTTCCAGCAACGCTGACACTTCTCGCCCTCGGCGGTTTCAAACACCACGCCGACGCCCTCAATCTCAGGCAGGCGGAAGGCCTCTTGTGGCAGCGGATCGCCGGTCAGACTAACGCCAGAGGTGATCACGACATCGGCAAAATCGACCGACCGCAGCGCGGCCAGCGTGTCCCCATCGCGCACATGCACGACCGGCGCGGCCTCCAGCGAGGCACCGATCACCTTTTCGCGCCGCTGAATTTCCAGCGCGGCGGTCACGACCCGGCGGGCACGGCGCACCTTGGCCCATTTGGCGGCCAGCGGTTCATCCAGCCAGTCAGCGGGCGTATCCGGGAAATCCACCAGATGGACCGAGCTATCGTCGCCGGGGAAGCGTTCCAGCCAGACCTCTTCCATGGTGAAGACCAGGATCGGCGCAAGCCAGGTGGTCAGCCGATGGAACAGGATATCCAGCACCGTGCGCGCCGCACGGCGGTTCAGAGTGTCGCCGTCGCAGTAAAGCGCGTCCTTGCGGATGTCGAAATAGAAGGCCGACAGGTCCGTCGTGGCAAAGTTGAACAGCGCCTGGAACACACCCTGGAAATCGAAGCTTGCGTAGCCTGCGCGCACCGTATGATCCAGTTCTGCCAGGCGGTGCAGAACCCACCGTTCCAGTTCCGGCATGTCGGTGGGATCGACGCGGTCTGCCTCGCTGAAATCGGCCAAAGACCCCAGCATGAAGCGCATGGTGTTGCGCAGCCGGCGATAGCTGTCGGCGGTCCCTTTCAGGATTTCCGGTCCGATCCGCTGGTCATTGGTGTAGTCGGCCTGCGCCACCCACAGCCGCAGGATATCGGCGCCATATT
>Ga0213841_1001194_pt1 | contig 14541 bp, 10 predicted proteins | sample SWPATP23_FD_160125 | JGI IMG/M metagenome (GOLD analysis project Ga0213841, IMG submission 160125) | Coastal seawater microbial communities from Marineland, Florida, United States - SWPA TP2 #3 | ecosystem: Environmental > Aquatic > Marine > Coastal | place: USA: Florida | collected 2016-08-14 | reverse complement strand
CCGGCACCATGTCTACACGAAGGTGATGTGCTGGGTGGCGCTTGACCGGGCGCTGCGCACGGCCGCCCGGCACGGTCGGGAACCGCTGCCGGACTGGGAGTCCACGGCGGCCACCATCCGGGAGGAAGTCCTGCGCGAAGGCTGGGACGAGTCGGCGTCCTCCTACACTGTGGCGTACGACAGCCCGGACCTGGATGCGGCCGTGCTGCACATCGGGCTCTCCGGGCTGCTGGATGTCAACGACCCCCGCTTCCTGGCCACCGTCACGGCGGTGGAGCGGGAACTTCGCGTGGGGCCCACCGTCTTTCGCTACCGGTACGACGACGGTCTGCCGGGCCTGGAGGGCGGCTTCCACATCTGCACCACGTGGCTGATCGAGGCCTACATCGCCGTGGGCCGGATCGAGGAGGCCTGGGACCTCTTCGACCAGCTGGTCAACCTGTTCGGGCCCACGGGGCTGCTGCCGGAGGAATACGATCCCGGGACGGAGACCCACCTGGGCAACCATCCGCAGGCGTATTCGCACCTCGGCTTCATCCGCTGCGCCCGGCTCCTGGATGAGCACCAGAAGAACTGATCACCAGCTCCCCGACTGACCGCTTGCAGAACAACCGGCTACTCGCAGCCGACGCCGTCCCCGTCGCGGTCCAGCTTGCTGCTGTACCCCGGCTGGCCGACGTGGATGGGGGCCGCGCCTGCGGCGCGGACCGCGGTGCAGTTCGCGTAGGTCACTGCTGCGGGTGCGGGGGCGGGTGCTTGTGCGGGGGCGGGCGCGGGGGCGGGAGCAGGCGCGGGGGCCATCTGGACCTGCGCCGGGGCGGGCTGCTGGGCGGGCGCGGCCTGTGCTGGAGCGGTGGTTGGCTGGTTGGCCGGCTGATTGGTCGGTGCCAGGGCGTCCGGGCAGTCCGAGAGAACCCGGGCCATGGCGTCGTGCTCTGCCTGGGTCACCCACAGCCCGTAGCTGGATTTCACCGAAATCTGGCGGGCGACATAGGTGCAGCGGTAGGACTTGTTCGGCGGCAGCCAGGTGGCGGCGTCGCCGTCGCTCTTGCTTTGGTTGGCAGGGCCGTCCACCGCCAGCAGGTTCAGTGGATCGTTGGCGAAGGAGAGCCGCTGCGCCGGGCTGAGCTGCTGGGCGCCCTTCTGCCAGGCGTCGCTGAGTGCCACAACGTGGTCGATCTGGACCGCGGTGCTGGTGGCGTTGCCGCGCAGGAAATTGATGGCGGCGGCCGTGTAGGGGTCGTTCAGGACGCCGGAGAGCACCACACAGTCCCGCGTTCCGGGCTTGAGGGTAAGGGCCTTGAGGTCGCGGCGGAGCATGTCATTGCGGGTATCGCAGCCGTTGTGGTCGACGTCGGACCAGGCCGGGCCGAACTGGTCGCGCGAATAGCCCGTCTTCGGTGCGCGGCCCTTGACGGGCAGCGTCGCCAGCACCTGGAGCGCTTTGCTGGCGAAGGCCGGCTGCTGATGCGGGGCGCCGACGCCGGGGACGTCGACTCCGGGGGTGGTTTCGGGATCCAGCGGTGTGCCATCCGCGCCGGGCGACGCAGTGGCGGAGGCGGCCGCCGTGCCGGGGCGGACGACGCCGGTGCCGGACGCCGGCGTGGCGGTCCCGGGGCTGCCACACGCCGTCGTCGCCACGAGCAGCAGGCCGGCCACGCCGCGGACGATCCAGTCGACCGCGCCGATCTTGCGCCCGCGGGCGGTCGGCAACAGGGCACTATCTGTGGGGGCGCCATTTGCTGGGGCGGAGCTCGACGGTACGCTGTCTGATCCGGTGCTGTCCGATTGAGTGCCGCCTGACTTAGTGCCGCCTGACTTAGTGCTGCCTGATTGAACGCTGCGCAATTCTTCCCCACTTCATGCTGTTGCCCCTGGTATCCGCGGGGGCGGCTTAAGACCGGTCCCAGCCTACCGGCGCACACACCAACGCGGGGTCACATCGCGCCCATGCCGGGCCCAATGATGGGCGCGATGTGACCCCGCGTTGCTCCGGACGGGACGCAGGGACGGGGTGGGAAGGTCAGGTGCGGGGCCGGGAGGCCGAGAAGATGGCCGGCGCACCGCCGTCGCCGGTGGCGAGGTCGGCCAGGATCCGGCCCACGGCCGGCGTGAACTTGAATCCGTGGCCGGAGAAGCCGGCACCGATCACCACCGGGCCGATCCGGTCCAGGATGAAGTTCTCATCCGCGGTGGTTGTGTAGGTGCAGCTGATGTCGGTGAGGGAGTCGGCGTCGACCCCCGGCAGCCAGTCGCGGGCGTAGCGCTGCAGGGCGGCCCGCTGTTCGGGCTCCGGAGCGAAGGTCCGCCGGTCCGGGTCCACCACGGGGCCCACGCCGTGCCATCCGGCCTTGATTCCCTCGCCGGGCGTTTGCATGCCGTATACCGGCGAACGCCAGTACGAGTATGCGTCCCCGCGGCCGGGCATGTGATTGAACCCCGGCCATTGGGCGCCCTCGTCGGTGACGGCGAAGTGCGCGGGCTGCTCCTGGGTGACGATGAGGCGGGGGAGGGGCGCTGTCCCGGCGAGCAGCTTCGTGGTCCAGCCTCCGGCGGTGACCACGGCCTGCCTGGCGGCGAGCACCTCGGTCCGGCCGCCGGACTCGACGGTGAGCCGGACGCCGTCGTCGAGGACTTCCAGTTCCAGGACCTTGACGTGATGGCGGATCTCGGCGCCGAGGCCGGCAGCGAGGCGCTGCATCGCCGGCAACGCGGCGTCCGGGTTCAGCTGGCCGCCGTCCGCCATGTGCAGCACGCGCGTCTCGAACCGGATGCCCCGCCAGCGCTCGGACGCTTCCTCGGCGGAGAGGAACTCCGCGCGGAGCCCCGCGGTCAGCAATGCGTTCCGGATCTCGGGCAGCCGTGGGTCGGTGCCGTGGTTCACGACGCCGGTCCGCGCCAGCAGGCGCTCGCCGCTGTCCGCTTCGAGCTCCTTCCACAGCCGCGCGGACTCGGCCAGCATGGCGACGTAATCCGGGTCCGCGTAGCCGGGGTTGAAGTTCCGGGTGGTGCCGTGCGAAGCGCCATTGCGGTGGCCGGGCCCGAACTGCTCCAGCAGGGTCACGTCGCGGCCGCGCCGGGCCAGCGCCCACGCGGTGGCGGAGCCCATGGCGCCGCCGCCGACGACTACCGTGTCCAGGGTTGTTTTCAAAGGTCCTCCTCCGGGGTTTGGTGCCGGCCGGCCCAGTCGGGCCAGGCCAGGCCAGTCGGGTCAGGCCAGCAGCAAGGCCACGCCGATCATGGCCGGCACAGCTACCACCGTAGTGATCAGCACGGTGTCCTTGGCTACTGTGACGCCGGTGCGGTAACGGCTGGCCGCGACAAAGACGTTTTGGGCGGTGGGCAGGGCCGCGGTGACGACGGCGGCGAACAGCGCCTGGTCCTCCATGCCGAGGGCAAAGCGGGCAAACAGGTACGCCACCAGAGGGTGGACAACAAGCTTGAAGAAGCTCGCCAGCAGTGCGTCCAGCCGGCGACCGGAGGCCGCCTGCAACGGCTTGGAGCCGTTCAGGCTCATGCCGAAGGCGATCAGCATGGCCGGGATGGCGGCTCCGCCGATCAAGTGAATAGGCTCCAGGACCAGCGGAGGCACCTGCCAGCCGGTCCCGGCCACCACAAGCCCCAGCGCGGACCCGACGATCATCGGGTTGCGCAGGATCATGAGCACGAAGCTCAGGGGCGTGGTGCGGTGCGAACTCGTGGTGGCATCCAGCGCCATGAGGAACAGCGGGGTGAAGAACGCCAGCTGGAAGATGAGAAGGGGCGCCACGTAGCTGGCATCACCGAGCACGAAGACGGCGATGGGAATGCCGAGGTTGGCCGAGTTGGCCAGGGACGCGCTCATGGCGGAGATAAGGGCTTCCGGTACCGGGCGCTTGAGCGCGAGGCGCACAATGCCAAAGAACAGCACCGCCGTCGTCAGGGCCCCGACCGCCGTCACAAGCAGCGGCGCGGCAAAGACGTCGTGCAGTTTTGCCTTGCTGAGCGTCTCGAACAGCAGAGCGGGGCTCGCCACAAAGAACGTCAGGGCGCTGAGGACGGAGCGGGCGTTCTCGCCCAGGATGTTGCGCCGGCCCACGAACATGCCGACCAGGATGATGGACCAGACCACGGAGAAGCCCGCCAATACCCCTAGCACGCGGCTCTCCGCAGCGGGGCGGGAGGGCGGCGGGTAAAGGTCACCGTTCCAGAGTAATCAGCTTTATTCTGGGGGCCGCCCTATTACGCCCGACGGCGTGCGGGTGCGTGTCACGCGAGGGTGCCGTAAGGCCGGGAACGGCACCTGCGGTGTGGCAGCGGCGGGGTGTTGAGGCTAGTTCAGTGCGGCGTTGTTCAGCGAGTGCGGCGGGCGCAGGAGGCCCGGCGTCATGCCCTCCGCGGGGTCGTTGCCGATCTGGACAATCTTGTTGTCCTGATCCACGTGGACCACCTTGGGGTTGTACGCCTTCGCTTCGTCCGTGGTCATCTGGGCGTAGGTGATGAGGATGACGATATCGTTCTCGTGCATCAGGTGGGCGGCGGCACCGTTGATGCCGATCACGCCGGAACCGCGCTCGCCGGCAATCGTGTAAGTCTCCAGCCGGGCGCCGTTGGTGACGTCGACAATCGCCACCAGCTCCCCGGGGAGGATGTCGGCCGCCTCCAGCAGATCCAGGTCCACGGTGACGGAACCGACATAGTGAAGGTCCGCGTGCGTGACCGTCGCGCGGTGGATCTTGGATTTGAATATTGTGCGATTCATAACCTCACCAGTCTAACGCGGGGCTACCGCGCGCGCTGTGGCCCACCGCACACGCAGGGGTCCTGTCACGCGGGGCGGTCCGCGGGACGGTTACGCGCCTGTCACGCGGGGCGGTCCGCGGGAGCCGGATCAAGCGTGCCGGCTGCCGTCGCCGGAACGATGGAGGCCGCCGTCGCCGCCAGGATTTCCCGGGCCGCCAGGAGGGCAGGACGCTTGGCACTGGAGCGCCGCACCGAGGTGAACACCGTCCGGTGCGGATCCCCGGGCAGGTCCAGGAGCTGAGCGCTGGTGCCGCGGCCGGTCCACACCAGGTCCGGCATCAGGGCCACCGCATTTCCGGATTCAATCAGCCGGATCTGCGCCTGCAGGTCGGCGGTTTCAAAGCGGACGTCGGGTTCAAACCCGGCGCTCCGGCAGGCCTGTTCGGCCCAGTGCCGGGAGGCCGCCCCGCGGGGTTCCATCACCCACGGCAACTCCGCGGTATCCGCCAGCGTCCTGATGGCAGCGCGCTCCGGGGCGGCGGGCGGAACGGCAAGCCGGATGGCGTCGCTGGTCAGGGCCACGCGGTCCAGCTCGGCGTAGTGCGGGGCGGCGTGGCCCGGGTACTGCTCAGCGATCACGAGATCGAAGTCGCGGGCCCACGTCTCGTGGAGGGCCGTTTCAGGTTCCCGCTGGGTCATTTCCACCCGGACCTCCGGGTAGCTGGCGGACATCCGGGTCAGGGCGCCGGGCATGAGGGCCAGGGCTGCAGATTGGAACACCGCAATCCGCACGGTGCCCGTGACCGTGGTCAGCGAGGCGGCCAGGTCCGCCTCCGCCTGCTCCAGCGTCTCCAGGAGCTGGGACGTATGGGCAACGAGGACTTCGGCCTGGGGGGTCAGCTGTACCCGGCGGCCGGTTTTCCGGAGGAGTTCCACCCCGGCCTCCTTCTCAAGGAGGGCCAGTTGCTGGGAAACTGACGATGGGCTGTACTGGAGCGCTTCGGCCACTTCGGCCAGTGTGCCGCGGATCTTCAGTTCACGCAGCAGCCGCAATCGCCGAACATCGAGCATCGCTATTCCTTTGGGAAATCTAATGGTTATTAGTTAAGAGAATTCACTTTATCTAATGAAATCGGGCTTGCATACTGTTGTCGCCCGGTAACCCCCATCACAGGGTGGATTGATGGGCATCACACCTAAATAGGAGGCCCTGGTGGCTACACAAGATTTGGCGCGGTCGATCATGCGGCGCAAGCCCATCGACGACATTGAAGAAGAAAACAAACACAGCGGGTTGCACAGGAGCCTCGGGCTCTGGCAACTAACCGCCATCGGCGTCGGCGGCATCATCGGCGTCGGCATCTTCTCGCTCGCGGGCCTTGTGGCCCACGGCAGCGCGCAGGAGCCCGGCGTCGGCCCGGCCGTGCTCGTCTCATTCCTGATCGCGGGCCTGGCGTCCGCGGCCGCGGCGCTGTCCTACGCCGAATTTGCCGGCATGATTCCGCGGGCAGGTTCGGCATACACCTACGGCTATGTTGCCCTTGGCGAGGTGATCGGCTGGTTCATCGGCTGGGACCTGCTGCTGGAGTACATCGCGATCGTGGCGGTGGTGGCCATCGGTATCTCGGGCTACTTCGACGCCTTCCTCTCCGGCATCGGCATACATATGCCCGCCTGGATGACAGCGACGCCGGATGAGGGCACGGGCGGCATCATCAACCTTCCCGCGATTCTCGTCTGCCTGCTGGTGACCTGGATCCTCTCGCGCGGCACCAAGACCTTTGGACGCTTCGAGCTGGTCGCGGTCGCCATCAAGGTCGTCCTGATCCTTTTCATCATCGGCCTGGGCATCTTCTACATCAACACGAAGAACTACGACCCGTTCATGCCCAGCGGCTTCGGCCCGGTAGTGGCCGGCTCCGCCACCGTGTTCTTCGCGGTGTTCGGCTACGACGCCATGAGTACCGCGGCTGAGGAGGCGACGGACGGCAAGAAGCACATGCCGAAGGCAATCATCTACTCGCTGATCATCGCCATGCTGCTCTACGTCGCCGCCACCTTGGTGCTCACCGGCATGCAGAACTACACGGAAATCGACCCCAAGGCCGGCTTCGCGTCCGCCTTCACCAGCGTCGGGCTGCCGGTGATCGCGACGATCATCTCCGTATTCGCGGTCCTGTCCATCCTCACTGTGATGCTGACCTTCCTCCTCGGCGTCACCCGCGTCTGGTTCTCGATGAGCCGTGACGGCCTGCTGCCGGGCTGGTTCGCCAAGACGGACCGGCACGGCACGCCGCAGCGCGTGACGTGGATTGCCGGTGCCGCGGCCGCCGTCCTGGCCGGCGTCCTTCCGATCAAGGCCGTGGCGGACCTGACCAACATCGGCATCCTGGCCGCATTCGTCGTCGTCTGCTTGTCCGTGATCGTGTTCCGCTACAAGAAGCCCGACGCCCCGCGGACCTTCCGCCTGCCGCTGATGCCCCTGGTTCCGGCGTTCGGGGTGTTCGCCTCGCTGTTCCTGATGTTCCAGCTGCACTGGGAGACCTGGCTGCGGTTCGGCGTCTGGCTTGTGGTCGGGCTCATCATCTACTTCACCTATGGCCGCAAGAACTCGCTGATGAACCCGGAAAGCCCGCGGCACGAAGAGATCGTGGAGATGCACCGTCCCCTGGCGTAACCACCCCACCCCCCACCCCCCGTTGCGCTATCACCTATGGCTCCCATCCCCCGGTTTTAGGGACCATACGTGATAGCGCAACGGGTTGTTAAGGGGTCGGGGCGGGATTTCGAAGCTTCGGGTTTTCTAACCGGTATTGCTCAGAAAACATCGCTTTATCTTATGAGAATCCGGTCGCATACTGATTCATAAGAGGTCCACATCTTGAGAAAGAACGAGTTCCAGCCATGACCAACATCTCCACGGAGTCCGGCGCGTCCACCGGAAACGCAGCAGGCAACGAAGCCACGCACGCTGCCGTCTCGGAAGGCTCCACCGTCCTCGAGGCCGCAGCCCTGGCCGAGGACACCATCGCGCTGGTGCGCCACTGGCTCACCGAGGCCGCCAAGGTCCCGGTCGACGCCTCGGCCGAGCAGCTCGCCGGCGTCCTGAAGGACCCCAACGGCCTGGACTTCACGGTCGGGTTCGTCGACGGCGTCGTCCGCCCGGAAGACCTGCAGGTCGCCGCCCGCAACCTCGCCGCCCTGGCCCCCAAGGTCCCGGCATTCCTGCCCTGGTACATGCGCAGCGCCGTCCGCCTCGGCGGAACCATGGCTCCGGTCCTGCCGCAGGTGGTCATCCCGGTGGCCCGCCGCGTGCTCCGTGAAATGGTCGGCCACCTCATTGTGGACGCCACCGACGCCAAGCTGGGCCCGGCCATCGCCAAGATCCGCAAGGACGGCATCAAGCTCAACGTCAACCTCCTCGGCGAAGCCGTCCTCGGCGAGCACGAGGCCGCCCGCCGGCTCGAGGGCACCCACACCCTGCTGGCCCGGCCCGACGTCGACTACGTCTCCATCAAGGTCTCCTCCACGGTGGCACCGCACTCGGCGTGGGCCTTCGACGAGGCCGTCGAGCACGTCGTGGAGAAGCTCACCCCGCTCTTCACCCGCGCCGCATCGTTCGCCGCCGGCGGACAGAAGGCCAAGTTCATCAACCTGGACATGGAGGAATACAAGGACCTGGACATGACCATCGCGGTCTTCACACGGATCCTGGACAAGCCCGAGTTCAAGAACCTCGAGGCCGGCATCGTGCTCCAGGCCTACCTGCCGGACGCGCTCGCCGCCATGATCCGCCTGCAGGACTGGGCCGCGGCCCGCCGCGCCGACGGCGGTGCCGCGATCAAGGTCCGCGTGGTCAAGGGTGCCAACCTGCCGATGGAGCAGGTGGAAGCCTCCCTGCACGACTGGCCACTGGCCACCTGGAACACCAAGCAGGACTCGGACACCAACTACAAGCGGGTCATCAACTACTCGCTGCACCCGGACCGGATCCGCAACATCCGGATCGGCGTCGCCGGCCACAACCTCTTCGACATCGCCTTCGCCTGGCTGCTGGCCAAGCAGCGCGGCATCGCGGATACCGCACAGCAGGGCATCGAGTTCGAGATGCTCCTCGGCATGGCCCAGGGCCAGGCCGAAGCCGTCAAGAAGGACGTCGGCTCCCTCCTGCTCTACACCCCGGTGGTCCACCCGGCCGAGTTCGACGTCGCGATCGCCTACCTGATCCGCCGCCTCGAAGAAGGCGCCAGCCAGGACAACTTCATGTCCGCGGTCTTCGAACTCAGCGAAAACGAATCCCTCTTCGAGCGTGAGAAGCAGCGTTTCCTCGCCTCCCTCGCCAAGCTCGACGACGAGGTCCCGCCGCCGAACCGCCGGCAGAACCGCGCCCTCCCGGCCGCGCCGCTGCCGCGCGGCTCGTTCGAAAACACACCGGACACCGATCCGTCGCTGCCCGCGAACCGCGACTGGGGCCGCGCCATCCTGGGCCGCGTGACCACTTCCACGCTGGGCAACGCCGCCGTCGAGGCCGCCATGATCAACGACGAGGCGACCCTGAACGCGGTCATCGACACCGCCATCGAGAAGGGGAAGGCCTGGGGTGCACTCTCCGGCGCCGAGCGGGCCGAGATCCTGCACCGCGCCGGCGACGTCCTCGAAGCCCGCCGCGCCGACCTCCTCGAGGTCATGGCATCCGAGACCGGCAAGACGATCGACCAGGGCGATCCCGAGGTCAGCGAGGCCGTCGACTTCGCGCACTATTACGCCGAATCGGCCCGGAAGCTCGACGACGTCGACGGCGCCACGTTCGTCCCGGCCAAGCTCACCGTCGTGACGCCGCCATGGAACTTCCCGGTCGCCATCCCGGCCGGCTCCACGCTGGCCGCCCTGGCCGCCGGCTCCGCCGTCGTGATCAAGCCGGCCAAGCAGGCCCGGCGCAGCGGTGCCGTGATGATCGAGGCCCTCTGGGAGGCCGGCGTCCCCCGCGACGTCCTCACCATGGTCCAGCTGGGCGAGCGGGAACTCGGCCGGCAGCTGGTCTCCCACCCGGCCGTTGACCGCGTCATCCTGACCGGCGGCTACGAGACCGCCGAGCTGTTCCGGTCCTTCCGCAAGGACCTGTCCCTGCTGGCCGAGACCAGTGGCAAGAACGCCATTATCGTCACCCCCAGCGCGGACCTGGACCTCGCGGCCAAGGACGTGGCGTACTCCGCGTTCGGCCACGCCGGCCAGAAGTGCTCCGCCGCGTCACTCGTGATCCTGGTCGGATCGGTGGCCAAGTCCAAGCGCTTCCACAACCAGCTGATCGACGCCGTCACCTCGCTGAAGGTCGGCTACCCGGAAGACCCGACGAGCCAGATGGGCCCGATCATCGAGCCCGCCAACGGCAAGCTCCTCAATGCCCTGACCACCCTCGGCGAGGGCGAGACCTGGGCCGTGGAACCGCGGAAGCTGGATGACACCGGCAAGCTCTGGAGCCCCGGCGTGCGCTCCGGCGTCCGGCGCGGATCCTACTTCCACCTCACCGAGTTCTTCGGGCCCGTCCTGGGCGTCATGACCGCGGAGACCCTCGAGGAGGCCATCGCGATCCAGAACCAGATCGACTACGGCCTCACCGCGGGCCTGCACTCGCTCAACAGCGAGGAGCTCGGCCTCTGGCTGGACACCATCCAAGCCGGCAACCTCTACGTCAACCGCGGCATCACCGGCGCAATCGTCCAGCGCCAGCCCTTCGGCGGCTGGAAGAAATCCGCCGTCGGCGCCGGTACCAAGGCCGGCGGACCCAACTACCTCGTCGGGCTCGGCGAATGGGTCAGCAAGCCCAGCACCGCCGGTGGCACCCCGGCCGCGGCTCCCGCGCACTCGGGAGTCCGCCGGATCGAGGACGCCGCCAAGGGCTTCCTGACAGCCGAGGAACTCGCGCCGCTGCAGCGCGCTCTGGCCTCTGACGCCCGGGCCTGGGCCGAGGAGTTCGGCATCGCCAAGGACGTCTCGGGCCTCAGCGCCGAACGCAACGTCTTCCGCTACCGCGCGCTGCCTGTTACGGTCCGCCTCGCGGAAGGCGAGTCGCCCGCCGACCTCGTCCGGACCGTCGCGGCCGGTGTCCTCGCCGGGTCCGCCCTGACGGTCTCCACCGCCGTCGAACTGCCCGCCCAGCTGCGCGCCGTCCTGTCCGGACTCGGCATCACCGCCACCGTGGAGAACGACGCCGACTGGCTCGCTTCCGCCGGCACGCTCGCCGCGGCGGGCAAGCTCTCCGGCGCCCGGATCCGGCTGATCGGCGGGGACCCGAAGGCGCTGGCCGAGGCCACGGGCGGCCGCCCGGACCTGGCCGTCTACTTCCACCCGGTCACGGAGGCCGGCCGCGTGGAGCTGCTGCCGTTCCTGCACGAGCAGGCCATCAGCATCACGGCGCACCGCTTCGGCACGCCCAACCACATCTCGGACGCGCTCATCTAGCAGGGAACTGCTAAAACCCTGGCCCGGGTGTGCTAAAACGCCGTCGCCGCTGTGCAGGCACCGTAAGGTGCGGCATGGCGGCGACGGCGTTTAGAGGCGAAGGCGTTAGGGCGTTTGCGGCGGGGGCGTTATCTGCAGCGGCTAAGCGGCGCGCCGCCTAGCCGAAGTACCAGCCCGGCGGGACCCAGGAGGCAGGGACCGCGTGGGCGGAGAAATCATCGCACCCCGAGCAGAAGTAGGTGACCTCGCCGAGTTTGCTGACCGAGCCGTCCCGGCGGTGCGTGGCGGGGACAAAGGTCTCCAGGTAAATGAACTCGTCCGTGCCGCAGCGTTCGCAATACGGGCTGGCAACATATTCGGACTCCGCCAAAGTGGCGGGGCGCATTCCCCGGCGGTCCGGGCTGCCGTGCTGGGCGGTACTGACATGCTGAGCCGGGCCGGCGTGCTGAACGGCAGCGCCGGGGTGGTGCATTGCCGCTGCCGGGTGCGCTGGCGCGATTCCCGGATGGGCGGCCTTCGACGCGCGGGCTGAAGCGGCTACGGGGACACGTGAGTGGTTGATGGCTGGCATCATTGTCGGCCTATCCCGAACGCCTCGGCGCCAGCCATGCGGCAGCAGCGCGGACAGCGTTCGATTTTTCGAATCGTTGTCGTGGGCCTCTGCTTGACCTCGAACAGTTGATCTTAGGTAGTGTCAGGATAGATGAAGTACTTGCATCGTTCAATGGTCAAGTAAGTAGTCCTCCCCGTGCAGGTAGCTGTTTGCGTAAGTACCGTGAAGCACCCGGGGCCGCGCCGGGCCTCAGACGGCCCTTCAGGCGCCCCCTCAGACGCCGCCTCAGGCCGGGCGCTTCAGGGTCCGGCCCACGATCGCCTGGGTGAGGGCGTCGATCACCTCGGTATTGGCCAGCGGGTTGCGGATGAGGGTGAAATCGACATCGCCTACGGCCGGCAGATCGAAGCGGCGGGTGATGATTTTCAGGTCGTCCGGCACCAGGGAGGACGGCATGACCGCCACCCCGATGCCGGCCCGGACGGCGGCCAGCACGCCGCTGATTTGCCGCGTGGTGCAGGTGATCCGCCAGGTCCGGCCGGTGGACTCGAGGGCATCGATCGCAAGCTTCCGGCTGAGGCTGGGGGAGGGATACGCGATCAGTGGAACCGGATCGGCCGGATCCAGCACGGTCTGTTCCTGTCCGACCCAGGCGAAGGCATCCTGCTGGACCACGGTCCCGTCCTTGGCCCCGGCCACCCACTTTACAAAGACAAGGTCCAGCTGCCCGGCGTTCAGGCGCTTGTAGAGCTGGTCGCTCTGACCCACGGTGAGCTCGAGGTTGATCTGCGGATAGATCTGCCGGAACTCCCGGAGGATGCGGGGCAGCCCGGTGATGGCGAGGTCGTCGGCCGTGCCAAAGCGCAGGCGGCCGCGCATGGCGGAACCGGAGAAATAGCGGGCGGCGGCGTCGTGCGCTGCCAGGATGTTCCGGGCAAACCCGGCCATGGCGTCGCCGTTATCCGTCAGCCGCACGTCCCGGGTGTCCCGGGCGACGAGCACCCGCTTGGCGGCGGACTCAAGCTTGCGCACATGCTGGCTGACGGTCGGCTGGGCCAGGCCGAGGCGTTCTGCGGCCTTGGTGAAACTCAGGGTTTCGGCCACGGCCAGGAACGAGCGGAGCTGGGCGGGTTCGAACATGAGGGTCTCCCGGATCGGGCGCCGCGGACGGCGTATTGCGTTCTGTAATGCGAGTTATGCGGTGAATAGGCTTCCATGATCACTCGGGGCCAGCCTAGCGTTAAGTCCATCCCACTCACCCGCTCTTTTGAGGACTTTTCCGTGGCTCCCCCTCCGCCGCTAGAGGCGAACGCAGCTTCCCTGCCGGACACCATCACCCAACCAATCGCCGTCGTCAACGAGCGCCTGCCGTGGCGCCATACGTTTATTTCGCTGAAGGTCCGCAACTTCCGCATCTTCGCGATCGGCCACTTCATCGCCGTGATCGCGCTCTGGATGCAGCGGATCGCCCAGGACTGGCTGGTGCTCCAGCTCTCCGGTTCCGTCACCGCCGTCGGCATCACCGTGGCCTTGCAGTTCCTGCCGTCCCTGTTCCTCGGCCCGTGGGCAGGGATGATGGCGGACCGCTTCCCGAAGCGGAAGATCCTCATGCTGTGCCAGTCGGTGGCCGCCGTACTGGCCGCGGTCCTTGCCGCGCTGGCCCTGAGCCAGCGGATCGAGGTCGGGCACGTCTATGTGATCGCCCTGATCCTGGGCTTCGTGACCGTGCTGGACCAGCCGGCCCGCCAGGTGTTCGTCAACGAACTCGTCGGCCCCGGCTACCTGCGCAACGCGATCAGCGTGAACTCCACGATTTTCCAGCTCGGCGGCCTGATCGGTCCGGCGCTGGCCGGGCTGCTGTTGACCGCCGTTGGTGCAGGCTGGGCCTTTGCCGCCAACGCGGTGGCCTGCTGCTTCACGGTGGCGATGCTCCTGAGCCTCCGCAGGGACCAGCTGCATGTCAGCGTCCCGGTCCCCAAACGCCGGGGCATGCTGAGGGAAGGGCTGGACTACGCCCTCAGCAAGCCCACGATCTACTGGCCCTGGCTGATGGCCGGGTTCGTCGCGGTGTTCGCGATGAGCCTGCCGGTGCTGCTGGCCGCGTTCGCCGACCACGTGTACGACGCCGGTGCCGGCGGCTACGGCCTGCTCAACACGCTCGTGGCCCTCGGGGCGCTGGCCGGCGCCGTTACCTCGGCCCGGCGGCGCGCACTGCGGCTGCGCTCGGTGGTCCTGGGTGCCGGGATGTACGGGCTCATGCTCTGCCTGGCATCCCGGGCCCCGTCCATGCCCTGGTTCGGCGCGGCGATGGTGCTTGCCGGCTTCTGGTGCCTGATGTTCCTCACGGCCGCGAACCAGCTGGTCCAGGTCAGCGCCAACCTGGCGATCCGCGGGCGCGTCATGAGCCTGTACATCATGGTGCTGATCGGCGGTCAGGCAATCGGCGGCCCGATGATCGGCTGGCTCGCCGAGCACACGGACCCGCACACCGCTGTCCTGATCTCCGGGGGCGTGCCGATGCTGGCCGCCGCGACAGTCGCCGTCGTCCTGGCACGGCGAGGGCAGCTCATGCTCAAGGTTGATCTGAAGGACCGCCGCCGGCTGCTGCGGATCGTCCGGACCCAAGGCCGGCAGGTGGGCGCCACGCCGTAGGTTTCCGCAACGATTTCGGACAGCCGCGACGAAAAAGGACAGCCGCTGCGTGGATCCACGCAGCGGCTGTCCTTTTTCGTCGCGCAAATCCGGGAGACGTGCGGAACGTCGGCTCTACTCCACCGGCAGGGGCAGGTGCGGGTACTCCGGCTCCC
>Ga0213841_1001190_pt1 | contig 14606 bp, 13 predicted proteins | sample SWPATP23_FD_160125 | JGI IMG/M metagenome (GOLD analysis project Ga0213841, IMG submission 160125) | Coastal seawater microbial communities from Marineland, Florida, United States - SWPA TP2 #3 | ecosystem: Environmental > Aquatic > Marine > Coastal | place: USA: Florida | collected 2016-08-14 | reverse complement strand
CGGTTTCAGGGAGGCCGCATCCGAAACCAGGCGCACCCCCATCCGGTTGCCCCGGACATCGCGGCGGAAGGCGGCAGCTTCAAACGCGGCGGTCTGCGCCGGGCTGAACAGGCCGGTTTGCGGGCCTGCCACAACACGCAGGCTGCCGCCCTCGAACCGTGGCGCCGGATCGAGCCGCATACCGGTGCCGCGGGTGCCGGTGTCCTGTCCGATTGGCAGACGGTCCCCGGCCTGCACCGGACCGCCGATGCCTGCGCCAAGATGGGCGGAGCGGGCACCCAGCTGCAAGCTGGTTCCGATGCCGCCGCCAATATGAAGGTAGCCATAGCAGCCGGCCTCGCAGCCGCCGATTTTCAGCCGGCCGCCGCGGGGCAGCAGGTGGCTGGCGTTCCAGACCAGCGGGGTGCCGTCCAGGCTGGCGCGCATCGGTGCCCCGGTCAGGGCAATGCGGATGTCTTCGGAGGCTTCGAACTCGCCGCCTGCGCCCGCCATTTCCAGGGCCGCGGTTCCAGCATCCTGGCCCAGCAGCGCGGCGCCTTCCTGCAGCGCAAGCCGATCGGCGCCGCCGCCGCGGGACAGCCCCCCGGCGAGATAGCCGGGGCGGCCAAGGTCCTGCACCGTGATACCGGGTCCGGCGCGTTTCACCGTCAGGGTCCGGGTCATCGGATCACCTCCGCGCGGGCGCCGCCGTTGGCATCCGCCTTCATCCGCTCCAGCGTTTCTGCACCGACGGGGTCAAACTGCACCTCATCGCCGGGGCGGAGCACAAAAGGCTCGTCCGCTTCGGGGCGGAACAGGCGGAAACAGGTCTGGCCGATGTGCCGCCAGCCGGTCGGGGCAGGCACCGGGAACAGCACCAGCTGCCGGATTGCCACCGCCAGCGCGCCGGCGGGCACCTGGCTGGTCAGCTCGGTCTGGCGCGGGATGTTCCAGGCGCGCGGCAGTTCACCCAGGTAAGGCTGGCCGGGGGCAAAGCCGATGGCCTGCACCCGCACTGTTGCCCGTGTCAGAGAGGTAATCGCTTCCTCTGGCGTCAGCCCCGCTGCCTGAGCCGCTTCGTCCAGCTGCGGTGCCAGCCCGGTTCCGAACACCGCGGGCACCCGCCACAGCCTGCGGCCTTGCGGCAGCGGAGCTTCGAACCAGTTTTCGCGGGCCAGAAGGTTCCGTAGCGCCTCCAGTATTTCCCCGTGGCAGCTGCCGCGCGGGTCGAGCCGGAGATAGGCGGAGACCAGCGAGGTCGAGGTTTCCTCCACCCCGCGCCAGCCTGCCCGGTCCAGCGCATCGCGGAAGGCCAGCGCCGCCCGGTTTGCCGGTTCGCTCAGACTGTCCGCGAAGGTGACAAGGAACCCGTCGGTGCCAAGCGCACTGATCCTGGGCCAATCGGAAGGGGTGGCCATCGTTCAAGTCCTCGTGCCGGTTAGTAGAACAGGGCAGGCAGCCACAGGGCGAGCCCCGGGAAGGCCAGCAGCAGCCCCAGCATGACAAACATGGTCAGCACGAAAGGCAGCGCGCCTTTCATCACATCCATCATCGGGCCGGATTTGCGCAGCCCCTGCACCACATAGAGGTTGATGCCGATCGGCGGCGTGATCAGCGCGGTTTCCAAGAGCACCATCAGCAGGATGCCGAACCACACCGGGTCAAAGCCAAGCGCCACCACAATCGGCGTCACCAGCGGCGCCATGGTCAGCAGCATCGACAGCGTCTCCATGAAGCAGCCGATCAGCACCAGGATTGCCACGATCATAAGCATGGTCTGCATCGGCCCCCAGCCAAGGCCGGTGACAAAATCGGTCAGCGCCTGGGTCAGGCCGATGATCGACAGCACGAAGTTCAGGAACACCGCGGCGATGATGATCAGCATGATCATGGCGGTGGTGCGCATGGTGCCTTCGATGGCCTCCCGCATCATGGAGATGGAGAATTTGCCGTTGAAGGCGGCCAGCGCCATTGCGGCAACCACGCCAAGCGCTGCGGCTTCGGTCGGGGTGGCAATGCCTGCGTAGATCGAGCCGACCACCACCAGGAAGATCCCCAGCGGCGGCACCAGCGCAGGCAGCGCCCGCAGCCGCTCGCCCCAGGAATAGCTGAGCTTTTCACCGCCCCAGCCGGGGCGCAGCAGGCAGGTGGCCGCCACGGTAAGGATGAACAGGGCCGCCAGCAGGAAGCCGGGCAGGAAGCCGGCCAGGTACAGCTCGGGCACCGAAGTGTTGGTCAGGAGCCCGTAAAGGATCAGGTTGATCGACGGCGGGATCAGGATGCCCAGAGTGCCGCCGGCCGCAATGGTGCCCAGGAACAGCGGTTCGTTATAGCCGCGCTTCTGGATCTGCGGGATCGCCACCGTGCCGATGGTCGCCGCAGTCGCAACGGAAGAGCCGGAGGTGGCGGCAAACAGCGCCGAGGATCCGATGTTGGAGTGCATCAGCCCGCCCGGCAGCCAGCCAAGCCATTTGACGATGCCGTCATACATCCGCTCGGTGATGCCGGCCCGCAGCAGGATCTCGCCCAGCATGACAAACATCGGGATCGCCACCAGCAGGAAGTCGGTGCTGGTCTGCCAGGCCATGTCGGAAATGGCGCGGTGCAGCGGCATCGGGCTGTCGGTCCATTGCAGGATCAGGCCCAGCCAGCCAAGGGAGGCGGCGATCGGCACAGCCAGCCCGATCAGCGCCAGCAGGATAAGGAGTGTTTTCAGCAGCATGGGTCAAACGCTTTCATCTTCGATTTGCTCATCGATGGATTTCACCCCGATCAGGTCCTGCACCCCGGCCTGATCGCCGGCCGCCAGCCGCTTGAGCGCCACCAGGCCGATCAGCACGCCGGAGGCCACAAACAGCAGCCATCCGGCCAGCCAGGGAATTTGTGGCAGCGCCAGCGGCACCCGCAGCGGTGTGATCGACCGCGACCCGTGCTGGACCGAGTCCGCCACCATGCTCCAGATCATCACCGCGACAATCCCGGCAAAGCCGATCAGCAGCACCAGCCCCAGCATGTTGATCCAAGGGTGCAGCTTGCGGGGCAGCACCCCCATCAGCGCATCAACCCGGATATGGGCGCGCTCGAACAGGGCAAAGCTGAACGCAAAGGCGGTGGCGACCCCGAAGGCATAGCCGGAAATCTCGTCGGCGCCGCCAAGGGAGATGTTGAAGATCTTGCGCAGCAGCACTTCCAGCGTCACCAGGAAGGCGGACAGCACAATCAGGGTTCCGCCGGCCCAGGTCAGCCACAGGCTGAGCTTCTTCGTGCGGTTCAGCATGGATTCAAGCATGGTCTCGTCTTTCGGATGCAATAAGGGCGGCCGGATGGATCAGGCCGCCCTTGTTTCAGCAGGGGTTCAGTTGGCCTTGGCGGTCATGCCAAGGACCTTGCCAACGGTGTTGTTCCAGTTTTCGGCGCAGTCTTCGCCGCAGCGCTCGGCCCAGCGGGCCAGCACGACGTCAGCGGCGATCCGGTCGCGGATGGCGAGGTCTTCATCGGAAGGCTCCACCAGTTTCATGCCGCCCTTCTCGCCGATTTCGCAGTCGCCGCCGGTGATGCAGGAGATTGCAATGCCGTCCTCGGTGGCGGTCTCCGCCCACATCCGCTCGTTCAGCGCGGCGATCTCGGTCTGCATCAGCTCTTGCTGCTCAGGCGGCAGCGAGTTCCACTTGTCCATGTTCATCGCCCCGAATGCGAGGCCCCAGCCGACCCGCAGGGTGTAGGCATGGGTGGCCACCTGCTGCCAATTGGCGGTGTAGGCCGACATGGTGCCGGTGATGCCGCAATCCACCACGCCTTTCTCCAGCGCCGGGATCACTTCCGAGAAGGCAACGGTGACCGAGGTGCCGCCGGCGCCCTCGACAAAATCACCCAAAGTGGTCGCATAGACCCGGATCTTCTTGCCTTCCAGGTCCTTGATCCCGTTCACCTCGGCGTTGCACCACAGGGTCTGGCTTGGGAACGGGTACAGCATCAAAAGCTTGGCGTTGTAGTATTTGGCAAAGGCCTGTTCCAGCGTCGGGAAATAGGCATCCGCCACCTTGCGCTGGGTTTCGATGTCCTGGGTCACCGAGCTGAGGTCGGCGCCTTCAAACACCGCGTTTTCGGCCGCCACATAGCCCGGCAGGCCAAAGGCGAAGTCGAAGACGCCGTTCTTGACCAGCCGCATGATCTCGAAGCCCTTGAGGCCAAGGCCGGATTGCGACTGGATCTCGCCGACGATCTGGCCGCCCGAGGCCTCGGCCAGGCGCTCGTTGAAGAACGGGCCTTCGTGTTTCTGATAATTGGTCAGGCTGGACCAGGTGCCCACGGCCTTGAGCACCACCGGGTTGTCGGCCAGCGCCGCGCCTGCGCTCAGTGCCAGTGCGGCGGTCAATGCGGTTAGTGTTTTCATGTCTTCCTCCCTGAAGCTGTCATGTCCGGTAATCGGGAACCTCGGCGCTTTCACTGACATCGGTGATCAGCATATAGCCGGGTTTGTGAGTGATGCAGAGCGGCAGCGCCGCCGCTTCGATGGCGACCTGCGGGGTGACGCCGCAGGCCCAGAACACAGGGGTTTCGCCGTCGCCGACCGGGGCCGGATCGCCCCAATCGGGGCTGGCCAAATCGTGAATGCCGATCTCTGCCGGGTCGCCCCAATGCACCGGAGCGCCATGGGCCAGCGGGAACCGGCGCGAGATCTCGGCGGCCTGCGCGACCTTGTCCTGCGGCAGCGCCCGCATGCTGACCACCATTTTGCCGGAAAAAGGACCCGCCGGGACGGTATCGATCGCGGTCCGGTACATCGGCACGGTCTTGTTGTTTTCGACATGCCAGAGCGGCAGCCCCGCGCGTTGCAAGGCGTGCTCGAAGGTGAATGAACAGCCAAGCGCAAAGGCCACGAAATCCTCCTGCCAGACGTCCAGGATACTGGTGGCGGTCTCTGCCAGCTTGCCATCGCGGTAGATGTTGTAGGCGGGAGCATCGGTACGGATGTCGATGTCCGGGCCAAGCGTGGCCATCATCGGGCTGCCGGTGTCGGAAACCCCTGTCAGCGGGCAAGGTTTCGGATTGCGCTGGCAGTAGCGCATGAAGTCCAGTGCATAATCCTCCGGCATGATCGCCAGGTTGGCCTGCAGGAAGCCGCTGCCCAGCCCGGCGGTATGACCCTCATAGCGCCCGGCCCGGATTGCTGCCCTGACCTCCGCCGCGCTGGCTGCTTTCAGATCCTGATAGGTGCTGTTCACTGGATTCCCTCCGCTTTGCAGAAGGGTCACAAGAAACGCCTATAAGATCAAATCGAATGTTTTTTGCAGTTTTGATCAGAGATTTTTATCGGCCAAAGAAGGCATCCGCAACCTCCCGGGCCAGATGGGCAGCGGTTTCGGTGACATGGCTTTTAGGCTCGCCGAGGTAGGATGCGGTGAACCGGAGGGGGCTGGGGACCCAGCCGGGGTCAAACTCGATGATCCGGCCGGCAGCAACCAGATCCGCGCCCAGCACCCGCGGCAGCACCGCGACGCCCAGATCGGCTTCGACCAGCCGGAAGCAGGCCGACAGCGAGGAGGAGGGGAACAGCGAGACATCCGGCCCGACACGCTCGAACAGCATTTCCTTCAGCTCCCGGTGCGGCCGGGTGTGGCGCGCATAGGTCAGAACCGGGCGCGACAGATAGGCCGCCGGATCCGGTTCCGCGCTGCCCTTGGCAGCCGCATACCAGGCCAGCGGAAAACCGGGCAAGTCGATGTTGTTGACGGAATAATCCGACACCGGGCCAAGCAGCACCGCCAGATCGATTTCCCGGTCCATCAGCCCCGCCCGCAGGTTGACGGAGATATCCACGTTGAATTCGATCTCCAGCTTCGGAAAGCGTTCATGCAGCGCCGACACCAGCTCCGGCAGCCAGCATTGCGCAATGGTTTCCGACACTCCAAGGCGCAGTCGCCCCTCGATGCCGGCCGGGTCGACAACATCCTTTTCCACCAGCTCCGACAGCTGCTCGAACTTCTCGGCATGGGCAACCAGAAGCTCGCCGCGCTTGGTCAGCTTCATGCCGCCCGAGGTGCGGTCGAACAGTTCGCAGGACAGCGCGTCCTCGAGGTTCTTGATCCTTGCGGTTACCGCGGGCTGAGTGAGGTTCAGGGCATGGGCGGCCCGCCGGACGCCGCCCAGCCGGACCACATTCAGAAACGTCTTGAGTTGTTCAAAGTTGATTCTCGCCATACCCGTTTTGTTGCATGGCCCGGCAATGATTGCAGCCGTCCTGCGGTGCCGGGGCCGGAATTGCCGGTTTAACCACGTTCCCGGCAACACGCATATCAGGCTTCAGAAGTGATCCTGCCGCCGCAAACTGCCCGGCACCGGCCCGTTCAGCGATAAGCTCCCGTTCGAATTCGGCGAGGCTGGAAAAATCCCGAAAGAGTCCGCTTGCGCCAATGCTGCGCAAGCTATGAGCAGGTGTTAAGCACAGAATTTTGCCACCCTGCTTTAGTGGCGCCGAGGTGCCGTGGGCATAGCTTGCGCGTCTTATCCGGCCTTTCAGCAGAGGCGATGAATCCGGCTCACGGAGACGTCAAGGATTCCCCAGTGTCCAAGACGGGTGCCGCATCGATATCCTCCGCGTCCAGCATGGACGCCACACGCTCCAGCGCCGCAATCAGCGTGGCCTGCTCCCAATCCTCCATCGCAGCGAACTTGCGCACAAACCGCTGCTGCAGCGGATCGGGCGCTGCACTGATCGCCTGGCGGCCCTTTTCAGTGACAATAATGTTGGTCTGACGCCGGTCGGACAGCGACTTTTCACGTACGGCCATGCCCTTGCCGACAAGTTTGTCGACCAGCGAGGTAACCGTTGCTTGCGATATCCGCATCTGCTGCGAGATCAGCTTGGCGGTGCAGTGCTCTCTGCCCGCGATGATCTGCAGCACGCGGAATTGCGCGGCGGTCAATTCGACCGACTGCGCAAGCTCGCGGCCGAACATATCGGTCGCGCGCAGAATGCGGCGCAGGGCGATCAGGCTTGCATCAATACGGTCCATGTTCCGGTTCTGGCAGAGCGCGGCAGGACAATCAAGAAGCCGGACGCGGCGTTTAGTTTGATAGGCGAAGCACGTGAAAGCCAAAAACCACGTAACAACACCCTGAAATGGGCGGAAAATGGCATAATGACGCAGAATTTCTTGCCGGCTTGAAAAATTTCACGTCCCAATATACTTAGTCTCTCAAAGTAAAAATGGAGGCGCCGAGACAGATGCGACATGCGTTAGAGTTTTTCCGGAAAGCAGCACCTGCGCTGCGTGAACCCGCAGCCGAAGATGGAGCTGAAATCTGGGCGCTGGTGCGCGCATGCAAACCGCTCGACGAAAACTCGATGTACTGCAATCTGATCCAGTGCGACCATTTCAGCGAGACCTGCGTGGTTGCCGAGATCGATGATGAAATTGCCGGCTGGGTTTCTGCCTACGTTCTGCCCGGCGATCCGGAAACATTGTTTGTCTGGCAGGTTGCGGTGTCGGAAAAGGCCCGCGGCACCGGGCTCGGCTCGCTGATGCTGACCGGCCTGCTGCGCCGCAAGGCCTGTGAAAAGATCAAACGGCTGCAAACGACCATCACGCAAGAAAACAGGGCATCCTGGGCGCTGTTCCACAAATTCGCAGCCAACCGGAGCGCGCCGCTGAGGAGCCAGCCCTACTTCACTCAGGCCCGGCATTTCCGTGACCGCCAGAGTACCGAGCACATGGTCACGATCGATTTCTCCGAGGCGCCCGGCTGGGCAGCTTGAGGCCGCATTGATCCATGTGGCGCTGGCCCGTTCTGACCTGCCCAATTCCAAGAGGACACACTATGCCGACTGACACGTCAGCCGAGATTTCTATTTTCAAACGCCGCGAATCCGAAACCCGCAGCTATTGCCGCGGCTTCGATGCGGTGTTCACCCATGCCAGCGGCTCTAAGCTGACTGACGACAAGGGGCGCCAGTACATCGACTTTCTCGCCGGCTGCTCGTCGCTCAACTACGGGCATAACGATCCGGACATGAAGGCAGCCCTGATTGAGCATATCTCGTCCGACGGCCTTGCCCACGGCCTGGATCTGCATACCGATGCAAAGGCGGAGTTTCTGGATGCCTTCGACCGGCACATCCTGCGGCCGCGCAACATGGACCACAAGGTCATGTTCACCGGCCCGACCGGTGCCAATGCCGTTGAAGCGGCGCTGAAACTGGCCCGCAAGGTGACAGGCCGCACCAATGTCATCGCCTTCACCAACGGCTTTCACGGCGTCACCCTGGGCGCTTTGGCGGCAACCGGCAACAGCTATCACCGCGGCGGTGCCGGCACGCCGCTGAACGGCGTAACCCGGATGCCCTATGACGGCTATTTCCCAGGCGGCGCTGATACCGCTGAATACCTTGAAACAATGCTGAACGACCGCTCCAGCGGCGTGGACGCCCCGGCTGCGATCCTGCTGGAAACCGTGCAGGGCGAAGGCGGCCTGAATGCAGCCAGCCCCGAATGGGTGCAGCGCATCGCCGCGCTGGCCAAGAAACACGGCGCCCTGCTGATTGCCGATGATATTCAGGCCGGCTGCGGCCGCACCGGCGGGTTCTTTTCCTTCGAAGATATGGGCATCACGCCGGACATCGTGACCCTTGCGAAATCGATTTCGGGCTTTGGCCTGCCGATGGCGCTGATGCTGGTGCGCCCCGGGCATGACGTGTTCGGCCCGGCCGAACATAACGGCACTTTCCGCGGCAATACACATGCCTTTGTCACGGCCCGGGTTGCGATCAGCAAATTCTGGGCCGACACCCGGTTCCAAAAGGATGCTGCCGCCAAGGCCCGGCTCTTGACGGCTGCCTTGGAAGAAATGGCCGAGTTGCTGCCTGGCGCCCGGCTCAAAGGGCGCGGCATGATGCAAGGGCTGGATGTCGGCTCCGGCGAACTGGCGGCCAGCATCTGCGCCCATGCCTTCCAGAACGGCCTGATCATCGAAACTTCCGGCAACAAAGACCAGGTGGTGAAGGTTCTGGCGCCCCTGACCACTTCCGAGGATACCCTGATGAAGGGCCTGAAAATTCTGCGCGACGCGATCCGCGGCGTGACGGACTCAAGCAAATTTGCAGCGGAGTAAGACATGATTGTTCGCGACTATAACGACATTATCAAAAGTGACCGCAGCCGCGTTGTGTCAGACGCGAAGTGGTCTTCGGTGCGGATGCTGCTGGCGCAGGACGGGATGGGGTTTTCCTTCCACATCACCTTTCTTGAGGCCGGATCCGAACACACGTTTGAATACAAGAACCACTTCGAGAGCGTCTATTGCATGCAGGGCACGGGCTCCATCACCGATCTGGCCACAGGTGAGACCCACTTGATCCGGCCCGGCGTCATGTATGCGCTGGACAAACACGACCGCCACACCCTGCATGCCGAAGAAGAGCTGGTCATGGCCTGCGTGTTCAACCCGCCGGTCACCGGCAGCGAAACCCACCGCGAAGACGGCTCTTACGCGCTGGAAACCGCCTGAGGAGGCCCCGGCGCAAGCCGGGGGATACCCTGTGAAATTTCCCGAACACACCGTCGAGAAGATCGGCGGCACGTCGATGTCCCGCATCCGCGAGCTTCGCGACACTCTCATCATTGCGGACCGCAGCGGCGGCGCGCTCTATCAGCGCATATTTGTCGTTTCGGCCTTTGGCGGCATCACAAATTTGCTGCTGGAGCACAAAAAGACAGGCGAACCCGGTGTCTATGCGCTGTTTGCCAATGATGACAACGATCACGGCTGGCTCGATGCGCTGAGCCGCGCGGGTGCAGCCATGGCTGAGGTCCACAACGGCGTTCTGGACAATCCGGCCGACCGGGCGCTGGCGGAGGATTTCGTGCGCGACCGCATCGAAGGCGCCCGCAGCTGCCTGTTCGACCTGCAGCGTTTGTGTTCTTACGGCCATTTCCGCCTGTCGAGCCAGATGATGCTCGTGCGCGAGCTGCTGTCCGGCCTGGGCGAGGCGCATTCCGCCTTTGTCACCACCCTGATGCTGCAGCGCGCCGGAGTGAACGCCCGGTTCATTGACCTCAGCGGCTGGCGCGATGAAAGCGAATGCTCGCTTGAGGAGCGGATTGCCGGCGGCCTGCGCGACCTCGACCTGGCGTCGGAACTGCCTATCGTCACTGGCTACGCCCAATGCTGCGAGGGTCTGATGCGCGAATATGACCGCGGTTATTCCGAGGTCACCTTTTCCAGCATTGCCGCCTATACCAAGGCGAAAGAGGCGATCATCCACAAGGAGTTCCACCTGTCTTCCGCCGATCCGGCGCTGGTGGGCACAGAGGCCGTGCGCAAGCTGGGCCACACGAATTACGACGTGGCCGACCAGCTGTCGAACATGGGGATGGAAGCCATTCATCCGAATGCCGCCAAGATCCTGCGCCAGTCGGATGTGGCCCTGCGCGTCACCAATGCCTTTGAACCTTCAGATCCTGGCACCCTCATCGACGGCCAGCCTGCCAAGGCCCCGGCGGTTGAAATCGTCACCAGCCTTGATGTTGTTGCGCTGGAACTGTTCGAACAGGATATGGTCGGTGTCAAAGGCTATGATGCCAACGTGCTTGAGGCGCTGCGCCGCCACAGCGTCCGGATCGTTTCCAAAAGCTCGAACGCCAATACCATCACCCACTATGTCCAGGCTTCGCTGAAGACAGTGCGCCGTGTGTCGAACGACCTGGAGCGCGTCTATCCATCCGCCCAGGTCAGCGCGCGGGCGCTGTCCATCGTCTCGGCCATCGGGCGCGATCTGTCGGGAGTGCAGGCGCTGCGCCGCGGTCTTGCAGCCTTTGACCATGCCGGTATCGAAGTGATTGCCGCGCATCAGACACCGCGCAACGTCGATGTTCAATTTGCGGTGCCCCGAACATCTGCTGAAACAGCAGTCATTGTTTTGCACAAGGCCCTGATTCCGGAATCCGGCCAGGCTCCAAAAGCAAAAGCGGCGTGAACCGGCTGCCTGGCCTTTGGCGCCCCGTTACTTTGGCCCTGCGGCCGGGATTGAGGAACGGCAATGTGGTATCCTGATTCCGAAACGCTTCGCTCGCCTCTGCACGCCAGTCTGGCAGCTGCCATTGAACAGGCCATACTGACGGAAAAACTTCCCGCAGGCTCACGCCTTCCGCCTCATCGCAAGATGGCAGACCGGCTTGGCCTGAGTGTTCACACAGTCAGCAAAGCCTACGAGAGTTTGCGCAAGCAGAACCTGATTGATGGGCAGGTTGGCCGGGGCAGCTATGTTTGCGGACCAGGCCGGTCCGGGCGGCAGGCTGTTCAGCGGGAGCCCGATGGCGGCGAAGGATTTAATTTCTCCGCCTCCTGTCCCCTCCAAAGCCAGGAGCACAGCAGGAGATTTCAGCACTCGTTGCAGCAGCTCACTGCAGAACTGGCCCCTCAGGCATTTCAGGCAGGCTATTCGGCTGCCGGGCATGAAGCCCACCTTGCGGCAGCGGCACGGTGGCTGGCGCACTGCGGTCTTACGGCCCGCCCGGACCAGATCCTTATGACAAATGGCGGCAGCCACGGAATGTCCATTGCATTGTCCGCTTTGACCCGCCCGGGTGAAACTGTGCTGGCAGACAATATTACACATAGCCTGCTTGTTTCCGGCTGCTCTTATTTGGGATTGAAACTTTCCGGAATGGAAACGGACGCGGATGGCATTCTGCCGGATGCATTGGAGAATGCCTGCCGGACCTCCGCACCCAAAGCCCTGTGCCTGCTGCCATCGCTGGCAAATCCGGTTCCTGTCATGATGCCGGAGGACCGGCGCAGGGCTTTGGCCCGGATTGCAGAAAATCATGGTCTGTACATCATTGAAAATGATGCACTTGGCCCTGTGGCAGAGGACCGCCCCCCGCCGGTGTCGGCGCTGCTGCCGGATCGTTCGGTCTATTTGACGGCTCTCAACAAATGCACGGTGCCCGGGCTGCAGGCCGGATATATGGCTGCCCCGGGGCATTTGCTCCCGGCCTTGGCCAGCCGCCTGCTGAGTTTCGGGGGAAGCGGCACGCTATTAATGTCGGAATTGGCCAGCCGCTGGGTGATGGACGGCACAGCGCTGGCGCTTGCAGGATGGCAGCGTAAAACGTTGAAAGGGCGCCACCGCATTGCCCGCGAGGTATTGCAGGGGGTGTCCTGGACCGGTCATCCCTCCGCGCTGCATCTTTGGCTGCCGCTTCCTGACGGATGGAGCTCCGCCGGTTTTTCGCAATATGCGCGCCAGCTACAAATAGCTGTGATGCCTGACATGCCGTTTCTGCCCCCCGGCACATGCTCACCGGGCGCAATGCGGATTTCCTTGGGCACTATTCAGGATGAAGACCATTACCGCAAAGGCTTGGCGATGATTGCCGCTCTGTTGGACCTGAAACCAGACTGCCTGCCTCATCTTGCGTTCTAGCTGCGGCACTTTAAAGGCAGCGGCAATTCTGGCATGAGTTTTGGGAGCGGCGGGTTCTACTGCCGTTTCCGTTTTGATCTCTCAAGCTTCTTTCTCAAGACCCGCTCGTTAAGCAGCCGCCGGCGTGGCCCGGGTCCATTACCTGGTCCGTGGAACTTAAGCTGCACCGAAGGGCCGTGAAGACCGGGAGATCACGGGCTCACAAATGCCCGCTCGCTTGGCGCCGTCAATTGCCAAGGAACGGCCCGGAGGAGATGCTGTTCTTTCCAGCATGCGGAAAAACTGCCAGTGTTGCCGCTGGGAGGACTTTCGATTTGGCTTCAGATTCACGGCACATTGACCGCGTGGTGGAAATCGCGAGCCATCCAGGTGCCGCCGCACGGTCGCGCCTGGCGGCGTCGTGGCGGCGGTCGCTCGACCATCACGGGCTGGATCCCGGGCAAAAGAGGGGCGTTCAGCGCATCACCGGGCAGGCTCTGGCAGAACGGCGCGGGCAATCCGAAGCGATGATGCGTGTCGCCGCCCCGAAACTCGACGCGCTGTTCCAGCTGGTCGGCAGTTCCGGCTGCGGGGTGTTGCTGACCGATGCAGAGGGCGTCGTGCTGGACCTGCGGACGGCCCAGAACGATGTTTCCACTTTCGAGGCCTGGGGGCTGGCGCCGGGATCGGACTGGTCGGAAGCCTCGGAAGGCACCAACGGCATCGGCACCTGCATCGCCGAGGGCCGCCGGGTGATCATTCACCGCAATGAGCATTTCCACGCCCGCAACACCGGCATGAGCTGCATGGACGCGCCGATCTTCGGCCCGCAGGGCGAGCTGATCGGCGCCCTCGACGTCTCCTCCGCCCGGGCCGATCAGACCGAGGCGTTCAACCAGCTCATCGCCGCGATGGTGGCCCAGACCGCCCGGCAGATCGAGACGGACAACTTCCGCGCCGCCTTTCCCGGCGCGCGGATTATCGTGGCCAATACCGATGACAGCGAGGCGGCGATGCTGCTGGCGGTGGATCAGGACGACCTTGTGCTTGGTGCGACGCGCGGTGCCCGCAAGGCATTCGGATTGAACCAGGCAGGCCCGATCACATCGCTGCCGGCCTCCGATCTCTTCGGGCGCGAGGACGGCCCGTCCGGCTTTGAAAAGGCGGAACGGGCGGCGGTGAACCGGGCGCTCTCGCGGGCAAACGGCAACGTCTCCGAGGCCGCGCGCAACCTCGGGATCGGGCGGGCAACCCTGTACCGGCGCATGAAGCGGCTCGGAATCGGAGGAAACCAGCCCTGACCTGTCTCACTCCTGAGACAGGTTGCGGCGGGGGACCCGGCCGGCCGGGCTGACGGGGCGTCAGCCTGCCTGCATCTTCTCTGGCATTCCCGGCCGAGGACCGGGACCAGAGGAGGATACCATGAACGAACAGACCCAGATCACGGGCGAGCACGTCTCGCCGTTCAAGACCCGCTACGACAATTTCATCGGCGGCAAATTCGTGCCCCCGGTGAAGGGGCAGTATTTCGACAACATCACCCCGATCACCGGCGCCAAGGTCTGCGAGGTGGCCCGCTCCACCGCCGAGGACGTGGAGCTGGCACTGGATGCGGCCCACGCCGCCAAGGACGCCTGGGCCAGGACCTCTGCCGCCGAGCGCTCCAACCTGCTGCTGAAGATCGCCGACCGGATCGAGGAGAACCTGGAGCTGATCGCCACGGCGGAAACGTGGGACAACGGCAAGCCGATCCGGGAAACCACTGCCGCGGACATTCCGCTTTCGGTTGATCATTTCCGCTATTTCGCCGGCGTGCTGCGCGGCCAGGAAGGCTCGATGTCCGAGATCGACCATGACACGGTCGCCTATCACTTTCACGAACCGCTTGGCGTTGTCGGCCAGATCATCCCCTGGAACTTTTCAGTTCTGATGGCAGCCTGGAAGCTGGCCCCCGCGCTGGCTGCGGGCAACTGCATCGTGCTGAAGCCGGCCGAACAGACCCCGGCTGCAATCATGGTGCTGGCCGAGGTCATCGCCGATCTGCTGCCTGCGGGCGTGCTGAACATCGTCAACGGCATGGGGCCGGAGGTGGGCGGGCCGCTCGCCAAGTCGCCGCGCATTGCCAAGATCGCCTTCACCGGCTCCACCGAGACCGGCCGCATCATCATGCAGGCCGCGACCGAGAACCTGATCCCGGTGACGCTGGAACTGGGCGGCAAGA
>Ga0213841_1001185_pt1 | contig 14684 bp, 11 predicted proteins | sample SWPATP23_FD_160125 | JGI IMG/M metagenome (GOLD analysis project Ga0213841, IMG submission 160125) | Coastal seawater microbial communities from Marineland, Florida, United States - SWPA TP2 #3 | ecosystem: Environmental > Aquatic > Marine > Coastal | place: USA: Florida | collected 2016-08-14 | reverse complement strand
CCAAAACAGACACCGCCCCACGCCCGCTGCCACTCCCACGCGCCACGCATCCGAGGGATCAGGCCAAACGGCTGTTCCCAAGCCGGGATTTTCATTAGCGGCCCATCGTTGCCATTTGACCTGTCGAAAACCCCTTTCGCCAACTTACTTGTGTCGCCATTCGTACAATCTTCTGAATTTTGGTAATCAAGTCATAAGTTGGCGAGAATACTTCCGTTCTTCGCGCATTATGTGTGAACCGCTTTAACTTCAACCGCAACCGGGCCTCTACGGTTGAATCCTAGGGTCAGGACTCATAACCAGTAAATGACGAGCGCTGTGAGTGCGATGGCGGACAGAAAGACCTTTGAGCAGCTGTCGTAGCGCGTTGCCACGCGCCGCCAATCCTTGAGCCTGCCGAACATGATCTCAATGCGGTTGCGACGCTTGTCATATCGAACGGGCCTCTTGCGCTGCTTCCGGCCAGGGATGCAGGCGCGTATTCCCTTTTCTTTCAACGCGTCTCTGAACCAGTCTGCGTCGTAGCCGCGATCTCCGAGCAGCCAATCCACCTTTGGCAGGCTGCCAACGAGCGCCCGCGCGCCGATGTAATCACTGACCTGGCCGGCAGTCACAAAGAGGTTCAGAGGACGCCCTTGGCTATCGCATATGGCGTGCAGCTTTGTGTTCATGCCGCCTTTGGTTCGGCCGATCAGGCGTCCTCGCCCCCCCCCCTTTTTACGCCCATGCTGGTCGCTGTTCGGTGAGCCTTCAGATACGTTGCGTCGATCATCACGGTCTTCTCTCCGCTGTGCTCGGAAGCCAACCCAGCCATCATCCGCGCAAAAATGCCTTTGTCGCTCCACCGCTTCCAACGATTGTAGAGCGTCTTGTGCGGGCCGTATTCTTTCGGCGCATCCCGCCACCGTAACCCATTGCAGTTAAATAAAATAATCCCTCTTAAGACGCGCCGGTCGTCAACACGAGGCTTCCCGTGAGACTTCGGGAAGACGGGTTCCAGACGCGCCATCTGCGCGTCGCTCAGCCAGAAAAGGTCAGACATGTTCACCGCTTGTTTTGGGCGCGGTGCATCACGCCGCACGGCGGGAATCAATGGGTCCTGAGCCTAATGTGGGTGAGACGATCTCGCCCCCCTCCGCAAAAGCCAAGGAGGGCAAGTCGTGATAGACACATCCAAACTCACCAGATTTCAGACCATCGCCGCGCAGGAGATTGCCGTACTTGATCCGGGGCCAAGGATCGCCCGCTTCACTAGCACCCAGTGGGTCGCCAGCTCGTTGTTGCAGAAAGCCATACGCCGGGGCGACCTGTATGCGGCGCGTCAAGCCCGACGGTTTTTGCTGGAGGCCAAAAGGGAACACCTGCTGCGCCGCCTCAATACCATCGCTGCCGAAGATATCGGGATGGCGGATATCGAAACCGTGGCGATCACCGCTGCCTGTCTTGCCCGCGCCAAGACACGTCGTGATCTGGGCGGGGATGGGGCGGTCACGGATTACCTGATCCGGCGCATGGTGGACGCTCGCAAATCCCGTGCTGCCGATGATCTGCTCATGAGCCTTGAACGGCTGCCCGATCTTGATGAGGATCGAACTCGCTTCGCCGCGATGTCAGATGACCGCCTGTGCCAGATTGTGCTGGGTTGCCCGTCGCTCGACCGGATGGCTCTCGCGCTCTGGTATCTGGTCGGCACCGCTCGTTGCCAGAGCGATCACCTGCCGACACGCAAAGGCAATCCGAACTTGGCCTTTGATACCCTGGCAGATTTGGGCGTCGCGCCCACGATGGTGCAGATCGCGCGAGCCAACTTCACCAAGACCTCGACCATGCTGTCGCCGTTTGTCGCTCTGTTGTCCCTCGAAAACGGGGTGGTCGCAACCGGGGTTCAAGATGATCCAACCCCGGTTGAAACGCGGATCAATGGGGTGCCGTCCTATGCCTTTGACATGTACACGCGCCCCGGTCGTGCGGCCCTTGGTCGGTTGCTCCTGCGAAATGCAGGCATGGCGTCATGGGCCGGGGCGTTCCTGCCGCGAACAAACCGGATGCAGGTTGCCGGAGAGCTGCTGTTTCGGGTCGAAGGCCAGTGCCTGCGCCGCCACGCTGTTGGGCCGCTGGGCGCAAGCCTACGGGACAGGTGGCATTGGGACTGCTCAGGTCTGCCGCGTGACGCGCTCGAATTCGGGCTGGCCGCCCTCAAGGATGCGATGCCCGAGCTGAACGCGATCCGGGCCGAGGTTGTGCGAGAGGGCGTGGCATGAGCGATCTCGTTCTAACCCGGTGTAATCCTTTCTTATCCCGGTCCACAAAGGGCGGAGGAAGCACCGATCTGACGGCAGATGAAGCCGTTGAGCATTTCATCCGTGAAAGCTTGTCCGAGAACACGCGCAAAGCCTACCGTTCCGATTTGGCCCATTTCACTGATTGGGGCGGGGAACTGCCCGCATCGACTGATCTGGTCGCCCGCTATCTGGCTGATCACGCCGACACGCTGGCGCCGTCCAGCCTCGCGCGGCGTGTGGCGACTTTGAGCAAGGTCCACGAAGCGAACGGCTGGACGAACCCCTGCCGCAGTGAGATCGTGCGGGCGACCATGCGGGGGATCAAACGAGTGAAAGGCAGCGAACAGGATCAGGCCCGCCCCTTGCTGCGTGAAGACCTGTTCATCCTGCTCGATGCACTTGGGGATGACCCCCGTGCCAAGCGGGACCGAGCGTTGTTGCTAATCGGCTGGGCGGGCGGTTTCCGGTCGTCGGAGTTGGTGGGGTTTAATCAGGTCGACATCGAAGAGGTCCGCGAAGGGTTGGTGCTTCATCTGCGCCGGTCCAAAACCGACCAGACCGGCCAAGGCCGCAAGATCGGCATTCCTCTTGGTCGTACCCGTCATTGCCCGGTGGCGGCTTTGTCGGCGTGGCTCGATGCTCTACGAGTGAATGACGGTCCAATCTTCCGCCCCGTTGACCGCCACGGCAATGTTCAGCCCGACCGCCTGCGCTCCGACGCCGTGTCCACCATCCTGCGCAACCGCCTCGCAAATGCCGGGATCGACCCTGAGGGATACAGCGGCCACAGCCTCCGCGCAGGCCTCGCCACCAGCGCCATTAAGGCCGGGGTGCCGACCTACAAGGTGCGAGCACAAACCGGCCACGCCTCAGACCTGATGCTGTCGCGCTATGTGCGTGATGCGGGCTTGTTCGATGGGAATGCGGCGGGGGCGTTGCTTTAGGCCCGCGAAAATCCTGCTTCCGCGCGTTTCGGCCTGTCTTCTTCGCTTGAAGTGCAACCCGAACACCCTGATAGTCGAATAAACAAAAAGACATCAGGGGTTTCGGTTGTTCGACGGGCGACTTTTCACCAGAGATTTTCTATTGGAAGGCATTCAAGAAACATCGGCTTGGGCCGAACTGAATGCTGATGAAGTTGAGCGTTTGCGACGGGACGCCAAGGCCGCAATGGAGGCGCTTGCCGCCCGCAAGAACCCCAACGAAGCCCAGACCGAAGACGATCTTGTTTATCCGCTTCTCGAAATGGTCGAGTGGTCCGACCGCGAAGTCCAGCCCAATGCATCAGTGAAAGCGCGGCTCGATGTGCCCGACGCGCTTCTATTCCCCGATGCGACAGCCAAGACGGTTGCAGGCGGCCTTGATGCTTGGGAACGGTTTCAACATGGCCAATGCATCGTTGAGGCCAAAAGGTGGGGCCGTGCTCTTGACCGAGAGACACGCGGGCGTAAAGGCGAGGAAGGCACACCATCGTCGCAAATCCTACGCTATTTGCGCCGCGTCGAAGAAAGAACGCGCGGCAAACTTCGCTGGGGCATTCTGACGAATGGGCGTGTCTGGCGTCTCTATTTCCACGGGGCCGTTTCAATTGCCGAGGATTTCCTTGAAATCGACCTTGGCAAAGTCCTCGACATTCCCGGCTGCGATTTCGATCTTCTCGATAAGCGGCCTGAAATGTTCGCGGATGATCATGCCTGGCGCGATCATGTTTTTCGGCTGTTTGTTTTGCTGTTCGGGCGCAATGCCTTCTTGCCGAATGAACAGGGTGAGAGCTTCCACCAACTCGCCTTGCGGGAGGGTAAGCGCTGGGAGGCCAAGGTTGCCCGCACTCTCTCGGACAAGGTGTTTGACGAGGTTTTCCCCTCGCTTGCAGATGGTCTGGCCCGCAACGATCCGTTGCGTCCGAGGGAACTGACGCCAGAATATCTGGACGAAGTGCGGGAAGCGGCGTTGATCCTGCTCTACCGCTTGCTTTTCGTGCTCTATGCCGAAGATCGAAATCTGTTACCGGACGAGCAGGGGCCATACGCCCCGTATTGTCTGACCCGCATCCGCCTCGACATCGCAGAACAGGAACGAACCGGGGCGATCATTCCGCAGGGCGTCATCACCTTCTGGCCGAGGATCATGACGATCTTTTCGGCGATTTCGCACGGCAATGATGATCTTGGCATCCCGCCCTACAACGGGGGTTTGTTCGACCCGCAACTCGCACCGATACTGAGCCGTGTGCAATTGCCCGACCGCACACTGGCCGGGATCATCTTCGGCCTGAGCCATGAACCGGCGGACGGATCACGGCGCGGTCCTCGCTACATCAACTATCGCGATTTGTCGGTGCAGCAGCTTGGGGCAGTCTACGAGCGTATTCTTGAATACGGGTTGCGCACGACCGATGCCGGGGAGATCGAAGTCGACGCCGATGACGAGGCAAGGCACAAGTCCGGCAGCTACTATACACCGGAAGAATTGGTCTCGCTCATCATCAATCGCGCCGTTGGCCCGTTGGTGGATGACAAGATTTCGCGGTTTCGGGCGAAAGTGGACGAGCTTGCCAATGATCGACGCTCGAAAACGGAAAAACTCGCCGTCCTGGAACGGCATGACCCGGCCACCGCCATGCTGTCGCTCAAGATTTGCGATCCGGCGATGGGGTCTGGCCATTTTCTCGTCAGCCTCGTGGACTGGCTGTCTGACCGCGTTCTCGACGCTGTTGAAGAAGCGGCCTCTTTGGTCGATGGCTACACCTCGCCGCTGGTCGCTCGGGTCGAGGCGGTTCGTGACAAAATCCTGGCCGAGGCGCGGGAGCACAAGTGGCCGCTTGTCGAAGCTCAGTTGGATGACCGCCACGTGGTGCGGCGGATGGTGTTGAAACGCACGGTCTATGGGGTGGACAAGAACCCGATGGCCGTTGAACTGGCCAAGGTTGCCCTCTGGCTGCACTCTTTCACCGCCGGTGCGCCGCTCTCGTTCCTCGACCACCATCTGCGGGCCGGTGACAGTGTCGTGGGGGCCTTCGTGCGTCCGACGCTTGATTTCCTCGATGCGCAAGGCGCGCTCTTCAACCGGGGACAGATCACCAGCATCGAAAACGTCTCTGGCCTGATGTCGGAAATCGAGGAGACGACCGACAATGACATCGCCGAGGCCCACGCCTCAAAGGAAAAATTCGGCACTGTCGAAGAGGTGATCGACCCGGTTGCCACGCTCTTTTCCCTGCTCACGGCAGAACGGCTGATGGGCGTCTTCGATGGCGCGCCGAAGAAAGCGCCGGACCTGCGCAAGATGGCGGGCAAATCGGCCAAGCAGATCGCCAAGGCAAAATCCGATCAAGACGCCTTTGACAAGGCCGCCGCATTCCGCCTCGTGCTGGATGGCACCTTTGGCGATCCGGTGCGCATCGCCAGCGGCGAGGAACAGATCGCATCGGCAGAATTGAAGGAACAGCTTTCGCTGCTTCCCGATGACGTACCAGAGCAGGACAGCCTCTTCCCCGGCATTGCCGCAGATGATCGACGCCGTGTGATCGCCGATGCACTCGTTGGCGAGGCCCGCGCACTCGCCCGTCAGCATGGGTTCTTCCATTGGGAGATCGCCTTTCCCTCGGTCTGGTCCGATCTCACCTCTGCCGCCCCGCGCGGGGGTTTTGACGCGGTGATCGGCAACCCGCCCTATGTGCGCCAAGAGCTTCTGGGGGCCGAGGTCAAACGCGCCCTCAAGGGCAGCTACAAGAGCTTTGCCGGGATGGCAGACCTCTTCGTCTATTTCTATGAACAGGGGCTGCGCATCCTGAAACCCGGCGGGCGGATGTCCTATGTCGTCACCAACAAATGGCTGAAAGCGGGCTATGCCGAAGCGCTGCGCGGCCTGTTCGCCGAGGATCACTGGCTCGAATTCATCGCCGATTTCGGCCACGCCAAGCATTTCTTTGAAGACGCCGATGTCTTTCCCTCGGTCATCGTCGTGAAGAAACCCGCACCGGGGCAGGATGCACCGGACGAAGCAGATGTCTGCGTGATCCCGCGCGACGAGGTGCCCAAGAAGGGGTTGGTAGACACCGTGGACGCGACGACCTTTCCGTTGCCGCGTCTTAGCTTCACCCGTGAAGCCTGGGTGTTGGAACCCAAGCCGGTCATGGACCTTATGAAAAAACTGCGCCGAACAGGAGTGCCGCTAATAGAGTATGTGGGTTCTGCTCCTCTCTCTGGGCTAAAGACTGGACTTAACAAAGCATTCATCATTGACGACCATCGTCGAGACGAGCTGTGTCGGGAGCATCCGAGCGCACGCGAATTGATTGTACCATTGTTGCGCGGGCAAGATGTGGAGCGCTGGTGGTCTCCTATCAGTGGGCAAAACATTATTCTCTTGAAATCCAGCTCTAACAATCAATGGCCTTGGTCCGAGTGCAGTGACGAACTCGAAGCAGAAGCAGTCTTTCAAACCTCATTCCCATCTATATTCAGACATATGAAAGCATTGGAGAGTTGGCGCGATCCTTCGAGTGGAAAGCTTCGGGGTCTCAGGCACCGCGAGGACAAGGGGCGGTTCTGGTGGGAACTCAGATCAAACGCCTACTATGACGTTTTTGAACATGGATATGTTGCGTATCAGGACATCGCGTATCATTCCGCATTTGAGATAAAGACGGGCATCGTTCCCGAAATGACTGCATTTTGCATTCCTAAAAATGACAACCTGCTGCTCGCTTCGCTCAACTCTCCTGTTTGTTGGCACTACATGTCCCGAAACATGTTGCACGGTAAGGATGAAGCGTTGCGCTTAAAGACTGACAAGATGCAGCTGGTTCCAATTCCACAGAGTGTGCCTGATGCTTCACAACAAGCATTGGGGGAGCACCGCCAGGAAATCGAAAACAAAACGCGCCAGATGAGGGAAGCGACTACTCTGATCCAAGACTGGCTCCGCCTCGAATTCGGTCTCGAAAAGCCTGGCACCGCGCTTGGCAAGCCCCACCTGCTCGACGCCGACGCCTTCATCGCCGCCGTGCGCAAGGCCCTGCCGAAACGCCAGCGCCTCTCTGCCGCCGACATCCAGCGGCTGAAACAGGAACACGCCGACACCGTCCAACCCGCCCGCGACGCCGCCACACAGGCGCTGGCCCTCGAACACCAGCTCTCCGACCTGGTCAACGCCGCCTACGGCCTGACCCCCGAAGAGGTAAAGCTGATGTGGGACACCGCCCCGCCCCGCATGCCCTTCACGCCGGGATAAGATCGCGCTTGACCTTGCCGATTTTTTCGACCAACTTGTAGGTCAAGAAAATCGACACGAGGCGCAGGCATGACCGAACATATCCCCACTACCATCTTGCAAGACGTTGATGACGTCGAACGGCGGATCGCCCAACTGGGCTTGTCCGTTGAAGGCCTCGTGCGGGCCGTTGGCGTGGCGCTTGCTGAACGCAATAACGCGACAGGCTTGCACCCGTCCAATGCCGCCGGGACCTTTTCCTACCATCATGGCGTTGCCGCGCTTCGCCGTGAATACCTGGGCGACGATTGGGAAATCGACCGTCGGGATGGGATCGAGGCGATCCGCAACGATGCGCTCGGTATCAAGGTTTCGTTCTGCAACGTCGATGAGGCCTGTGGACAAGAGCATCCCAAGCCGCGTTCGGAAAAAGGTGCGGGGGCAGAACGTGCCAGTGGCCCGAACCTGTTCGAGGTTGCCGGGGCTGGTGAACTCTTGCCTCATGCACCGAAGCCGGTTGATGGCCCGGCGCTGTTCTATCTGATGGTAGATCAGCAAGGCCGCGCGGAACTCACGCGCCCGGTGATCGCCCGGCGGACCTTTGTGGCCGCTGTGGAGCGCATCTTTCTGATCGAAGACGTGGAAGACGAGGATACGATCCTGCCGCTCGATACCGACGACATCGCGGATGATTTCGAGCCGCAGATCGTTCGCAAGTAGAGCGACCGATGTTCAACGCAGGGAGACTATCACTTGCCCGCGCAAGGCGTGGCATGACGGCCAAAGCTCTGGCTGAAAGGGCCGGGGTTGGCGTGGACACGATCACGCGTCTGGAGAAGGGCCGAAATGTGCCGGAACCCGAAACCATCGAGAAGCTCGGTGAAGCTTTGGGTTATCCGTCGAGCTTCTTTGTGGGCGAGGATATTGAAGAGGTGGATGTCGGGGCCGTCAGCTTCCGCTCGTTCTCCAAGATGACCGCTCGCGAACGGAACGCCGCGATAGCTGCGGGATCGCTCGGCTTGCTGCTCAACGAATGGATTGAGGATCGGTTTGGCCTGCCTGAACCTGACTTTCCAGAAGAACTGTCAGAAGAAACTGACCCGGAAGTCGCGGCCACGCGCCTGAGGCAGCACTGGGGGATCGGACAGCAACCTATTGGAAATCTTTTGGGTTTGCTGGAGACCAAGGGCATTCGGATGCTCTCGCTCTCTGAAAATACTGCGTCTGTTAACGCGTTCTCGTTTTGGCGTGGGGGCAAGCCCTATGTATTCCTGAACAACTTCAAGACTGCGGAGAGCAGCCGGTTCGATGCAGCGCATGAACTTGGCCACTTGGTACTACACCGACACGGCGACCCAAAGGGCGACCGTTCTTTGGAGAAAGAGGCGAATGGTTTTGCATCGGCCTTTCTGATGCCTTTGGATGATGTGCGGGCGCGTATGCCGCGCGTGATCACGACGGAGACCATTCTGAAAGCTAAGCTTCGCTGGCGCGTATCTGCGATGGCACTTGCCTACCGGCTGCACCACATTGGGCGATTGTCGGATTGGCAATACAAGTCGATCTGCATCGACTTGTCACGACGCGGCTACCGTTCGGGTGAGCCAATAGGTATCGAGCGAGAAACCTCGGTTCTCTGGAAAAAAGTCTTGACCTTGCTTTGGCAAGAAAAGATCACGCGAGACGATATTGCAAAGGAACTTGGGCTACCAAGCGATGAACTTGACGGATTGATTGGAAGTCTGACAGCGGCGGTGGGGCGGAGCGGAAACGCGACAGCCTCATTTCAGGTGATTTAGTTGGGAAGCCCATGACCTCGCTTTATGCAATATCAGAAGGCAAGCTACGCCCCGCTGCGCGGCGAACGCTCAGCAACGAAAAGCTTATCGAAGACTGGGTGGAGGCCGATCCGAGCCTTTTGGGTCTCGACGCGATGATTATCGGGCGACAGGTTCCCACCGATCATGGCAAATTCATCGACCTTCTGGCGATGGATGCCACAGGCGGTCTGATCATCATCGAGTTGAAGAAAGACCGCACCCCACGTGAGATTGTCGCTCAAGTGCTCGATTATGCGTCATGGGTGCGGACCCTCACCACGCCCGAGATTTACGAGCGGGCCGAGAAGTACCTGGGCGCGCGACTTGTGACCGTTTTCCGGGAGAGGTTCGGTGAGGGCATCCCTGAACGGCTGAACGCGACGCACTCCATGCTGATCGTCGCCAGCGAGTTGGACGCCGCTTCGCGCAGGATCGTTGAATACCTCTCTGAGGAGCACGGGCTGGCGATCAACACAGCCTTCTTCAATGTGTTCGAGGCCGATGGCCGCGAATGGCTGACAACGGACTTCCTGCTTGATCAGGACGAGGTAGAGGAGCGCTCAGAACGAAAGGTCCGCGCTCCGTGGTCTGGCTACTACTTCGTGAATGCAGGGCTGGGCGAGCATCGCTCGTGGGAAGATATGAAGCGTTATGGCTTCATCTGTGCAGGTGGCGGCGAGTTCTATTCCAAACGCCTGCAACAGCTCAGCGTCGGCGACGAAGTTTTCGTCTATGACAAAGGCAACGGGTATATCGGCTACGGCGTGGTGACGAGCGAGGTTGTGCCAGCCGCCGAGTTCATGACGCCGGATGGCCCGCTGTTTGACCAGCCGCTTGCAGAGCCTCGGATGAAGCGGCCCGGAGCTGCGCCGGAGGAAGCTGAGCATGTGGTCGGTATAGAATGGCGCAAAACCGTAGACCCAAGTCATGCCAAGCGTTTCAAGGGCGCGTTCGCGAACCAGAACATCGTCTGCAAGCTGCGCGATGAGGCAACGGTCGATTTCCTGATTGCCGAGTTCGATGTCGAACAGGGGTCATGAATTCTGGACCCGGTTGGGGAAGGCGAATGTAACGGACCCGCTACGCGCACGAAAATGGTGGGGAAAACTTGGCGGGGAATAGCGATCATACGGCGCACAAGGCACTGTCAGGGCGTTTGCGGGAGATTTCCACTCCTACCTACAAAGAGAAGCCAGACGCGCTGTAGGGGCGGCTCAGGCGATTTTCGCCGTTTGGTCAGGTTTGGCAGTGGTTCAAAAACTCAAGAAGCAAGGGGCCAACACGGCAAATCGCGGTATCTCGGACAAAGCAAATCAGCTTCAACTGCCTACTATGTGCCTACTAACACCAAATACCCCATGAGCCACCTCGTCAAGGTGTCTCGTAAATCTCTGATCTACTTGGGGATTTTGGCTCCGGCGGTAGGGATCGAACCTACGACCAATTGATTAACAGTCAACTGCTCTACCGCTGAGCTACGCCGGAACTGAGGGGGGATATAGCAACCTCGTTTTCGGGCGTCCAGTGTGTTCGCAGGAAAAAATGCACGAAGGGTCAGATAATATGGAACCGGGCGGTTGTGGCGAGGGCGGGGGCTGCTTGCGCCATATTTCTTTCAACCAGATCAATGAGATGAGCCAGAACATTGCGTTCGGCGACAGGCATCAGCCGGGTATCGATGTCGGTATAGATGCGGGTTGTCAGTTCGGCGGGGGTGGCTGGGCCGGTGCTCAGGGCCTGGAGAATCTGCGCCTCGCGGGTGGCGCGGTGGTCCAGCAAGTCGCGGCAGCGGTTGGCGGGGTCATGCACCGCATCGCCATGGGCGGGGTAGTAGATCCGGTCACCGCGTGGGATCAGCCGCAGCAGCGATTGGCGGAAGGCGGTCAGGTCGCCATCGGGCGGGGAAATCAGCGAGGTGGACCAGCCCATCACCAGATCGCCGCTGAACAGCGCCCCGTTCCAGCCAAACGCCAGATGGTTCGCCATATGGCCGGGCGTGTGCAGCGCCTCGATCCGCCAACCCTGCCCTGTGACGATCTCGCCATCACGAAGCGACTGGTCGGGGACAAAGCCCGGGTCCACCCCTTCGCCACCGCCGATGCCACCCGCTGCCGCCAGCCGGTTCATCGTGGGGGACCGGCCCCAGTCGCTGTCTCCGGCGGCCAGGACCGGCGCCCCGGTGGCGTCAGACAGGGGGCGGGCCAGGGGGGAATGGTCCAGATGCGAATGGGTGACGAGGATATGGCTGATCCACTGGCCCGGCCCGACGGCGCCCAAGATCGCCTGCAGATGCGCGTCGATCGCGGGGCCGGGGTCGATCACCGCAAGCTCGGTGTCACCCACCAGAAAGGTGTTGGTGCCATGCAGGGTCATGGGCGAGGGGTTGGGGGCGGTGATCCGGCGCAGGCCGGGTTCCAGAAGGGATGCCGTCATATCTCTTTCCTCTGCCCCGGTCGCGGGGTTAGATGGGGCCATGCGATGGGACTGGCTTAAACAATTCATGCCGCGGGGGCTTTATGGCCGGGCCGCGCTGATCCTTGTGGTGCCCATCGTGTCGCTGCAGCTTGTCGTGTCGGTGGCCTTCCTGCAACGCCATTTCGAGGATGTCACCTGGCAGTTGTCCTCGGCGCTTGGGTTCGACCTGCGGTTGGTGTCGGACCATCTGCGGGCGGATGGGGCCGAAGCGGCGCTGGAGGTGGCCGAACGGCTGGATCTGCCGCGCAGTGATGCGCCGGTTCCGTCCTGGGTGGGCGAACAGACTGTGGAACGGCGCTGGTATGACCTGTCGGGGCGGGTCGTGGTGTCGACGCTGAACAGCATGGTGCCCGAGATCACCTGGATCGACCTTGCGCGCAGCGACCGGCAGGTGGTGCTGGCGCTGTCGGCGGGGGGCGAAACGCTGATGCTGGATATCGACCGGCGGCGGGTCTCGGCCTCGAACCCGCACCAGCTGTTCGTCATCATGATATTGACCGGGGGTCTGATGACGGCGGTGGCCTTCGTCTTCCTGCGCAATCAATTGCGCCCGATCCGCCGGCTGGCGCGGGTCGCCGAGGCCTTCGGCAAGGGTCAGATGGCCCCCTACAAGCCCTCTGGCGCGCTGGAGGTGCGGGCCGCCGGGCGGGCCTTTCTGGATATGCGGGCGCGGATCGAACGGCAGATCGAACAGCGCACCATGATGCTGTCGGGGGTCAGCCACGACCTGCGCACGCCGCTGACGCGGCTGAAACTGGGCCTGTCGATGCTGGAGGCCGGGCCAGACAGCGACGACCTGATGCGCGATGTGGAAGAGATGGAGGCGCTGCTGACCGCCTTTCTGGATTTCGCCCGGGCAGATGCGCTGGAGGACCCGGAAACCGTTGAGATACGGGCCCTTGCGCGTCAAGTGGTGGAAGATGCGGGCCGCATGGGCGGCGAGGTGGCACTTGTCTTGCCATCCGGGGCGATCCCGCCTGTGGCACTGCGCCCGGGGGCGGTACGCAGGGCGCTGTCGAACCTGCTGGTCAACGCCTTGCGCTATGGCAGTCGGGCGCGCCTGACCTTGACCGTGCTGGACCGGGCCATCCGCTTTACGGTTGAGGATGACGGCCCCGGCATCGCGCCCGAAGATCGCGACCGCGCCGTCAGGCCCTTTGCCCGCTTGGACGCAGCGCGCAACCAGAACCGGGGCGGCGGTGTGGGGCTGGGGCTGGCCATCGCAAACGACATCGCCCGCAGCCATGGCGGCACCATGCGCCTTTCGCAATCCGAGGATATGGGGGGCTTGCGCGTCGATCTGGTGCTGGCGCGGTGAAGGCGGGAATTGGTAGGCCCGGCAGGACTTGAACCCGCAACCAAAGCGTTATGAGCGCTCTGCTCTAACCAATTGAGCTACAGGCCCGCCAAGGCTGAGGAAATAGCAGGATGCCGGGCAGGGTCAAGCCCGTCGCGGGGGGCCGCGATGACCCCCGCAAGACGGCGGATCAGGCGGCCTTTTCGGTCCCGATCATGCACCGAATACCGTGCGGCACCTGCCGCGCATTCATCTTGCAAGGATTGGGCAGTTCTTCCATTTCGGGCAGATTGCCTTATAGCGCCTCGAATTCTGCGTGATTGCCGAAAGTACGGCATCAATCCGATCCAGCAGATGACAAGGCTGAACAACTGCAGCGACGTAGCGCAGGCACCTGAGCTTTGACAGATTGTAAGAAACTCCGCCGGATCACCCCAGGCTCATGCTGGCAGCACTTTCCGGCAGTTCCTCGTCAAAGCAGCGCTGATAGAACTCAGCCACGGTCTGGCGCTCCAGCTCGTCGCATTTGTTGAGGAAGCTCAAGCGGAAGGCGTAGCCGACTGACCGGAAGATTTCGGCGTTCTGCGCCCAGTTGATCACAGTCCGCGGACTCATCACCGTGGACAGTTCACCATTCATGAAGGCGGTCCGGGTCAGGTCGGCGACGGTCACCATCTGGCTGATCGTCTTGCGGCCCTTGTCGGTGTTGTAATGCGGGCTTTTCGACAGAACGATCTGGGTTTCGGCGTCGTGGGACAGGTAGTTCAGCGTCGCCACAAGGCTCCACCGGTCCATCTGCGCCTGGTTGATCTGCTGGGTGCCATGATAAAGCCCCGTCGTGTCGCCCAGACCCACCGTATTCGCGGTGGCAAACAGACGGAAATAGGGGTTGGGGGTGATGATCTCGTTCTGATCCAGCAGCGTCAGCTTGCCGTCATGTTCCAGCACCCGCTGGATGACGAACATCACATCGGCGCGGCCCGCGTCATATTCGTCGAAAACGATCGCGACGGGGTTGCGCAGCGCCCAAGGCAGAATGCCCTCGTGAAACTCGGTCACCTGCTTGCCGTCGCGCAGCTTGATCGCGTCTTTGCCGATAAGGTCGATCCGAGAGATATGGCTGTCCAGGTTGACGCGAACGGCGGGCCAGTTCAGCCGCGCGGCGACCTGTTCGATATGGGTCGATTTGCCGGTGCCGTGATAGCCCTGGATCATCACGCGGCGGTTGTGGCTAAAGCCTGCCAGGATCGCCAGCGTGGTATCGGGGTCGAACTTGTAGGTCGGGTCAATCTCGGGCACGCGGTCGGTGCGTTCCTCGAAGCCCTTGATCTTCATATCGCTATCGATGCCGAAAACATCACGGACAGAGATTTCTTCGGTGGGTTTGGCAATCTTGTCCATCGCTCTCGCGCCTTCTTGCTGTGTCTTCGGCTCCGCCGCTTGGTGTTGCACGATATTCCGGGGGGCCGCAAGGGGCCGATGGACCAGCGGCAGCGGCACGAAGGCGCAACCGGTCTTCGCTGCCTCAATTCGCGGCAGACGCGATGGCCGATCCGGCGGCGTGACCCGAGGACCACGCCCACTGGAAGTTGAAGC
>Ga0213841_1001171_pt1 | contig 14860 bp, 20 predicted proteins | sample SWPATP23_FD_160125 | JGI IMG/M metagenome (GOLD analysis project Ga0213841, IMG submission 160125) | Coastal seawater microbial communities from Marineland, Florida, United States - SWPA TP2 #3 | ecosystem: Environmental > Aquatic > Marine > Coastal | place: USA: Florida | collected 2016-08-14 | reverse complement strand
TGCCCTACCTCAACTTGCATCGCGCTTTACTGTGGGAAATAAAACGGTTGTTGTCAGAGGGCTATCAGCAATACGTTGTTCGTATCGTCAGCTTCGACAAGGACAGTTTTCAGCAATGGCTCGCAAATAACGATGAGTGCGATAAACCGCGTATTTTTCCATGGGATGACGCCCGCACGAAATGGGCATATGATCAAGTAGTGAGGTCTGATCTGATCGACTAGCCGGTACGGAAATCATCAATCGAGAGTAACCTCCCCCGTGCTCGTAATTCCTGTAATACTGGGAGCGCTCTGTCCAGATGATTCATCGCCAGGCTTTCGGTGATTTCATATTCCAGCAGATCAGGCGATACGTCGTAGTCGTTCAGTATCAGCTCGGTAAGGCCACAGCACTGCGCGTTCTGGAGGGCTAACGCCCTCAAAGGCTGTGGCATTGAGGGCGGAATTTCCGCAGCTGCCGACAGCTCAAAAGGGAGAAACCAAACGTTCTCGGTAGGTTGGTTATATAAACTCGAGGCGGACTCTTTCGCCATTGATCGGGTTGCGTTGAAGGCCTAAAACAGGTCTGCTATCTCGCTGAATCTCATGGTGCGCCCGCCGCCTTCGAACTCAACGCCAACCAGCAAGTCGTCACCGCAGTCGTGGGCCCAGGCCAGGAATGCCAACCAGACCGGGCGATCAGCGCTTTTAGCTCCGACCAGTCGAAAACTGAAGAGTTTAACCAGCTTTTGCTTCCGGCGCGCACGCTGTTGCCTCAGGCGAGCGTCTTCGCGCTTTTTCTCGGCGTTGGCGGTGATCGGTCTGCCGCGCTTCTTGGGGGTAATCGGTTCATTCAGGTTCTTATTATCGCGTGACTCACGCGAAATTAAAAGCGCATCCAGGCAACTAACAGAGCTAGACCTTTGGCCGGGAAAACCGCCCAATGTTCCAGAGACGACGTTAGCGCGTAGCTCGTGCGGCCTCCAGCGCTGGCGGCACAATGACCAGCCATAAAAAACACCTGATCTTGGTTGGCTTTTATCCATTCTCCCTTTGTAAAACAGAGAATACTGACCGCGTTAAGCGCTGATGGGGGTCTGCGCCGAGAGGGCGCCGGCAGTCCCCCTAAAGCGGGGTGGCGTCGAACCCGAGGTCCAGGAGGTCACCCCCGAGCATGTCATCGTGCAGCGCCGGGGCACTTTCCGCCTCTTGAGCCAGCAGGTGGTTGCGCAGCAGCTGCTCAGCCCGTTGCAGGGCCGCTCTGCCCTCTTCCGTCATCGTTGGCGAGAGTCGCAGCATATTCGCCAGGGACGCTCGCTGCGTTTCAATATATTCCAGTTCCACATCGGGATGCTCATCAAGCCACGCCTGGCAATCGGCATCGGCGGTCTCAGCCGTAAAATCAAAGCCACAGAACATGTTCTCTCCTGGTTCGGTAAAAGGGTACTCACCGCTGCTATCACGCGGCGATGGGGCTGTTGGTGTTTTCACGCCGGTGATGGCTCACGGTGCCAGCCCAGCAAGGCGTCCACTTGCGCCGGTGCCGGTTGTTGGGCGACGACCTCCTCCAGGTGCACCGAGTGGTGGTCACAATAGATTGCAGCCGCTTTGGTCCAGGCGGCCGCGAGGCCATGCTGTTGAATGCTCACACTGGTTGGCGCTTTGTCGGGGCTGGCGACCATGACATAGGCCGCCAGCCCCCTTTTGCGCGCCCGGGTGCCGAGCCACAACCCCGGGAAGGGGGTTTTGGCGTGAGGGTTCAGCCGTCTGGGCGGCGCCGCTGTTGCGCGCGGCGTCTTGGTCACGGGGGGCTGCTTGTACCAGAACCAGTGTGGCAGGGAAAAACTCACACACTCATCGCTGATGGTGCTGGGGCGCCCGGCCCCGGGGCGGCGGCGTGGGCGCGGGGTATCCACCTCGGGGGTGAGCCGCGGGGTGTCGGCAAAAAACACGGGGTTCATGCCGTAACCGGTGAGGGTGGTGACGGGCGCGGCTTCGCCGGCGCCGATGACCCGGGCCCGGTAGCGGGTGCTCTGCACACGATCGCGCGCGCGGTAAGCCACCGGGGTGGTCAGGTCCATCGACTCCAGGGCGGCAATTTCGCGATCAATCAGTGCCACACGTTCTTGCTGCACCGTGTCCCGCAGTTTGAGCAAGGCCTCGCGGGCATCGGCCAGGGTTTTACGCGTGCTCGGGGCACTGGCCGTGCGGTACCAGTGCAGGCGCTGCACGGCCCCGGCCAGGCAGGGGATACGCCGGTCGCAGGCATCGAGGTTGAGCTGGGGTCGACCGATTAGCGCCAACACCCGGCGCAGCGCGTCGGTGGCGTCGGCTTCGGAGTCGAAGTGCTGGCGAATCTCGATGTGCACCTGTTGGAACTGCGTTTTGGCCTGGTTCACCCGTGCGACCTGCGCCAGGGTGGCGGCTGAGGCCATCACCGCGGCAAAGCGCTCGGGGGTGGCAATGACCGCCTCGCGTTGGTCCGGGTAGTCGAGTGCCAGCAACTGCTGGGCGATCTCCGCGCGGGCGGCTTCGGCCGAAAGTGGGCTACCATCGCCTTCCTGGTAAAAAGCGTAGAGCTCCGATTCCGCGCTGAAGGCGTCAATCAAAGTGCCGAGGGCGGTGTAGAGTGCGGCAAGGTGTTCCCCCACGCGGTCGACCCATTGCGTGATTTGCATGTACGGCGTTCCTGTGTGTGCCCTATTACGGTCGAGTGTACCACAGCGGGCCCAACTGCAAGCCTGAGACATATATTTAATACCATACCTTTATTGAACCACCTCAGCCCACTGACCAACCGACGAAGAATCCCGCTCTGCCCTCCCTTACCCCGTAATACTCAACATGCGCGGAGCCCGCGCATCCATCGCCTCCGGCGATGGTTGGAATCTACGTAAGTTAGGAAAGAAGAACAGAGTTAATTAGTGGAAAGGGTCGGCATGGTTGAGGTATGTTATTTACTGTATGTCTTGACAAGGAGGGGGAACCACTCGCCCGGGTGCTGGATTCAGACTGGATCTCTCGACAACCGCATGCGTATGAATATTTCCCTATTCGATACAGACTATGACGATCTCCAGGTTTTCCAGCTACTCAGCAATACACTGATGTCCACCAACGCTAAGAGCTCTTCTTTCAGATTTCAGATCTCGGCTCTCAGTTCAAGCTTTTCGCTGGCCATCCTGACGACCTTGTGCTGGCCGTGACCGGGGTTTTTCTTCATGGCAGTGATCACCACTCCCAGCTCTTCAAAGCGCTTGATTGTGCGGGAAACGGAAGCCCTGTCCTGCTTGGTTTGAATAACTAGCTGGGCAACGCTGGTTTCCTCGGCAGCCCGGATGGCCTTAAGCACTTTTAGCCGCTTCGGGGTGAGGTAAGCTCCCATGTCCTCCGGCTCAAGCATGATGACCTTCGGGCGAGTCTCAACCTTCTCGCCCCGGTCGATCTTTCGGGCAAGCTGCCGGGCTTTGTCGAAAAAATCTTCAACGCTACCGCTGGTAAGGATTGTGCTCATTGACTATCTCCATCCATTCACCATAAAAGCGATCAATTACCGCCTCTATGGAATCAAATTCTATCGGCTCGTAGTTGCCAAAATAGTGCCGGTGGTGTTCACCGTGGGCATTGTCGTACCCCAAGACCCTGCCATTATCCTCGTTGTCATCCGTGTAAACCTCTAGCGTTATAACCCCTCCACCCTTCTTTTTCGTCCAATGCTTTGAGCCAGCTTCCCCCTTTGCTAGCGGAGTCCTCTTTTTATTTTTTCCCTTTTTCATAGGTACATAGTAGCAGGTGTGTTACAAAATGTCACATCTGCTTTTAAAGTACTTAAAAGGGATTTCACCGATTACACCCAGGATTTGAACTGCTAGGAGGGGCGCTGGACATTAGCTCGAGGCGCCGCTCTGGCTCGTCAGTAGCCTTACATTTCAGCAGGTTACGTGGATGTCGGCATCTTTTTTTTCACTCATGGACGCGGAGAAGAGCCGCCGCTCTTTGAATAATGCCTTAAATATCAATAGGTTAGTATAGTTAGGTTTTGGCGGATTTCCCCAGTTTCCCCTCCAATCTTCTATTGGCGTATCTTTCATAATAGTCTTCTCTTCTGGCCCTGCTGATTAGGTTTACAACTCTCTATTCGTGGCTCATTGTGATGCCACATGGGCGGGGAGGAGACCATCTCATCGAGCAAGGGAGCCATGCACTCGCTGACCGAGAGCAAAGACTAGACTCCAGATAAACAAAAGCCCCGACTAATACTGTCGAGGCCTATAAGCGAGAGGAGAGCAATGAAATGAAAAGTCATTCATTACACTGTATGACCGGTTGGGCTTGGGGAAGTTCCGAAATTTGTAAAAAACTAAGGGAGTTGAACCGAGAAAACCGCCAAATGTGGCAAGAATCGTTGTAGCCCATCTAACTTGGCCTACACAGCTGGTTAAATATTGACCATCCATTGAAATCACTTAATATTGATCGGTTTTTATCTATTTCCGCCTCTAAGCGACAACAATCGTCGAACCCAATGAGGTGTGTGCGAAATTAAGAATGTGCAACGCTGGAGGAGTGACACTTATTGATCAAATATTAGACACACCTGGTCGCGCTAGCGACATCACTGAGTAAGACTATTAGAATACATCGTTTATTTGAGCGAATACATTATGGTTGAGTGCGAAATAATCAGTGAGGGTACACTTGCCATGCCCGGCGGTGAGGAGAGTATCAAGATGACGTTGATCCGGGAGATCAATACCGGATTGGAGTTTACCGTACCCTCCTCGACACTCAAGTCCGGCCAATCAATCGTTTCACCCTATGGGGGCGGGACTGTGGTATTTGATGGCAAGCCTCGCCCAAAGGACCTCCTGCAAGCAGATCTCATGGCTGGCCACTTTGGCATTAGTGGAACTCACCCGGACTACCCAATAGAGGACTGGCAGGAGGCTGTAGGTTTTGGTGATACACGCAGTGGATACTGGCATTGGGTTTCTCAAGAGCTGAAAAATGCGCAACAGGATTTCTTCGAGCTTATATAAAAGACGAGAGCCATGATCTCTTTTAAACCTTACCATGGTACGCCACTTTTGAAATTTAATGCCTAAAATCGCAAGAAGGGGTGAGGGAAAAGATAGATTGGGAGAATGCTAGCACCGAACAAAATCTGCTCAATATCGGCTCTCACGAAAACTTCTACCGGGATGCGAAAAAACGCCGCAAGTCCGATCTGATGTTTATAGCGGGGTAAGCAGCTCATTCTCGAATTCTTTCTGCGGATGGCGCGCCAGTCAGGCGGCCGGTTGCTTGCCATAGGCTTCAGTTAGCCCACACTAACAACCGCCCAGATAAATCCTTCGAATTCAGGGCGGTCGGCGTATACCTCAGCGGAGCTGGGCGCTGGGGGCCTCTGCCCGTCTTTGCAAAGGAGCACCAAATGGCCTGCAATCACTTCTTTGGTCTTCTCCAACGCCTCCTCGATACTTTCGACAGCGGAGAAGCACCCCGGCAGATCGGGAACAACTACACCATATGCGGTCGTTTCGTCGCCGGGGTCAATTGCTACAGGATAATTGGGCATAAGCGGCTCTCCATCATTGGTCTGTTGGCGTAGTCTGGATTGGCCTGCACAATCGTAGACCGCTTTGGGCTATTTGCCAAACCCCATAGAACAACGCCCCCAGGGGGGCAGTAGTGCAGATATGCGGTCGGCGGATGCCGTGGGCTCGCTCGCCAGAGGGCTGATGACGGGCTTGTTGGGTTTCACCAAAAAACCGCGAGAAGCCCCGTGCCATGGGGCGGGGAGGATGTCAAACCAGTAACGCTTCAACTTGTGTGGGTGTTGGTTGCTGGGCAACAACCTCACTCACCGTAACCTCGTGGTGCGTACAGTAAAGAGTTGCTGCTCTTGCCTAGGCCCAGGCAAGGCCATGCGGTTGAATACGACACTCGTCGGCGCCTTATTAGGTATGGCAACCATGACATGGGCGGCCAGGCCGCTTTTGTGTAGTCGGCTTCCGAGCCAGAGTCCGGGAACGGGGGTTTGGCGTGGGGGTTACGCTGTTTGCTCGGGACAGTTTTCGCCCGCGATGCGTTCGCCGCGGGGTGTCGGCAAAAAACACCGGATTCATGCCGTAACCGGTAAGGGTGGTGGCGTGCGCCGGATCGTCGGCGTTGATGACCCTGGCCCGGAAGCGGTTGCTCTGCCCCCTTGCCCGTGCGCGATAGGCCACCGGCGTGGTCAAATCCATCGACGCCAGGGCGGCAATTTCAGCGCGGGCGCCTCGCCCGAGAGAGAGCTGCCCTCGCCCACCTGGTAAAAGGCGTAGAGTTCAGATTCCGCACTGAAAACCTCGATCAAGGTGCCGAGTGCGGTGTACAGTGCCGCGAGGTGTTCCCCGACGTTGTTGCGACCATTGAGTGATCTGAATTGGTTTTATTCCTGTGCATGCCCTATTTCGGATGAGCTTACCACCTCCTTCAATACGGCAACCATAAGCCATATATTTAATACAATACCTTTATGACCCTGGCGCTCGATCATCTCAAAGAGGTCATATTTCGGTTTGATTCGAATAATCGAATTACCGGTCACCTCTTCAATACAATCCAACATCTCATAAGTGCCGTCCACCCAATACCCGGTGCCAGTGAACACATAATGAAACTGCACCTGCGGAAAAAAGCGCTTTTAACACCAACGCCGTCCCCGAGGAATCCACACCCGCCCCCTGTGACACCACGTAAACCATGGTATTACCAGCCTGGGGCTTGGGCAGATCAAAGACCTGGTCGTCGTTGAGAACGGTCTTTACCACATTGCGCAGTCGTGCTGTACGCGCAAAATCTGGCGTAGTAAAAATGTTATTCATAATGGCGCTCCATCACAAAATTGGGGTTCCCATACCCACGGGGTATGGGAACCCCATGGGTTAAAAAAGCTATGCTGTCACAGATTGTAGAAACGGTGGCTCGGAGGGACCTTGCCAAGCATCTCCTGTGTCACCATCATACTCGCCGCATACTCACGGTTGACCGCGATTGCGACGTACTCATTGTCAGCATCGTTCAGTGAACGCACATCGTGCGCCAGAATGTCATGCGGGTAACCTTTGACAAAGTAATCCACATCCTTCATCAAGGAAAACAGCATGATCTCATAACCCGAATGTGCCGTTCGATTCGCCAGTGTATTGATACTTTCGATCAACACAGCCAGCGAGCTGAGAAAGTTCCTCGCATCAAATGTTCGAACTGAGTCTCCTGGACTGTACGGGGCGTGACGGACAAAACCGCTAAGCCAACTGTTCAGTTCATACAACGCCTCGGCGTTAAAGCGACTGTAGACCGTGCTCAACACCTGTTCGCCTTTTGGCACGACGAATTTTCGATCCGCTTGGTTGATCGTTACTTCTGACAGCTGCGTTAACAACACTTCAGCCAACTTCAGTAAATCGCGGGCCATTACACGACGTGCGCAATCGACGGGGATATCTTGTCGACTACCGCCGTTGGTCTCCCTATAACCGCGGACATAGTCGTTGTTAATGGAGCTGGTCAACTGGCAACTGAAATCGTAACGCAGTTTCTCAAACAGCTTGGTTACGTTTTTCACTTTGAAGCGACATTGCTCCGCCTGAAAGACCTGCATAAAGCGCTGCGAACCGACAAAGGATGCGATCTTAAACAACAAGGTCAGCATCGCGGTATCTAGCGCGGTATTTCTTTTAGGGGTATTCATAGGACGGTCCTCATGGAAGGTGGGACCGCTCCCTAACGGGGGTCGGCCCCGCTAGGGTTAAACATTGCTGAATGAGCTCAGCTACTGGACATTGCCTCAGTGAGACAAATTCTTTGACGTGAATGTTTGTTAACCTCCCTGGTCAGAAGATGGTTAAGAAACATCTCTCAGCACAACCCGAAGGTTGTACTGAGAGACCAGTGCCGATTTACCCGCAGGAGCCAATTTCGCCACAATTGGTGCAGACGTCGCAGCCATCTTTTTTAATCATGGCCTAAACTCCGCATGATGGACATTCCTTCCCAGCCTTCAGCTGAGATTGAACGTTTGCTTCCGAAGCATTGCTATGCTCGGCTTCCATCACACCCATCTCGGTCATGGAATAACGCTCTTCATCCAGGATGCCCAACACATTGAAGCGGCGAATGATCAACCGCGCAACGTAAGCCACCGTGGATGGATAGGTCGCCTGCTTTTCCTTACCTGGCATTGACGCATGAGGTTCAGGAAGGCGGCGGCATCGCCTTTCCAGCCCGCTACGGGGTAAAAAGGCAGATGCGCAAGCGCCTGAGGTCGTGTCAATCACTGATGCATCAAAGAGCGCCATGCTCCACCTCCAATGTTTCACACCGGAGACGGTCCAAAAAGCTACGCCGAGGAAAACCCAACATCCCCTGACGCACTAAGACGTCATTCCAATCGACGCCTTTGGCCCTTTTCGGAATCGGCATCGGCGGGGTCAGCACAATTGCACGCTTGCCCGCCTTCGCCATCCGCTCTTTGAGTACTGCAGCAGCCACGGAGCCGCGTTCGGATTTGTCTTTATCCTCCCAGATCAACAAGGTATGCACATCCTCGGGCGGGCAAAACCGCTCCAACAATGTCGCATTTACCGTTGACCAGGCGGGGATACCCCATCCACGGTACGCTGATAAGGCTGTTTCAATGCCTTCAGCCACAGACAACCAGCCCTTACCCAGGCGGTAGTCCATCAACCGAATCGCCCCCCCGCTGATACTTTTGCCTTGCGGCGTCGGCGTCATCTTCTTTGCAGAATTCTCTTCAGGAGATGGCAACCGGGCTTTTTTGCCTGATTTGGTCAGGTAAGTCCGGTGCAAGGAAACAAAATTGCCGTCTTTGTCAGATATGGCGGCCACCATCGCTGGGAATTTCCCCAGCAGGTTGCCGTCTTGATCAAAGTAATTGCAGCTCGATACAAAACGCACGGCACCCTGATCGAGCGATCTGAGCGTCATCGCTAACCCACGAGCATCCAAATACGCCCGTAAGACCTTTGAACTCTCTGGCGGTATCCCTGACTTCCAAAGTTCACGGGTGCGTCGCACCAGGTCTTTCTGGTACTCGGCATCACGCTCCTTTTGGGCTTTCAGGTCACGCTCTACCTGCTCGAGCCAGGGTTTACCCGCAGTAATCGACGATACAACCGCCTGTTCAGGGGGCTGTGCCGCCGCGGTGGTAACCGGCTCCACGGGTGCTGGTGGCGACGCAACGGCAGCCGTCGGATGCGCCGGCAAAGGCTTGAGAGCCGGTAGCGGGCGCTTAATGGCGGTGACATTGGCTTCTTTCGGGTATTGATGGAGTGGAGCACTCAGCAATTTGCCGACTTCCTCCAACGCTTCCCGAAATGACCATCGATTGACCCACATCAAGACAGTAAAACCCTCAGCCCGAGGGCCGCACGTGTTACACCAGCCACCTCCTGTCTCGTCAAAATCACGAAAAAGCCGGAAACCGTCTTTTCCGCCATGAACGGGACAGGGTACGTGGCGACCCGCACGTTTAATCGCAGCTTCGAGAGCGGGTGCGAGAGCCGCTAGAATACGATGCCATTGGCCCTTGGCGAGCGCTCTGACTTCACTAGCTTTGTAGTAAGGCATAAAATATCTCCTCTGTTGAAAGGTCCCGGAACGAGACTTCCGCAAACGCCCGGACATGCCAGACGTATGCGGAAGCCCCGCCCGGGCGTAGAGAGAGGAGACGTCACCCCCCGCGGGGAGATTCTCCTCCGCAAGGGGTTGAAAATTGAGGGGTAGCCTAAGCCACCTAAATAAAGTGTCGGATTCAGTCCCGATAGACCAACTGCCAACGGCAATTGAAGAGTATTATAGCAAACCTACCGCAAAGGCATTCCGTTATAGCCCGATTATTCTTACAATTTCGAAATTTCTCCTTTAAGATAAAAAATTGCTACTTGAGTGTGGAATTCAGGAATCAGCCAACACCTGAAAGGGCGGTTAAAATAGCAACCAGCTTTGTAACAACCAAACAAACGTGCAAATATTGATCGGCGATCCTGGAGAATACCAATGGACCAGGTGTATCAGAATTTGGTGAAAGGCAAATAATACCAGAGGGCTTAGCTTGATAACGGAAACCCACAGCAAAACCAAAACCAGTTTTTTTCGCAGATTGTATGTCGCCTACCTGATTGACGCTGGTGTTCATACGGTGCCGGCGATCATCGAGGCTACCGGCATGCCCCGCCGTACCGCCCAAGACACGATACTGGCGCTCAAGGAGCTGGGTATCGATTGCGAATTTGTTGGGGGCACAAAGAGCGGTTACTACCGAATCAATGACTGGGGCGCAATTTTCAAGCCCTGGGTAGAGGAGCACTTGCAGTACATCAAAGGCGTGCTGCAATATCCGTGAATTACCTATGGGTTAGACTTCCAAAGGGCTAATAAAATGCCGGATTAAGTCCCGGGTGACCTTTCGTTTCAGTGAGACAAAAGTTGTGATTTCTTAATGGCTTTCGACCGAGAGCAATTAAGAAATCAGTGAGGCCTTAAGGCCTCACTGTTCTGCGTGATTATGCCGCCACCACAGGCAGCAGTGTCCGCAAGTCAGTCAAGTGCTTTCGACACAAGTCAGACGGGGTGTAACAAGAAGATCTCTTGCTCACCTTTTCCACCAGGTAGAAATATTCCCACACATCTTCCTCGGTCAGTAAACCTCTCACGAAGTATACTTCCCAAAGGGTACCGCAAGTCGATCGCTCAATCTTACGACCGCTCAGCAGGTGCTGTTCGATCAGTTGCTTGAGTTTATTTCTCTTGATATTACGCATCGTCAACTCCAGTTTAAGTGGAGGGCAATGTCCCCAAGGGGGACTTACCCCCCTTAGGGTTCCATGGGTTAGTAAAAAAGTTACAGCAGAACGTAATTCACAGCACCGTTGATATTAATCAACAAATAGGCCCCGTGAAGTGTGAGCTGGTGATACTGCTTTGACCAGACCGCCCATATGACGAGCAGCGCAGAGGCCAGAGCCGTACCAATCCAGGCATAGGGCGAATACTCAATCCCCATAGACAGTACATATCCAAAGATTAGCGCTGCTATGGTACCGATCCAACCGACAATTTCCTGGCGCTTTTGAGTATTTTTCATCGTTTTTACCTCAGGGTTTTAACGGATCTCAGGAAGATTTTTGGGCGCGAGAGTACGGACGGCACGAATAATCCCTTGTCGCAGGTTATTAATCGACTCTTCCGTGCAGCAATCAGCGGCTTTCGCGCAATTGACAAAGCTAAATGGGTGGAACTCATCGGTTTGTTTCATCCAATCAAGAATTTCTCGCTTTGCACTCTTACTAGCACGCCCATCAATCAGCATGGCCAAGCCGTCTTTCAACAAACCGCGTTTCAACTTGTCAATGCCTGCTGTGGTCCAAATGCCTCCCCCACTATCTACGGCTATTACACTTGGTGTAAATGCCACCAAATCACCAAAATCCATTTGAGCCGGCGAAACCGTCTTTTTACTTCCCCGTAACCGGGTAGGCACAGTGCGGTTGGTGTTTCCCAACAACCGATTGGGAATACTAAATGGTGTTGTCATAGGATTCTCCTCTACACAAGGAGGGAACCCGCCCCTACCGGGAAAGGTTCCCGGTAGGGTTAATTGAAAAACCGGGTCCAGACACTGCCTGGGCTGTACGGGTAACTTTGTCTTGTGCGAACAAAGTTTATCGGATGACACACGGCTCTCGAAGGAGCCTCTCGGCCTAGTCTGCACTGGCAACGATGGCTTCCCGTGACAAGCGGAACATCGCCTCTTGCAACTCGCTGATATCATCGATACGAACCGATGTATCAATCAGACGCGCCAGTGCATCCGTCCGAATACCCAGCCCGACCAGATCGAAGCCGGAGTTATCGCACATCTGCAAGACTGCGTCGGCGGCCGCATAATCATTCGGCGCACCATCGCCAATGACCATCAGCACCTTTTTTTGCCGTGTTGACTTTAAAAGCTCAAACCCGGCCTTCCAGATACCTTCCGCCATCGGCGTACCGCCGTTGGCGACCATCGCTTGGAAGTTTCCGACTTTTTGCGCGGCCCGTTGCCCGAGCTGTAGAACCGTCCGGACCGGAGTCCCATTGGCGCTACCGCTGAACAACACCACCCCCACATCTACACCATGGATCTTTTCCAGAGCCAGAACGGTCGCGAGCGCGGCCTTTCGGGCAATATCCTGGGCACGAGCCATGGATGAGGACATGTCGACTGCAATCATGAATGCCGTGTCCACGTGCCGCTTATCGCTGTCACGCTTGTTGAACACTCGGGTATCACCCTGAGTAAGTCGGCAGACCTTGTTTGCATCAATGCGACGCCCCCTTCGGGTGGTACGTATACGTTCACGGCAGTCATCTTCAATCAACTGCTGCAAGCGCGAACGTACTTTCGACGACAGTAATTTCATGCCGTTGTCATCAGTATCGCCGGATGGGGTGACCGATGGCGCATCATGGACCGTCTTGTAAATGCCTTTGCCAGGATTGGCTTGAGCATTGGCGGCCATCGACGACTTGATCTGCGCCATAACATCCTGCGGCATCTCATCATCACCAGCGCCCAGCGAGGCCGATAACGCTTTCACCAGCTTTTCAGCTTGCCTGGCGTCATCAGCTGAAGCACCTGCGGTAGCGCCTTTGCCTGTTGCACCCTTCTGGTCTGCACCACCGGCTTGCGGAGATGAACCCTGATCACCTTTGGCCTCATCAACGTTGGCAGTGCCCTCTTTCGAGTTATCGCCCTTGTCCCTGCCGTTGCCTTGTTGATCTTTGTCACCTTGGGACTGACCGTCACCTTGACTCTTTTCACCCGGCGGTTGCTCTGTCGGTTGATCAGGCTTCTGCTGTTTCTCAGCGTCTTCCTTTTCGTCTTCCAGCAGCTTCACCACCTTCTCGGCCAAACGCATGGCAGCCTCTGAGGAGCGAAGTCCTGCGGCTTGTGCCAGCAGCGCTCGCAAGCGAACATAGAGCTCCCCGGGGAACACCTCCTGGAACACCGATTCAGCACGAGTGAAGAGAGGCTCCAGCGCTGACTGCCCCAAGATTTGAGAACGAACAAAATACAGGCAATAACCCGATAGCACATCGATAGGCTCGAGATTGGCCTCCACACCGCAAAACATGCCGGTGTCAATGGCGTATTCCACCACCGCATCAAGATCCTGCTTGGTGCCTGGGAATTCCCCTACCACCCACTGCTCAATGCGGCCATCCTCAAAGGTGTTCCATATCGCTTTGTGTAGAGGGGATTTGGCGTTGCGCGGCACCGCAAAGTTGGTCATACGCACATGAGCGCATTCGTGCGCCGTAAAGCCCCACAACACCCCCCGTGGGTAACCCTCATCAACCTCTGGTAACTGCACGATGTTACCGTCTGTACAGGCACCTGCACCGCCGATAACAACCTTCACCCCAAATTGTCGGCCGTAGACGGCAGCCACAATGGGGATGGCTTTTTCCAGGGTCTGTTGAGAACGTGATTTCATAAGATTTCTCCGTAAGAAAAGGGGCAATGGCTCCTGACGGAGACATTGCCTGACAAATGTTTAAAACAGGGAAGGGATGGCCCTTTCGACGTCAACCGCAGCGATGAGGGTACCAGAGATCTCTGCTTCTTCAGCAGCAGCGATCGTGTTCCCAGGCCACTCGATCTCGACAGCATCCGCATCCGCAAAGACGGCACCACCGGCATCTTGATCCAACTCATTCAATTGCTGTTGTACCGCTTGGTAACCGTCCGAAAGAATAACCTCTTCGGTGGTCACTGCCGGTGCTGGTTTGGCAGGCGCCAAATCAGACGCATAGCTGTCAAGCACAAGCCGCCCGTCCGCATAGTCCCTCAACCGCTTAGGGTCGGCGAGAATCAGCAACACCGCCATGATGCGATAGAACGCATCCCCAGCGATGTGTTTTTGCGTGGCCGTCTCATACACCTGCAGCGCTTGATCAAAAAGATCCACTACGTGTTTGAGATTGCCATTGAGAAAGGACAACCCGAATACCTTGTTACGCAGGTTTTTCAGGGTTTTACCCGTTGTTTTGTGGACAAAGCTTTTGCCCGCAAAATACTTCAAGTAACTGTCATCGGCGTCCTGGCACACATCGCCCAACAGATCCTCACCTAACGAGCCAAGCTCTTTATCCAGCGCATCCGCATCATCGTCCCCGAGAGGCTGAATGCGGAACGATTTGTAGATAAATCCAAACCGCTCCTTCACCTTATCTTTACTGATCAGGCTGCGACGGATAATGTCGGCGTCATCCGGATTGTCACGAATCCAAGCCTCGGTTTGCTGTTCGTAGTTATTCAGAAACAGCGACACTTCGTCTTGAAACTCTGCCACAAAGTGCTCCAGATCGCGTTTGTACTGAGGAAAATCCGAAGCCGGCACGCCCCAGCCACCCATAAAGGGTTTGCCAACGCCATCCAGATAACGACGGACGCGCTGTTTGATCTTCTGGAACACTTTTAAGGATTCGGGGTTAGCAACGTGCTTGCGCCCCAAATCAGCCACTTTCGCATCGGGCAGACGCCCGCCCATACCCACATTGATATCCGCTTTGTCCAGTTTGGTTTGGCCAGACCAGATGTCAAAATCGATTTGGATGACTGCAAGTTTTTCAAAATTTGATGTATTTGACATAGTTGTCTCCATGGAGTGATCCCCGACGAAGACATAAACCACCCCTACGGGTGCTATGCCCCGCCTGGGTAGTTGAAGGGTCGTGAGCGTCCTCACGACTGGGAAAAATGCAGATTACGTCCTGCCGAACTTTCGTGCTACTGCACAAAACTGTTATGTCGTTACCGGCGACCA
>Ga0213841_1001167_pt1 | contig 14911 bp, 12 predicted proteins | sample SWPATP23_FD_160125 | JGI IMG/M metagenome (GOLD analysis project Ga0213841, IMG submission 160125) | Coastal seawater microbial communities from Marineland, Florida, United States - SWPA TP2 #3 | ecosystem: Environmental > Aquatic > Marine > Coastal | place: USA: Florida | collected 2016-08-14 | reverse complement strand
CAGATAGGGAGCCGGCCATTCTTGTTTGTGGCCATGTCGCGGAAATTAGGGGAGATAGGGTTAGCGAGCCCTCACAGAACGTGGGATAAAAGGCCCTGCTTCGCCTAAGCTAGAGAGATACATTACACCTGGCCATTGACGACAACGTTGAACGCCCAGTGAGTGAGCGGGCGAGTATTGCCCAGGGTATTCAACACATGATTCGCGAAACCGGCCTGCTGGTGGAAATGGTGGGACAGCGTAACGCCGAAGCTGTGCAGCAACGCATGAACCGGATAGCTGGTGTCGTCCGCGTTTGGGTGGCCGGCCTGTATTAACCTAAAAAAGGATTGCACTTACCAGATTATATCGAGCTCAGATATAAAAAGTTGTCGGATCTAATTTAAGTTTATACAGAATCATTAATATTTCTCATCTCCCGGCTCTCGACATGGTGCCAGTGATTCAAGGTATTCGTAGTAGAAACAGCTTGATTTCAGAACCAAATCCAAATGGGGGCATATTGCAATAGGGCCTTCTTGCAGATGGTGAGCCGCAAGATCATCTTTAAAGCTTTTTAAGCGCTCCCACTTCTCATCCCACTGTTCAGGTGAGACCTCAAGATACTTAAATAAATTATCTTTGAAGAGACGCTTCTCCTCCTCATTATTGGCAATAATCTTCCAGTGCGCGCTCTCCAAATCTGAGCCAAATATCTCGAGCCAGTCTAAAATAGCCAAATTTAAAAGGTCTCCATTTATAAGCCGCCAATAATTCAGCACTGGAGTTGGCGCAATATCGCACAATACTTGCTTGAGGTGCATACACCTGACTATTTGAACTAGACTAGCCATGTGGTTGTTTATTATCTTTGTATCCATGAGCACTGTAACAATTGTTGTAAATAAAAAGCGCTAGCCACCTAATATGAGTTCGTGCACCCAAAGTGGGCAGACACCAGTCACTATCAGCTACTGCGTTCCATTTGGTGGCTCCATCCTTTCCAAAGCGCACATTCGTTGAACAGATTGGCTAAAGATAATCTGAAACCCTTACCAAAACTGAAGTTTCACTAACGGTGGCTCGGCGCCAGCTAACTGCTATATGACAGCTAAATGGCGCCTGACTTAAAAGATATATTCTGCGCCCACACTTGCTTGGTTTTTGTCGTATGTGTAGGTGTCGAAATTTTCTTCATTGTCAGTTACGGAGACCCGCCCCGTCAGGCGTAGCTTGTCAGAAACTTGCACTCGGGTCTTGAGCCACATTTTCACGCGATCCCCATCCCGCGTCTTTTCCTTGAAGACGCCATCGCTATCGGTCAGGCGGTTAGTGCCCTCATAATCACTGGCCCGATACTCGAAGCCTGCCGATAAATGCCAGCGGGCCTGCACACGCCAGTCCAGTCCCAAGCCTACACTGTGTCGGGTTGGTGAGTAGCTGAAAAACTCGTTGTCGCTGGCTTTATCCTCTCGGTCATTGAGCTCCAGCCGGTAAAAAGCGTTGAGGCTGACCGCCCGCAGCGGGTACTGCCAATTGGTTTCAACCACATGCTGCCAACCATCGAGGTGACCGAAATCGCTGCCGCCCTCGTAATAGCTGGGTAAATAACCGAGGCTGATTTGCGATCTACCCACCCCACGCTTGATGCGGGCCAGTAACTTGGTCTGATCGGTGAGGTCTTCGCCGTCGAGCTTGGTGATCACCGCAGCCAGCCCAAACTCTGCCTGCCACGTTTGCAACGGGATATCGCGGGAGACGCCCAGGCTGTAGATGTCCAGATCCAGGTCGTTGAAGTCGGCGTAGCGACGGCCATAACCAAACCCCTGTAGGCGCCAGCCGTCAGAGGCCGTCCCTTGTAGCGTGTGCTGCCCCCAGGCGAAGTACTCCAGGTAGCTATCCTCGCCCGCTGAGGACCTCACTTGAATGTCATCTTGCAGGTTGAACGCGTTGTCATCGAAGCCGGTTGCAACACTGACCAGGGCTGTCCAGGGTTTACTGGGGGATACCCCGTGTTTTGAGGGTTCTAACTTTGCCAGCCGGTTTGCGGCCAGGCGCCGCAGTTTGGGAGACGCCGCCTTGCTCTGAGTCTTTCGGTACAAGTCGATTGCCCGCGAGCGATCACCCTGCTTTTCTGCCACCAAGCCCAATTGAAACCGGGCGAGGTCGGCCCACTCCGGGTTGTTCACCAGCCGCTGGAAGGCTTGTTCGGCGTTTGCGTAATGACCCAGCTGGTAATAGGTAACCGCGATATTGTAGGTCAAGGTGGCGCTGTCATTGCCTTTTTGCTCAGCCGCCAGAAACCAATCCAAGGCGCGGGAATACTGTGTGTCCCGAAATGCCTTGATCCCTTGTTGGAATTCCCCTTGCGCGAAACTGGCCACAGGGACAGACAGCAACCCCAATAAAAAGAGCGTTCTGGATGTTTTTATTTGCATTAGAGATAATCCTTGATGAGTGGTTATTTTTTGCATATACGGCAACAGGCAGCCTTTAACGGCTACCTGTTTTGATAATCCATTCGATTGTGGGCTATACGCTTGAGCGGTAATTAACCTCCAGCGTTGCTGGCAGCATCAGCCGCACTGCCTGCCGCGTCCTGAGCCGTACTTGCCGCATCCTGCGCACTGTCTGCCGCATCTTGCGCAGTATCCACCGCATCCTGAGCGCCTTCGGCCGCATCATCAGCAATATCCTGAGCCGTATCCACCGCATCACCCGCAGCGTCCTGTGCACTATCGGCCGCGCTGTCGCCCAGATCCGTTGGTAAGTTGTCCTGAACATCCCCAGGCACATTGTCCAATACGCCACTGGCGATATCGTTCTTGACCCGTTCCTGTGCCTGGGTCATTGCTTGTTCCACAATGGCGTCGGCTTTATCCTGGCCGCTGAGTGCGTCATCCGTGGCGGTGTTGGCCACGCCCATACCGAAGGCTGCATTCTCAACGGCTGCGTCAGCTGCATCCTCGGGCAGGGCAATGCGATAGACCGCATGGTCGACCCCTTCGCCTTCCTCAAGCACTGTCAGCGATACATCCAGCTCGCCTTCATCGGATTCGGCGAATGCCGTACCCGTCACTAACGCAGTGGAGACCAACAATAAGGGTAGTAGTGTGTGTTGTTTTTTCATCGTGCACCTCCAAGGTGTTGGGTTTCTGTCTGTTAGATCATTTCTCTCGTAACGCCCGTGCGAGGCCCGTGTCGCACAGGTACCCGAAACTGCTTGCGCAGACCGTCGTGCTCCAAATTGATCGCTATTTCGCCAATTTGTATCTGCCCGTTTTCGTCTTGCCGAAGTCTTAGCGGGAGCATGAGCTTGTTCCCACCGGCACTCAGGTTTACCTGCCACTGCAACTGTTGTGAATCTTGGTATCCCTCTAGTGCCAAATGCGATGGCAAGATCACGGTAATCGTGGCGTCTTTCAGCGGTCGGGCGCTGTTTAGCAACACACTGACAGGCTGCAGTTGCGGGGTCTGCTCTGCCTGCAACAAATCCGCTACCGGCTGGGGCCCCGACACTTGTGGCTGAAATTGCAATGTGAGTAACACGGCCAATACCACGCTTGCGGCGGTTGCCAACCACCAGCCGCGCCTGGCGTGCAAGCCTGGTGGATTACGACGCGCGTTCAGCGCCACTTCCAGTACCCGGGCTTCGAAGCCCGTCGAGGGCTCTCTTAACGGCAGGGTAGACAGTAGCCGTCGCAGGTGCAGTTCCTCGGCGTAGTCACGACACTCGGGGCACTGTTGCAGGTGTGCTACGAGCGCGTCCTCCCGGGGAGCTGCCGCTGTCATTGTCTCGAGCTGTTGTCTGATTTGGGAGCATTGCATCATTGATCACCTCATTTACCCTTTAACACGAACAGGCGTCTTAAAAGGTTCCCGGTTGCAGGAGTTTTTTTAATTTGTTCCGTGCTCTATGCAGGCGGGACTTCACCGTACCGACACTGACTTCAAGAATATCGGCAACATCCAGCACTGAATGGCCTTCCACATCGTGCAGCAGCACCGCGTCACGCTGATCGTCATTCAGTTTCGCCAATGCGTTATTCAGCGTGCGCTGCAGTTCCAGCCGGTGAAGCTGATCATTGCTGTCAGCCGTTTGTTCTTGGTACAGGGCGTCATCACAGTATTGGCCGTAATTGTGACTGGTATCAATCGGAGATCTGGTCTGTCGGCGATAGAGATCTACGTAGCGGCGGTAGAGGACCTTGATCAGCCAGGGGCTCAACTTTTCTATCTGCTCCAGGCTGTCGAGTTGGGTGACGAGCCGTGTAAGCACGTCCTGGACCAAGTCCTCCGACTCCTCGCGACTTTGGGTCCAGCGGTAAGCCATGCGGTACATCAGACCAATATGGGGTCGAACCAAGGCGGTGAAGCGTTCTTCACGACGCAACGGTAGCTGAAAAATGCGGGGCAACCCGGTCAATTTGTATATCCCTTTCTCAACGTGTTTGGGGCAAAACCTTGTGCATGTTTTTGACGCTAGCGATTGGGCATGAGACTAGTTTAGTCAATACCATAAATGTAGGCTTTGGGTTTTACACGCTGGCGCCGTGGGAAAGGTTCCCTGTCTAGCAGACCCAGAAGGTAATTCTGCCAAAGGTGTGAACTGCGTCACACTGTTGCGGTCTGGCGCTTGAATAGCAGCTAGCAGCATAACCTATATTATTATTTAAGAGGCCTTTGCGGTGCTCCCCCATAGAGGATCACCTTCATTATGTGAGATATCAAGGGAAGAGTAGGATGAAAAAAGCCATTATTCATTGCCTTGTTGCCCTTTGCGCAATATCAACAAATATCCATGCCCTAGAGCCGCCAGCAGGTTTGGATAAGGCGGAAACAAAAGTGATAGAAAGCTCCCAGAAATCACAAGAGAATCTGGATGCGGCTGCAAGTAAGACGCCGGATGCAGCTAGTAAAGGGATAGCTAAAAGCAGGGAGAAGGCACGTCTGGGGCAATCGAAGGCGCTTCAAGGCATCAGTCGCGGTCGCAGCGCTTTTGATATTCATGCCGGTGGTAAACGTTCCGGAACGGGTGCAAAAGGGAAGGGCCGCCGTTAAATTTTACGTTCTAACCCTTCTGGGATTGGGCTGATCCTAGAATAGACTGCTTTAAAACCATTTCGAGCTGTTAGCGACTGCTAACAGTCGGCGATGACCCATTTCGGTCAAAGACACAGAGGCCGTTGTTATAAACCAGGCTATGGGAAATTTCTGCAGTACGATGGCAACCGCATCTGTACAGTGGCATGTCGATACGAATGCAGAGCATTAAATTTGGTACAAAACTGGCCTATGGCATCGGCCAGATTGCCGAGGCGGTCAAAAATAACACGTTCGAGCTGTTTCTCTTTTTTTATTACACTCAGGTGGTTGGACTGTCCGGTACCCTGGCGGGCTTGGCCCTGTTTATTGCCCTCTGCCTGGATGCAGTAACAGACCCAGTGGTTGGCTCTTTGTCCGACGGATGGCGGTCCCGTTGGGGGCGTCGCCACCCATTGATGTACCTTTCAGCGATTCCTTTGGCCATCGCATTCTATTACTTGTTTTCCCCGCCCGAGGGGTTAACGGAGGGTGCACTGTTTGCCTGGCTAACGGTCTTTGCCATTTTAGTGCGGGTCGCAATGACGTTGTATCAAGTACCGCATATGGCCTTGGGGGCGGAACTCTCCGACAACTATGAGGAACGTACTTCGATTGTCAGCTACCGCACGGCCTTTGGGCTTGCCGGTGGTGCCGCGTTAATCGTGATCGGCTTCAGTGTTTTTTTCAATGCGACCCCGGAATTTCCCAACGGTCAGCTCAATCGCCACGCCTATCCGGAGTTTGCGTTCTTTTTCGCGCTCGTGATGTGGGTAAGCATATGGTGGTCGGCCGCAGGAACTCACAGCATGATTCCCTACCTGCCTAAAGTGCATGATAAGGCACCTTTTCGCTTTGCCCGGGTTACGCGAGAGCTGAGCGCGGTGCTACGCAACCAGTCCTTTCGGGTATTGTTTTTGAGTATGGTGGTTTTCTTCCTGATGCGCGGCGTGCAAAACACCCTGGCGTTGCACGCCACCACCTTCTTTTGGGAATTGAACCCGAGCCAGATCCAAATTGTTACCCTGGCGATCGTCGTGGGCTTGTTGGCGGGTATTCCGTTGGCCAAGCCCCTTACCCACTGGGCGGATAAGAAATGGGTTTTTATCGGTGGTGCCCTGTGGGCGTTGCTGTTCCACGTTGCCCCGGTCATGCTCAGACTATGGCACTGGTTGCCGGAAAGCGGCGATCCCACACTGACAGCGATCCTGGTGGTTGCCTCATTTTTCGGCGGCATGGGGGCTGTGCAATGCCTGGTGGCGGCGGGGTCGATGATCGCCGATATTGGTGATGAACAGGAGCTGGTGACCGGCCTCCGGCAGGAAGGCATGTTGTTTGGTGGCCTGGTCTTTGCCGGCAAAGCTGCCTCGGGACTGGGACATTCGGTGGCGGGCCTGGGGATTGATGCCATCGGCTTTCCCGTGGATGCTGTCCCCGAATCTGTTTCCGCCGAAGTGCTACGCCACCTGGCGCTCATCTACGGCCCCGGGGTGGGGCTTATCGGCCTACTCGCGGTGGGCCTGTTCTCCCGCTACCGGCTAACGCGAAATCGTATAGAGCAGGTGCAACGCCAACTCATTCATCGCCGAGAGGCGGCGAAGGGTGCGATGGTGACTACTTAGACAGCCTATCGCTGAAAGAGCTAACGCGAAACTTCACTCGGCGCGCCTTCGCACCGGCATAAAATCGAACGTGTAGATATCCACATCCTTGGTCTTTTGGGTGCCCGCCCGGGCATAGTGGAACACCGCGGCCGCCCGCCGACCTTTCGAGTGATTGTCTTCAGAGCGGTGCATCAAAAAGCTGTGGAAAATGAGCACGTCGCCGGGCTGCATCAAGATGGGCTGGGCAGCGGAAAAATCACAGTCGACAATCTCGACATAGCCGTAGTTGGCACCGGGGCGCTGATCAGGGACTGTGTCGTGAATCGCTTCGCGGTGGGAGCCGGGGAGCACGGACAAGCAGCCGTTTTCCAGCGTTGCCTCGGTAACCGCCAGCCAAACCCCCACCTGCGGCAACTGGTCCAGCGGCATGTAGTAGGAATCCTGGTGCCAGGGTTGGCCCCAGGCCCCGGCATTCTTGAAGATAAATTGGCTCTGGAAGCAGTCGATGTCCGGCCCCATGATCTGCTCCAACACGTCCACAATAACCGGTGATGCTGCAAACCGCTTGAAAGCCTCCCGGCGGTGGAGGTTAAACACCTTGGAAATGTGATCCTCGGGGTTTTTGGCGAAGGGGTTGGGCTTTTTTTCGGGAATGATGATGGAGCCGCAAGCCAGTTGCACAGGTGAACCGTCGGGGGCGTTGACAGTGAGCACCTCGGGACTGCCGGGTTCGTGATCACGCACAAGTCTCGTCACATAGTCCAGCATGGCCTCGCCCATTGCCGGCTCGATGGCATTGCGCAACACAATAAACCCGTCCCGATCCCAGACTGCTTTATAGTTGATCTCAACCACTTCAAGCACTCCTCAATTGACTTAACTTACTGAGAGTATAGGAAGCCTGAGCAACGGTGGTTTCGTACACTACCTATTAACTCGGCGAATACGTGTTTTTTGATTTCCCGCCTATACTATCTTGAGCCCCTTTGCCTGTGTGCCCCTGTCGTTGAGACAGACGTGCCACGGCCCTGATGGAAACGAGCCATGAAGCAAACCGTGTTGTTGCTCATATTGATGCTTGCCGGCGCCTGCACCGAGCTGCCGCCAAACCGCGTCAAGGCGCCCCCCGTTCGAGACTCCAAGGCTTGCTTTCAATCGATTGTGGAAATACTGGCGGCCGATGAGTTTGAAGGTCGCGGCGTGGGCACCCGCGGCCTGGACAGGGCGGCCCAGTTCCTGATGGATCGGGTACGACAGATGGGACTCGAAGGTGGTGGCGCTACCTATAGCCAGGTATTTTCTGTCAATACCGGCGTTGCGTTGGGGGCTGGCAACACTCTGATCGATGGCGCGGGCCCCTTGCAGGTCGGTGCGGACTTTATGCCTTTTGCTTTTTCCGCTTCCGCGGAATACTCCGGCGATCTGGTATTTGCCAGCTACGGGATTCGGGCCAAAGAGTTGAACTACGACGATTACGCGGGGCTTCCGGTCAAGGGGAAAGTGTTACTGGTATTTCGCTACGAACCGGGAGAGAGCGACGCCAACAGTCCGTTCAACGGGCTGTATCCCAGCCGCTGGTCTGACCTGCGCTACAAGGCGATGCTGGCCCGCGAAGCCGAGGCTAAAGCGCTGATACTGGTGAACAGCGTAAAAGATGCGCAGGATAAGATGTCGGACGCACTGCCGCCTCTGCGTCTGGATGGCATCACCGCAGAGGCGGGGATTCCCGTACTCCAAGTGACCCGCCAGGTGGCGCAGCGCTGGCTAGACAAAGCAGGACAAGACCTGACGAAATTGCAAAAAGCCATCGACAGCAGCTACCAACCGCACTCCAGACTTCTCACCGGAGTGCGGTTAGAGGGCCGCACAGACCTTCAAACCGTCAAGGCGGAGGTTCGCAATATCCTGGGCGTAATCCCCGGCCGAGGTAACTTGGCGCAAGAGGTGGTGGTGGTCGGTGCCCATTACGATCACTTGGGGTATGGCGGGCAGGGTTCCTTCAGGCCAGAGGAGGTTGTCGTTCACAATGGCGCCGATGACAATGCGTCTGGGGTTGCGGCCATGTTGTGTGGCGTTGGCGACCTAAAACAAACCTTGGAGGACAGCAACAAGCCCCACCGCACTCTGGTGATGGTGGCGTTTGCGGCCGAAGAGCGGGGCCTGGTTGGATCGAGCTGGTATGTGCAGCATCCGCTGTACCCGCTGGACAACACTATCGCCATGATCAATCTCGATATGGTGGGGCGCGTGCGCGATAATACGCTACACGCGCTAGGCGCCGGCTCGGCAGCGGAATGGCAAACTCTGCTCCCGCCCCTGGCGGCGCCTGCAGGTTTAGTCCTCCGTATGGGGGGCGACGGCTACGGCCCCTCCGATCAAACCCCTTTCTACGCCGTACAAACCCCCGTACTGCACCTGTTCAGCGGTGTCCACGCCGAGTATCACACACCGGACGACGACACCCACACCCTGAATATGGCCGGCGGTGCTCAAGTAAGTGACTTACTGGCCCGCCTACTCAAGGCGTTACTGCAACGCCCCGGAAGACTCAGTTACAAAGAGCCTGCCGGTGAGCCATTGATGGCGGGCGACAGTCGCGGCTACGGCGCCTATCTCGGCAGCATTCCCGATTACACCAGTATGGATGCCAAAAGCGGCGGAGTATTATTATCGGGCGTGCGCAGGGGAGGGCCTGCCGATCACGCCGGTCTGCGTGCCGGTGACCGCATCGTGGCCATGGCGGGTGTCACGATCCACAACCTCTACGACTTGACCTTTGTGCTGCGCGATCAGCGGCCCGGTGAGAGCATCATGATTACCGTGGATAGGGGTGGCCAAGCGCTGGAACTTCTCGCGACCTTGCAAAAGCGGCCAACGGGTCAGAGCCGAGCGCAGGCCCCCGCCGACTAGCCCGCTGGCCCTCTGGTCACTGGCCGGAGTTGACTTAGGCAGTTAATAACAATCCCTTCTTTTTGCAGCAAAAATTTCTAATGCGAAATTCGGCGCCAACTACACTATACGTTACGGACGCCCCAAAAAGGCGTCAATAACTGGCACGCTTGGGGTCTCGCGCAGTGCCAGCTTCGGCGATCAACGCTGCAATAACAGGGTGGCGTCGGGGGAGGCTTGATTGTCGTCGGGCATTCCACTGCCGTTGGAACGCCAATCCGGTCAATCACATGCGGGCCATAGCATTCAGGCATGGAGGTGCCGTTATGTGCAAACAAATTCTACTGTGTGGACTGCTGGGGTTCTGTTTGCTATTCCCCCTCGGGGCTTCATCATTCGACGGTATCCTTGTCTTCGGTGACAGCCTGTCGGACACGGGTAACCTGGCGAAAGATAAGAACACGTGTTTGCCTGAACCGCCTTTTTGGGGCGGCACCCGCACCACCAACGGTCCGCTGGCCGTGGAAGTGCTTGCAGGTGGGCTCACGCTCACTCTTGATTCGTCGCTGCATGTAGGAACTGCTAATCCCGATTGTCTTGGAACATCAGTGGGGGGGAATTATGCCGTGGGCGGCGCAATGGCTTCCGGGGATGACGAGGAAGATCTGGTCCGTCAAATCGGCGCTTACATATCCGACGGATCTGCCTTTTCCAACCCGCTGCATGTTCTCTTTATTGGCGGCAACGATATACTTGTGGCTACTCAGCTTCCTTCCTTGCCGACATACTTATCGATATGGCGGTTGACAACATTGCCGACAGCATCAAGAGTTTGTATAGCGCGAATGCGGACTTCGCGAATGCGCATTTTCTGGTGGTCACTGTCCCCGATATTGGCAAGGTGCCGGAGGTTAACAGAGATAGAAAATTGGCCAAAACAGCGACCAGCCTGTCGAAGAAATTTAACGATAAACTGTCAAGCAACCTGGCCAGTCTTCAAAGCGCTTCTTGTTGCACAGACATAAACATAACAATGTTTAATTTCTTTGATTTCTTCAATACTGCAATTATTGAGGAGGGGGGCTTCTCGAATACCAGGGATGCCTGCATTACCGCGATGGACTTTGATACCGAACCCGATTCTACAGGTACAGTTACAGCTGAGATTGTCAGCACCCATCGGGACTGTGATACGGGCTCGAATGACAGCATCAATGAATTCGTTTTTATCGACAGCATCCACCTCACGGCGCTAGCACACTATCTTATCGGCAGGGAATTGACGGAATGCTTTGCAGATCCAAGTAGCGATTACTGCACCCAACCGGAACAACCCACCAGCGGGAGGCGCGGCAGGAGAAGATAAAAACGCCTGGAATTGAACGTCCGCTTGTGGCACGACTCTGGCCAATGAGCATGTGATCAAAGTGCTCGCTACGAGGACGGGAATGCCGGACCTTTCCGGGGAGCCTGGAGGGCCTTCCCCGGGGGCACGATAGGTAAAGCGTTTGCGAAAATAGTCCTAACCGCTGCGCCAGATGCCGACTACAGTTTAATAATCTAAGCTGCGTATTTTTATTGTTAGCGGCGGAGCACCCTGTTTATCCAGTGTTCTTTAATTGCCGTTAGGGTTAAACCGTTTTTGACAAGTTATCAGGAGAAAGGAGATATCACCATGTGGGCTCACAGACTGATCTCAGTAATGAGCTTGATTTTGCTTCTTGTCGCGGCTCCAGCGCAGGCTGAAGTAGGGAGTGCACCAAATGCCGCCCCTGATGTCGGTCGAGTCGACACTCCGCTGAGCCGTGCGCCGATCCCTAACCAGTATATTGTCGTGTTTCATGATGACGTGGAAGACCCTCCCGGTTTGGCAAAAGCACTGGCTGCCATCAACGGCTTCCGGCTTCGCCACACCTATAGCTCGGCGCTCAAAGGCTTCTCCGCAACAATGCCACCCGGGGTCGCCCAGGCTCTGGCGTTAGACCCGGAAGTTGCCCGGGTGGAGCAAGACCTGCCCGTTTATGCCTCCGCACAGACAGTGCCGACGGGCGTCCGTCATATCGAGGCGGACTTGAACCCGATCGCGAAGATCGACGGGAGCGACGAGCGTGTTGCCGTGGACGTGGCGGTGATCGATACCGGTATCGATTTCGGTAACATGGACCTCAATGTCGTTGATGGCGCGACCTATCTCAGCAACTGCACAGCACCAGCAACTCTGGGTCAGGATGATAACGGCCATGGCACCCATGTCGCCGGAACAATTGGTGCCATAGACAACATAACTGGCGTGGTGGGCGTCGCGCCGGGCGTGCGGCTCCACGCCTATAAGGTGCTGTGTGCGGATGGTAGCGGTGACTTCTCTGACGTTATCGCGGCCATTAATGACATCACAGCACTCTCAGACCCTGACACCACCATACCGGTTATTGAAGTGATTAACATGAGCCTAACCGGAATTGGTTTCCTGCAAGCTCTGCAAGACGCCATTCAAACCGCAGTCAATCGTGGCATTGTCGTCGTTGCGGCTGCCGGTAATGACGGGCGCGATATCTTTGGGAGTGACGGTGTATTTAACTCCGGGCCGGTGAGTGAGGGCATGTCGTGCCTGCTTTTTGGCCGAAACTGCAAGGGGGACAATATACCCGCGGCCTACACAGAGGTCGCCACTGTCTCTGCTTTGGTTGACACCGACGGGCAGCCCGGTGGGCTTGGAGGGGGTACCAGCGTTGGAGCCGACGACACACTTGCCGACTTTTCTAACTGGAGCGCCAGCGTGACCGCTGGCAATCCCGTGATCTCCCAAGGGGCTGCGATCGACTTAGCCGGTCCAGGGGTCTTGATTACTTCCACCGCGCTCGGTGACGGTACGAGCACAAAGAGCGGCACCAGCATGGCCGCCCCACACGTCGCGGGCGCGGTTGCCCTTCACATCGCAGCCAACAGTCGCGCCATCGACGCTGCCGGCGTCTATGCGATCCGCCAGGCACTGATTGACTGTGCCGAGAGCATTCCAGACCCCGTCGGCAACGATGCAGACTCCAACCACGAGCACGTCGCTAATGTAAGTTGCGGTCCGCCAAATGATGCCCCTGACGTATCAATCACTTCGCCTGCTGATGATTCAATCTTCGCTTCTGGAGCCACTATTTCATTTGCGGGAACGGTCAACGACACCGAGGATGGCGACCTTACGGCGACTTTGGTCTGGGCCTCCAACATAGTCGGCGAGATAGGAGAGGGCGGTAGCTTCGAAACCACTCTCAGCGACGGCATTCATACCATCACTGCGACATCGGGTGTCGACACGGGCGGCAAGATCGGAAGCGCCTCAATCAGTATTACTGTGGGCACATCCCCGCCTCCTGAAGAGGCAACTACGGTGAGTGTTAGCGGCATCACCTATGCCACTGAGGGCGGCAGGAACGGTGATAAGCACCTTTTGATTACTGTTGCCCTGGCGGATGATCTGGGCAGTCCAGTGGGCGGGGCCAGTGTGTCCATTGACCTGTTACGGAACGGTAGTTCCGTTGCGAGTTTCACAGGTACAACCGGTACCGATGGTACCGTTTCCTTTGCGTTAAAGAATGCTGCTTCAGGGACATATACCACCAACGTGACCAACGTGACTGCCGCTGACCTCATTTGGGATGGTGTTACGCCGGCCAATGAGTTCGACAAATAGCCATTAATGGCCAAGTCAGGGGGCGCGTTAAAGCGTCCCCCTTGGTTCTCTGTGTTCGGGTAATAGCACGGGCCATGGTTGTGCAAGACGCCCACAGCTCAACCCTTATGGCGGTCCCCGGGGTGGTTGGCACCGGCGTGAGACTTAACGTCGCTGGGCAGCCGGTGATCAAGATCTTCACAAGCCGGGCAGGCATTCCGAACCTGCCCGTGAGTCTGCAGGGGCTACCGGTGAAGGTGACGGTGACAGGCAGGGTTATGGCCTTGGCCGACCCCACAGCCCGTTATCCCCGCCCAGTGCCAATCGGATTGACTTGGTGCTCAACAGGTTCAGCGTTAGCCTCGACGACAATTGCACTACCGATCCCTCGGGCAATACTGCCCCTGTTGCCGACTTCACCCACACCACAGCAGAGCTGGAGGTGACGTTTACGGACCAGAGCAGCGATCCCGATGTCGATGGTAGTGTTGTGGCCTGGGCTTGGAATTTTGGAGATGGCAATACCTCCACTGCGCAGAATCCGGCCCATGCCTATGGGGCGACCGGCGACTACACCGTGACCTTAACCGTGACAGACAACGAAGGTGCTTCCGATTCGGTGGCGCAGTCGGTATCCGTGGCCGAGGCGGGTGCGATCAGCTTGTCGGCCACAGGTTACAAGGTCAAAGGGCTGAAGAAAGTGGATATTACCTGGAGCGGTGCAACGTCCGCCAGTGTCGATATTTGGCGGGATGGCGACTTTATCACAAGCACATCGAACGACGGTGTCTACACCGATCCCATCAACAGTTGGGGGGACGGGTCATACACCTACCAGGTTTGCGAAGTGGGCACCTCTACCTGCTCCAGTGAGGTGGTTGTGGTGTTTTAGAAAACTTACACGGCGCACTCAGTATCATGATGGTCAGCTCTGCGCACGAGTGTGGGGCTGCGGTGTTAGCCACTGGAACTCGTGCGCCTCACAGCTGTCTATTGCCACGTGGCCGGGTGCAAAATTACTCCACTAAAACACTTGTACTCGTGTATTGACTGTAGATTCCCTCATTATCGAAAGCGGCTATCTTAAACTCATAATCGCCAGGTTCCAGGTTCGAGACGACATGTTGCGCAGTTAGGCCATCATTGATGGTCTCCGAGTAGTAGAGTGTGTCGCCCACTTTCTTAAACAAAACTTCATAGCCTCCAATTTCATACTGCTCAAGAGTTTCTCCGTTTTCCCGAGTGGAGGGAATACTCCAACTCAATGTAACAGAAATCGTAGTCGGTTCAGGGGCTGTAACGGTCAGTGCAATCTGATCACTGGCACTCAAACCACCGCTGTCGCTGACGGCTGCCGTGATGGTATGGGTACCGACCGATAACGTTGTTGTTGGACTGATTGAGCCGTCCAGTGACGAATTCCAAGTGATGTTTCCGCTGAGGTCGCCTTCTTCGTTATCCGTTGCTGTGCCCGAGAACGTTACTGTGGTGCCTTCTTCAACACTCGTATTACTAGATGGCGCCGTGATGGTTACAGAGGGGGCTGTGTTCGTGGGAGCCTCTGTTACGGTCAGTGCAATCTGATCACTGGCACTCAAACCACCGCTGTCGCTGACGGCTGCCGTGATGGTATGGGTACCGACCGATAACGTTGTTGTTGGACTGATTGAGCCGTCCAGTGACGAATTCCAAG
>Ga0213841_1001164_pt1 | contig 14979 bp, 5 predicted proteins | sample SWPATP23_FD_160125 | JGI IMG/M metagenome (GOLD analysis project Ga0213841, IMG submission 160125) | Coastal seawater microbial communities from Marineland, Florida, United States - SWPA TP2 #3 | ecosystem: Environmental > Aquatic > Marine > Coastal | place: USA: Florida | collected 2016-08-14 | reverse complement strand
CGTCCACGAAGCCAAGGGCGATGGCCTCTTCCTTCAGGGTCGTGCCGTTCTTATGGGCGGTTTTGGCGACCTTGGTGGCATTGTCATAGCCGATGGTGGGGGCCAACGCCGTCACCAGCATCAGGCTTTCCTGCATCAGCTTCTGGATGCGCGGGCCGTTGGCTTCGATGCCAAGCAGCATCCGTTCGGTAAAGCTGTCGGTCGCATCGCCAAGCAGCTGGATCGACTGGAGCAGGTTGTAGCTCATCATCGGGTTGTAAACGTTCAGTTCGAAATGACCCTGGCTGCCCGCGAACTTGATCGCCGCGTCATTGCCCATGACATGGGCCGCCACTTGCGTCAGCGCCTCGGCCTGGGTCGGGTTCACCTTGCCGGGCATGATTGAGCTGCCCGGTTCATTTTCCGGCAGGATCAGTTCGCCCAGGCCCGAGCGGGGACCGGAGCCCAGAAGGCGGATATCGTTGGCGATCTTGTAGCAGCTGCCCGCGACCGTGGCCAAGGCGCCCGACATGAACACCATCGCGTCATGGGCGGCCAGCGCTTCGAATTTGTTGGGTGCGGTGACGAAGGGCAGGCCGGTGATCTCGGCCATATGGGCGGCCACGGCTTCGCCCCAACCGACCTGTGTGTTCAACCCGGTGCCGACGGCGGTGCCGCCTTGGGCAAGCTCATAGATGCCGGGCAGGCAGGCTTCGACCCGGGCGATGCCCTGGCGGATTTGGTGGGCGTAGCCGGAAAACTCCTGGCCGAGCGTCAGCGGCGTCGCGTCCTGGGTATGGGTGCGGCCGATCTTGATGATGTCCTTGAATTCCTCCGACTTCTGCTCCAGCCCGGCCAGCAGCTTGTTCAGCCCCGGCAGCAGCACATCCCGCACGCTCATCGCGGTGGCGATATGCATGGCCGTGGGGAAGGTGTCGTTGGACGATTGGCCCATATTGCAGTGATCGTTCGGGTGCACCGGGTCTTTCGACCCGATCACGCCGCCAAGGATTTCAATGGCGCGGTTGGCGATGACCTCGTTGGAGTTCATGTTGGATTGGGTGCCAGACCCGGTCTGCCAGACGACCAGCGGGAAGTTGTCGTCGAATTTGCCTTCGATAACCTCACCGGCTGCCTGAATGATCGCATCGGCCAGCCGCGCGTCCAACGCCCCGGTCGCCTTGTTCTGCATCGCACAGGCCTGCTTGATCACGCCAAGCGCCCGCACGATGGCGACGGGCTGCTTTTCCCAACCGATGGGGAAGTTCATGATGGAACGCTGCGTCTGCGCGCCCCAGTACTTGTCGGTGGGAACCTCCAGCGGTCCGAAGCTGTCGGTCTCAGAGCGGGTTGCGGTCATGGGCTTTGCCTCCTGCAGAACGGGTTGCGACAGGCTATAAGGGTCTAGCGACACGGGGGCAATGATCGCCAAGCCCTGTTGGCGCAAACAACCGCAGGGATCGGGGCTAGAGCCGGTATCCGCCCGACACGGTTAGGATTTCACCGGTGATAGCACCCGCCGCGTCACTGGCCAGAAAGCGAACAGCCTGTGCAATCTCCTCGGGCCGCGCAAGGCGGCCAAGCGCCGTTTTCCCAACAAAGAGGGCGGTCAGCTCGTCAGACCTTGGTTCTTCGGGGATATTCACCGCGCCGGGGGCGACGGCATTGACCCGGATGCCGCGCGGGCCAAGTTCCTTTGCCATGCCGCGCGTCCACAGATTGAGCGCCGCCTTGCTGGCCCCATAGATCGCGGCGCCCATGGGCGGCAGTTCGGCATTTACAGAAGAGATGTTCACGATGGCCGCGCCCGGTTGTAAATGCGGAAGTGCGGCGGCCAGCAAAGCGTCCGGGGCCAGCAGGTTCGCATCCAGGATCGTGCGCAGGGCAGGGGCGTCGTGGCTGCCAACCGGTGAGGGCACGACCTGGCCTGCATTATTGACGATCACGTCAAGGCGCCCGAACCGATCGATCACGGCTTCAATAACGGTTTGCGCCATGCCAGGTTCGGTCAGGTCGGCGTGAACGGCCATCACCGATGATGCCAGACCTTGTGGCTGTGTGGTCAGGTAGGTGATCGCGACGTCGTGGTCCCGAGCGAAGTCCGACGCGATGGCCTTGCCGATGCCACGGGCACCCCCTGTGATCAGAACAGTTTTCGCCATTGGTCAATCCCTCGCAATCCTGTGGTCAAGGCTAGGCGCTCCGGTGCCGATGAACAACAGCAGCACGGCTTGGCGCGGGGAAGGATCTTCGAAGATCCTTGAAAATTCCTTGCAAGGAATCTGGCCCCGCCCCACTTTAGGCGTTGGGGCAGGAAAACCGGTAGACGCGGGCGGGCGGCAGGTTGCCCCAGATCTTGCGGCTGGTGGTCCAAGTCAGGCCCATGGCCTCTCGGATCTCGGCCTTGACGGGCGGTTTCGGGCCGTAGGTGAACTGGATATAGCTGCCAGCGGCGCCCACCTGTTTGAAGGTCCCGGTCAGGATGGCATTCTGCAGATCATAGGGCATGGACAGCAGCGGCAGGCCGGACACCACGGCCTGAGCACCCTCAATCGGCAGATCCCCCACATCACCTGCCGACATCTGATAGACATTCAGCCCTGGGAAATCCGCCCGCAGCCGGTCGCAAAAGGTCGGGTTCATCTCGATGGAATGGATCTTTTCGACCGGCACGCCCCGGTCCACGATCGCCTGCGTGATCCGCCCTGTGCCCGCGCCAAGCTCGATCACCGGGCCGCCCGCGGGATCGAGCGTTGCCGCCATTTCCGCCGACAAGGCGCGCGAGGACGGCGCCAGTGCCACCACCTGATGGGGTTTTTTCAACAACTGACCGATGAACAGACCAAGATCGCCAGACATGGGATATCCTCAAGAAACCGCATTTTCATGCCATTCACCACGGCCCGCCCGTCCAGACAAGGGACAAGGCACCGCGTTACAGAAGCATCACAAAGGCCTAGTGGTTCTTGCGGAACGCATCCAGCCGCACGACCTCGGCATCCTGATTGTCGCCGCTGTCGTGGTCGTCGTCGGGGGCATCAACCTCTTCGCCTGGCGGTTCATCGTCGGGGTCGTCCTCGACCTGGGTTTCAAACCGCAGACCGAATTCCACCGACGGGTCGACAAAGGTCAGGATCGCGTCGAAGGGGATGCGCAGCGGTTCGGGGCTGTCACCGAAATTGAGCGTCACCCAAAAGCCATCGTCATCCACCCGCAGATCGTCGAACCAGTTCTGGATGACAATCGTCATCTCGCCGGGATAGCGGTCGCGCAGCCAGCTGGCGATATCCACATCCGGGTGGCGGGTGTCGAAGGTGATGAAAAAGTGGTGCTCGCCCGGCAATCCGTCCTGGGCCACGTCTTCCAGAACGGTCTGGATCAGGCCCCGCATGGCGCGGTGCATCAGGCGCCCATAGGCAATGGAGTCGGTGTTATCGGCAGTCATCCACGGCATCCCTGTCCAGTTGGCCCTACCATAGAAGATTCGGGGCCGATGAAAAGGCATCAGCGCCCCACCGATCGGACATTCCCGCCCCTCACCCCCGGTGACATGCAGGGCTGTTCAGAATTTCCACAGCCGATCCGCGCCTTTGCCCTAAAATTACCAAGATAGAGGTCCAGTCTGCCCGCCAACCAACATGCGAAAAAAGCTGGACAAAAGCTGTCATGACCCGAGCAGACACAGGCCCCGAGATCGGGGAAAACGATATCGCCATCGTCGGCATGGCCGCGCATCTTCCGGGGGCGGGGGATGTGCAGGCCTATTGGCGCAATCTGCGCGACGGGATCGAATCCATTCGTCGATTGAGCCGTGAGGAATTGCTGGCCGCGGGCGAGGCCCCGCATCTGATTGACCGGCCCGACTATGTGCCGGCCGCGGCCGTTCTGGACGGGTTCGAACGCTTCGACGCCGATTTCTTCGGGCTGTCGCCGAAAGAGGCCGCGATCATGGACCCGCAGCACCGCCAGTTTCTGGAAGTTGCTTGGGAAGCGATGGAGCAGGCGGGCCATGTTCCCGATAATTTCCAAGGAAATATAGGGGTTTATGCAGGCTGCGGCATGGGCAGCTATTTCTATTTCAACGTCTGTTCCAACCGCGATCTGGTGGATCAGACCGGCATGTTCCTGCTGCGCCATACCGGCAATGACAAGGATTTCATGACCACCCGCGTCAGCCATATCTTCGATCTGCGCGGGCCGTCGATCAACATGCAGACGGCCTGTTCCACCTCGCTTGTGGCCACCCACTATGCGGCGCAGGCGCTGTTGATGGGCGAATGCGACATGGCCCTGGCGGGCGGCGTGACGATCGAGCTGCCGCACGCGCGCGGCTACCTGTTCAAAGAGGGTGAGATCCTGTCGCCGGACGGCCATTGCCACGCTTTCGACCACCGGGCAGAGGGCACTGTTTTTGGCTCTGGCGCGGGCTGCGTCGTACTGCGCCGTGCAGCCGATGCTGTCACGGACGGGGACCATATTTGGGCCATAATCAAAGGCTCGGCGATCAACAATGATGGCGCGGATAAGGCGGGTTATCTCGCGCCGTCCGTCGGTGGCCAGGCCGAGGCAATCGCTGAGGCGCAGGCGCTGGCAGGGGTCAGTGCCGAGACGGTGGATTATGTCGAATGCCACGGCACCGGCACCTATCTGGGCGATCCGATTGAAGTGGCGGCCCTGACCGATGCCTTCCGCCGCACGACCAACGCGGTCGGCAGCTGTCGGATCGGCTCGGTGAAAACCAATATCGGACATTTGGATACGGCGGCAGGCGTCGCCAGTTTAATCAAGGCGTCGCTTGCGCTTCATCACAAGCAGATCCCGCCCTCGCTTGGCTATGAAAAACCCAACCCGGCCATTGGCTTTGACGGCTCACCCTTCATTGTGAATGACCGCCTGACCGATTGGCCCGAACGCGATCACCCGGCGCGGGCCGGTGTCAATTCGCTCGGCGTGGGTGGCACCAATGCCCATGTGGTGCTGGAAGAGGCGCCGAAACGCGCGGCAAGCGACCAATCCGACTGGCCGTTCCAGTTGCTCTGCCTGTCGGCACGCAGCAAATCGGCGCTGGAGGGCAATGCCGAAAACCTGGCCGCGCATCTGGAGACCACCCCGGGAGAAGACCTCGCCGATGTGGCCTGGACGCTGAAAGAAGGCCGTCGCGCCTTTGAACGTCGTCGCGTTGTCGTGGCCGAAACGCACGAAGACGCCGCCGCTGCCCTGCGCGAAAACGACCCGCGCCGGGTGTTCACCCATACCGTCGTGTCGGACACGCCCGAGATGACCTTCATGTTCCCCGGTGGCGGGGCACAATATGCGGGAATGGCGCGGGATCTGTATGAGACAGAGCCGGTCTTTGCCGATTGGATGGATCGGGGGTTCGATATCCTTGAACCGAAGCTCGATTTCGACATTCGGGCGCTCTGGCTGCCTGAGATGGGCGAAGAAGCCGCCGCGAATGACCGGTTGAAGACGCCCTCGATCCAGCTGCCGCTGATCATGATCGTGGAATATGCGCTGGCTCAGCTTTGGATAAGCTGGGGGGTGCAGCCCAAGGCGCTGATCGGTCACTCCATGGGGGAAAACACTGCTGCGTGCCTGGCGGGCGTGATGTCGTTTGAGGACTGCATCGGGTTGGTGCATTTGCGTGGGCAGTTGATGGATTCGGTGGAACCGGGGGGGATGCTGTCGGTGGCGCTGTCGCCCGAAGCGTTGGCGCCTTATCTGGGTGACGACCTGGATCTTGCGGTGGTCAATGGCCCCGGACTGACCGTCGCGTCCGGCGCTGATGCGGCGTTGGATCGCCTGGCAGAGCGGTTGCAAGCCGAGGACATCCACTGCCAGCGCATCGCCATCAACATCGCCGCCCATTCGCGGCTTCTGGACCCGGTCCTTGACCGCTTCGGCGATTATCTGCGGTCGATTGACCTTCACGCCCCGCAGATTCCGGTGATCTCCAACCGCTCCGGCCAGATCCTGACGGATGCTGAGGCGACTAGCCCCGATTATTGGGTCAGTCATTTGCGTGGCGCGGTGCGCTTTGCGGATGGTCTTGCGACGCTGGCGGAGAACCCCTCGCGTGTGTATCTGGAGGTCGGTCCCGGCAAGGCGCTGACCTCGCTTGCTGGCCAGCACCCGAAAATCGACGCCAATCAGGTGATCAACAGCCTGCGCCACCCCGATGACGAAACGGCGGATGATGCCTATTTCCTTGCCACGCTTGGCCGGATCTGGGCCGTGGGCGGCAGCTTCGACTGGGGCCAGTACTGGGGCGAGGCGCGCAGGAACCGCGTGGTGCTGCCTACCTATGCTTTCCAGAAATCCCCCTATTTCATAGACCGTGCCGAGCCGCAGGCCGAACCCGCCAGCAGCTGGCTGATGCGAGAGGACGATCCGTCACAATGGGGCTGGAAACCCGTTTGGCGGCCAACCTATGCGCCCTGCGATGTGGATCTTGCGGGCGACCTGTCCGATGCCGCACCGGAAAACTGGTTGATCTTCGCGGATGAGGTCGGGGTTGCCGCCAAACTGGCCGAGCGTCTTGGCGCCGCTGGCCATTCCGTGACGCTGGTCACCCCCGGCGACGCCTTCGCGCGCACGACATCCGGCTTTGTTCTGCCACCTGAAAGGGGCCGCGAAGGCTATGACCAGCTGCTGCGCGCCCTGGCCGAGGAGGGGCGCTTGCCCACCCGGATCGCGCATCTGTGGCTGCTGACCCAAGGTGAACAGCACCGCCCCGGATCAAGCTTTTTCCACCGGATGCAGGAACAGGGGTTCTGGTCGCTGTTCTATCTGGCGCAAGCTTGGGCCGATGAGGGCACCGGGCCGCTTCATATCGACGTGGTCACCAACGGTGCCGCGCAGGTGCGCGCCGAGCCGCTGCCATACCCGTCCAAATCCACCGTCATGGGGCCTGCCCGCGTGATCCCGCGGGAATTCCCCGGCCTGTCCGTGGCCGTTCTTGATGTGGACACAGCCGACCCCGCGCCGGTGTTGGAGGAGATGCTGTCCAATCCCGCCAGCCGCGTTTCTGCGGTCCGGGCGGGCAAACGGTTTGAACAGGGCTGGAAACGGGTGGAATTGCCCGAAGCGGACGCCTTGGACATCCGCGAAGGCGCGACCGTGCTGCTGACCGGCGGCTATGGCGGCATTGGCACGACCGTGGCCGAGGAACTGATCCGCCGACACAAGGCGAAAATCGTCCTTGTCTCGCGCACTGGTTTGCCGCCGCGCGACCGCTGGCAGACGCTGCTGCAAAACGCAGCCCCAACCGACCGCACCGCCGCCCGCATCCGTGCGGTTCAGCGCCTTGAAAAGGCGGGGGGGGAGGTTCTGCCGCTGGCCGCCGATGTGTCCAACGTGGAAGATATGCGCGCCGCCATGGCGCAGGCCGAGGCTGCCTTTGGCCCCGTCAATGGTGTGATCCATGCCGCTGGCGTGATCGACGATGCACCGATTCTGGCGAAGAGCCCGGGCTCCATCGAAGAGGTCTTCACGCCCAAGATCCACGGCACCCAGGTGCTGGATACGCTGTTTCCCGATGGCGCGCTGGATTGGATGGTCCTGTTCTCCTCCAGCTCGACCGCCACCGCCCCGGCGGGGCAGGTCGATTATGTCGCTGCCAATGAATATCTCAACAGCGTCGCCAAGGCGCGGGCGGGTGGCAAGACCCGGGTGCTGGCCATTGACTGGGGTATCTGGTCGGGCGTCGGCATGGCCGCCGAGGCGATGCAGGCGCGCGAGGCTGAACCGCCCGCGCCACAGCCCGTCACGCTTCCCTTGCTGGATACCGCTGGCTTTGACGCCGATGGCAACCGCCGGTTCGAGGCCGAGTGGCGCCCCGAAAGCCGGTGGGTGCTGGACCAGCACCGCACCAAGGCGGGCGATGCTTTGTTGCCCGGCACCGGATATCTGGAACTGGTGGCCGAAGCATTGGAAGGGCAGGGCGAGGATCGCCCGTTTGAGATCCGCGACCTGTGGTTCCTGCGCCCCCTGCGCACCGAGGACCGCCAGACCACCCGCATCCGCCTGACCCTGCCGCGCAGCGATCAGGGCTATGACCTGCGGGTTGAAAGCGCCCCCGAGGGGGCAGGTTGGGATGTGAATGCAGAGGCTGATATTCGCCTGCTGCCGATGGACCCGCCCGCGCCGCTGGATATCTCTGCGCTGGCCGCCCGCATGGGGGACCCCACCCGCGCCGAGGCCGGGCTATCCCTGACCTCTCCGCAAGAGGCGCATCTGCGCTTCGGCCCGAACTGGCGCGTGCTGCGCGAAACCCGTCTGGGGCAGGGCGAGGGGGTGGCGCGCTTGTCGCTAAGCGCCCATGATGCCCGCTGGCGCCTGCCGCCGGGGCTGGTGGATATCGCCACCGGTTGGGCGATGGAGCTGATCGAGGGCTATCGCCCGGATGCGCTGTGGGTGCCGGTCACCTATGGCTCGGTCAAGGTCTATCGCGCGCTGCCGTCCGACGTGGTCTCTTACGTCCGCAATGCGGACGACAACCGCGCGGGCGACCAGACGGCAAGCTTTGATATCACGCTTGCGGCCCCCGATGGCACCGTCTGCGTTGAGATCACCGGCTTTACCATTCGCCGCCTTGTGGGCAACATCGCCTTCGCGGCCGCGCCTGCCAAACAGGTTGAGCCTGAGGGCCCGCGCCCGCTGTCGCCTGCCGAGGAACGGTTGCGCCACAACATCGCGCAGGGCATTCGCCCCGAAGAGGGCGCAGAGACCTTCCTGAAGGCATTGGCCAGCCCGCTGCCGCAGGTGCTGATTTCCTCGCTCGACCTCGATGCGCTGATCGCGCAGGCCGGGGCCGAAACCGAAGAAACACAGACCAGCCAGGGGTTTGAACGCCCCGATCTGGACAGCGATTTCGTGGACCCCGAAGGCGTCATCGAAGAAACCCTCGCCGGGTTCTGGCGCGATCTTCTGGGTGTGGCACAGGTCGGGGCCGAAGACAGCTTTTTTGATCTTGGCGGCCATTCCCTGATTGCCGTGCGGCTCTTTGCCATGATCAAAAAGACATGGGCGGTGGAGTTCCCCATTTCCGTCTTGTTCGAGGCCCCGACGATCCGCAAGATCGCGGGTCTGGTCGCGGCGCAGGGGATCAGCGCCGAGGCCGGGGGTGATGCTGTGAAACGCCCAGAATCCGCCCGCCGCTTTACCCATCTGGTGCCGATGCATCAGGGCGAGGGCGGACCGAAAACGCCCTTCTTCCTGGTTGCGGGCATGTTCGGCAACGTGCTGAACCTGCGCCACCTGGCGCATCTTCTGGGCCATGACCGGCCCTTCTACGGGATGCAGGCCAAGGGGCTGTTCGGCGAGGACGACCCGCACCGGTCGGTGAAAGAGGCCGCGCGCGACTACATCGCAGAAATCCGTCAGGTACAGGCGCATGGGCCCTATATGCTGGGTGGTTTTTCCGGCGGCGGCATCACCGCCTACGAAATTGCGCAGCAGCTGACCGCTGAAGGCGAGGAGGTGGCCGCGCTGGTCATGCTGGATACGCCCTTGCCACAGCGCCGGGCGCTGTCGCGGGCCGACCGCATCGCCATTCAGCTGCAGGAACTGAAGGCGGGCGGCTTTGCCTACCCGTTCACATGGCTGGCTCGCCGCATCCGGTGGGAATTCGCCAAGCGCCGCCAGCAGACCGATGATGCGGGCGACAGCCCCACTTTCCACAATGCCGCGATTGAGGCTGCGTTCCTCGAATCTGTTGCAGGATACCATCTGCAACCCTGGCTGGGGCCGCTTACGCTGTTCCGTCCGCCGTTGGTGGGCAAGTGGACATTGGGTGAGGGGCGGCTCGTGAATTCCGAACGCGCCTATGTCACCCATGACAATGACTGGACCGAATGGGCGCCCGCCTTGCAGGTGTTCGAAGTGCCGGGCGATCATGATTCCATGGTGTTGGAGCCCAATGTCCGCGTGCTGGCCGCCCGCATGGGCAAGGTGATCGACGCCGCCGATCGTGCACAGCAGGTCGCGCAAGCCTGGGAGGGCAGCCATGCCGCCGAATAACCCCAAGCTGCTGACCGTGGTGCTGAACTGGCGCACCGCCGATATGACCCTGCGTGCAGCGGAAACCGCGTTGCGCGAAATGGAGGGCATCGCCGGAGAGCTGGTGATCGTCGATAACGATTCCCGCGATGGCTCATTTGAACAGATGACCCGTGTGGTCACAGATCGCGCCTGGCCCCGCACCCGTGTGATCGACGCGGGCCGCAACGGCGGGTTTGGCGCCGGGAACAATGTCGGCATCCGTGCCGGGCTGTCGGATGGCAGTCGCCCGGATTTTGTCTATATCCTGAATTCAGACGCCTTCCCCGATCCCGGCGCGATCCGGGCGTTGTTGGACCATCTGCAGGCGCATCCCGAAACGGGGTTCGCCGGCAGCTATATCCACGGGTCGGACGGTGACCCGCACCTGACCACCTTCCGCTTTCCCTCCATCGCCAGCGAATTTGAAGGCGCGGTGCGGCTTGGGCCGGTCAGCCGCTGGCTGCGCAATCAGGCGGTGCCGGTGCCGATCCCGGATCACACGGGCCCGGTCGATTGGCTGGCAGGGGCAAGCATGATGATGCGGATGGAGGTGCTGGAGGAGATCGGGCTCTTTGATGAGGTGTTCTTTCTCTATTTTGAGGAAACCGACCTGTGTCATCGTGCGAAGAATGCCGGATATCCTACGGACTTTGTGAAGGAAAGCTCCGTTACCCATATCGGATCGGTCTCGACCGGCATGAAAGAATGGCGCAGCGTGCCCGATTACTGGTTCGACTCCCGCCGCTACTATTTCGAAAAATCCCACGGTCGCGCCTATGCGCGCCTGGCCACGCTGGCCCATCTGATGGGGGGCGTGTTGCACCGGCTGCGCTGCGCCCTTACGGGCCGCCGCCCTGCCGATCCGCCGCGCTTTCTGCGCAGCCTGATCGCTCATGAATTCAAACAGACCCCGTCCGGGGCCGCCAAAGGGGGTGATCCTGCCCCCCGATTGACCGGAGTATAATACCATGGCCCAGTTTTCCTCGCTCATCATTGGTCACGACACGCTGGCGCTGAACTGCGCCAAGATGCTTGCCGGGGCCGGTCACCCGATCCGCGCCGTTGTCAGCCGCTGCCCAGAGTTTCGTGCCTGGGCCAAGGCCGAAGGCCTGCCCCTGATCGAGCCGGGTAAAGGCTTGAAGGAAAGGCTGCAAGGGTATGAATTTCAATGGATATTGTCGATTGCCAATCTTGATATCATTCCGGGTGATGTGTTAGAGATGGCCAAAAAAGGGGCCGTCAACTTCCATGACGGACCGTTGCCTGCCTATGCGGGCCTGAATGCGCCGGTTTGGGCGTTGCTGAATGGCGAGACCGCCCATGGCGTCACCTGGCATCGCATCCAGGGTGGCGTGGACGAAGGCAATATTCTGGCACAGCGCAAGGTGGACATCGCACAGGAAGAGACCGCGCTGACGCTCAACACCAAATGCTATGCCGCCGCGTTGGACAGCTTTGCAGAGGTGATCTCTGCCCTGGCCGAGGATCGCGCCGAGGGCACGCCGCAGGATCTGTCCGCCCGCAGCTACTATGGCCGGGATCAACGGCCAGAAGCATCGGCAAGGCTGGATTTTACCAAAAATATCAAACAGATTGTGACGCTTGTTCAAGCATTGGATCATGGCGATTACTGGAACCCGCTGGCCTGCCCCAAGCTGGAGACCGGGACCGAGGTTCTGCTGGTCGGCTCGGCCGTGGCGGCCGAAGGCCATGGTCGCCCCGGCGAGGTGCTGGAGGTGACAGGCGGCACAGCGACGGTGGCGGTGGCGGACGGGGCCGTTCGGCTTGGCGCGCTGCGGCTGGCGGATGGCGCGCCGGTTATCCTGGCCGATCACCTTGTGGCGGGCACACGGTTGCCATTGCCGCAGAACGACGCCGACATTTCTGCGGCCCTTGGCGCTGCCGCCCCGTCTGAGGGGTTTTGGCGCAAACGGTTGGACGCCATGCGCCCCGCCGGGTTTAGCTTTCACCCCGGGTCGGGCGACGGGATCGTGACGCGCCCTGTCGAGATCCCCGCCAGTCTGACCGCGCAGCAGGCGCTGGCCCGTTTCGCGCTGCTCGCCCTGCGCAAAGGCGAAGGGGGGGCGGTTGATCTGGCCCTTGGGATGCCGGTGGCGGTTCCGGGCTATCTGACCCCATGGGTGCCGGTCACAATTGACGCCGAGGGTTGCCTGGCCGAAGCCGAGGCGCGCTTTGCTGCGCGCATCGACGCCGCCCGTGCCAAAGGGCCCTTCGCGGTGGATCTTCCGGCGCGCATTCCCGGCCTGTCGGGTCTTGCCGTTCCCGCCTTTGCCATTGGCGCGTCGCCTGTTCCCGGCGCGGCGCTGACCCTGTCCGAGGATGGGCAGATCCTGATGGCTGATGCCACGCAAGTCACCGCACAGGAACTGGAGCTGATCGCCGATCGTCTGACCCATGTGCTTGCGACCGATCCCGCGACACCCGTTGCAGATCTGTCGATCCTGCCCGATGCCGAACGTCAGAAGCTGATCCAGGGCTGGAACGCGACCGACACGGGGTTTGACCGCACGTCCTGTATCCATCAGCTGTTCGAAGCGCAGGCCACCAAGATCCCCGATGCAACGGCGCTGGTGTTTGAAGGCGACGCGCTCAGCTATGCTGATCTGAACGCCCGCGCCAACCGTGTGGCCCATACGCTGGCTGCCATGGGGGTGCGGCGGGGCGATCTGGTCGGGCTGAATATCCGCCGATCTGCCGATCTGCTGATCGGGGCCATTGCCATTCACAAAGCGGGCGGGGCCTATGTGCCGCTCGACCCCGATTATCCGGCCGACCGGGTGGCGCTCTATGTTGAGGATAGCGGCGCCTCCGTAATCCTGACCGAGGCCGCGCTGCTGCCGCATCTGCCGCCGCACACGGCGCAGGTGCTGGAGATCGACCGCGACCCGCGTATCGCATCCGCGCCGGTGTCAAACCCCGACAGTGGCGTCACCCCGCAGGATCTGGCCTATCTGATCTACACCTCCGGTTCTACCGGGCGCCCCAAGGGCGTGATGATCGAACATCGCAATGTTTCCAATTTCTTCACCGGCATGGACGACCGCATTGACCATGAAACCGGCGGTGTCTGGCTGGCTGTCACCAGCCTGTCCTTCGATATTTCGGTGCTGGAGCTGTTCTGGACACTCGCGCGCGGCTTCACTGTCGTGATCTCGGGCGATGAAAACCGGACGCTCGTGTCCAATGGCCGTATTGGCCAGACGGGCAGGGGGATGGAGTTCAGCCTGTTCTACTGGGGCAATGACGATGGCGCCGGTCGGGATAAATACGCGATGCTGCTGGAGGGCGCGAAATTCGCCGATCAGAACGGGTTCTGCGCGGTCTGGACGCCGGAACGTCATTTCCACGCCTTTGGTGGTCCTTACCCGAACCCATCTGTGACCGGGGCCGCCGTGGCGGCGGTAACCAAAAATATCGGCGTGCGGTCCGGTTCTGTCGTCGCCCCGCTGCATCATCCCGCGCGGATCGCCGAGGAATGGGCGGTGATCGACAACCTGACAAACGGGCGCGCGGCACTTGGCATTGCCTCGGGCTGGCAGCCGCATGATTTCGTGCTGCGCCCGGAAAACACGCCGCCCAACAACAAACCCGCCATGTATGACGCCATCGACAAGCTGCGCGCGCTGTGGCGTGGCGAAGAGGTGGAATTTCCCATGGCCGACGGCACGCCACACAAGGTGCTGACGCAACCGCGCCCGGTGTCCAAGGAACTGGCCATTTGGGTGACAACCGCAGGCAACCCCGACACCTGGCGCGAAGCCGGAGAGATCGGGGCCAATGTGCTGACCCACCTTCTGGGCCAGTCCATCGATGAGGTCGGCGACAAGATCAAGATCTATCACGACGCCCTGCGCGCCGGGGGCCGCGACCCTGCCGACTACACCGTGACGCTGATGTTGCATTCCTACCTTGCGCAGGACCGTGAGGAGGCGCGAGAGGTCGCACGCGGACCGATGAAGGACTATCTGCGGTCTGCCGCGGGGCTGATCAAACAGTTTGCCTGGGCCTTCCCCGCCTTTAAAAAACCACAGGGCGTGTCGAACCCGATGCAGCTTGATCTTGGCATCCTGTCCGAGGAGGAACTGGAAGCGATCCTTGATTTCGCCTTTGAACGCTATTTCAACGATAGCGGGTTGTTTGGCACGGTCGATGACGCGCTGGACCGGGTTGAACAACTGAAACGGATCGGTGTCGATGAGATTGCCTGCCTAATCGACTACGGGATCGAACGTCAGAAGGTGCTGGAGGGGCTGCGCCCCGTGGCCGAGGTGCTGAAACGTGCCAATCAGGGCGACGCGCTGGCCGAAGATGACTTCTCCATCGCTGCGCAGATCATCCGTCACGGCGTCACGCATCTGCAATGCACACCCTCGATGGCGCGGATGCTGGTCGGCAATGATGAGGCCCGCATGGCGCTGTCGCGTGTGAACCATCTGATGGTGGGTGGTGAGGCACTGCCGGGGTCGCTGGTGGCCGAGCTTCAGGCCGCGACCGACGCCCATATCGAAAACATGTATGGCCCGACAGAGACCACGATCTGGTCCACGACCCAAACCGCCACGGGCGGCGAGGGGATCACCGGGGTGGGCAGGCCGATTGCCAATACCCAGGTCTATGTGCTGGATGACGCGATGCAGCCGGTTGCCATTGGGGTGCCGGGTGAGCTGTTCATCGGCGGCGAGGGCGTGGCGCGCGGCTATTGGCAGCGCCCGGATCTGACGGCGGATCGGTTCCTGGATGACCCGTTCCAGTCTGGCAATCGCATCTATCGCACCGGCGATCTGGTGCGCTGGCGCGCCGATGGCGGGCTCGACTTTCTGGGCCGCGCCGACCATCAGATCAAGCTGCGGGGGTACCGGATTGAACTGGGCGAGATCGAGACGCATATCGACGCCGTGCCGGGCGTGCGTCAGTCGGTGGTGATCCCGCGCGAGGATA
>Ga0213841_1001161_pt1 | contig 15039 bp, 13 predicted proteins | sample SWPATP23_FD_160125 | JGI IMG/M metagenome (GOLD analysis project Ga0213841, IMG submission 160125) | Coastal seawater microbial communities from Marineland, Florida, United States - SWPA TP2 #3 | ecosystem: Environmental > Aquatic > Marine > Coastal | place: USA: Florida | collected 2016-08-14 | reverse complement strand
CGCGGGCAAAGGGCGGCCAGATCGCCACGCTGATCCTGCCTGCCGATACCGCCTGGGGCGATGGGGCAGACCCCCTGGCGGCGCCGCCGCCCCCGCCGCTGCACCGCCCGTCCGAGGCCGATCTGGACGCGGCGGCCGACGCGTTGCAGGCCGACGGGGCCGCGCTGCTGATCGGGGGCACGGCGCTGTATGGCCCGCTGATGCGGTTGGCCGCACAAGTGGCGCAGGCCGCCGGGTGCAGGCTGATGGCACCGCTGTTTTCCCCCCGGCTAGAACGCGGCGAAGGCACGCCAGAGCTAGAGCAGCTGCTTTACCCTGTCGATGCCAATGCCGAGCTGCTGAAGGACGTGCGCAAGCTGGTTTGCTGCGGCACCAACCCGCCGGTCAACTTCTTTGCCTATCCCGGCAAGCCATCGCTGCCCACACCCGCCGATGCGCATGTGCTGGATCTGGCCAATGCGGGTATGGATCTGGAGTTCGCCCTGAACGGTCTGGCAGATCGGCTCGACGCGCGTGCGCAAACCGTGACCCCGATTGAACTGGCCCTGCCCGACCGGCCCGAGGGGCCATTGTCCCCGGCAACCGCAGGGGCGCTGATTGCCCGTGCGATGCCTGAAAATGCCATCGTCGTGAATGAATCCGTGACCTCGGGCTTTCCCATCGTCACCGCGACCCGAACGGCAAAGCGCCATGACCTGCTGGCCACCATGGGCGGCGCTATCGGGCAATGCCTGCCTGCCGCCACAGGGGCCGCCGTTGCCTGCCCCGACCGCAAGGTCATCGCGCTGACCGGCGACGGATCCGCGATGTATACGCTACAATCGCTCTGGACCATGGCGCGGGAACGGCTGGATGTGACCGTGATTGTCTTTGCCAACCGGGGCTATCAGATCCTGCGGGGCGAACTGGCCGCCATGGGCGTCACGCAGGTGGGCCGCAATGCGCAAGCCATGTTCGACGTGGATGACCCGTTACTCGACTGGGTCGCGTTGGCACAAGGGCACGGCGTGCCGGGTATCCGAGCAACGACTGTGGACGAAATGGAAGCCGCGTTGGATCAGGCCATGGCTAGCGCCGGACCGCGATTGATCGAGGTTGTGATCTAAGCCGTCATTCCACCGGCGGCAGTCCCTTCACCACACCCGTCTGCATGACGTCCGGGTCATAGGCCTTGCGGGCGAAAACCTGTCTTACCATCGGTTCGAACGTTTCAAGCGGTTCATACGCGTAATCCGGGTCGAACGACGACTGGTCCCATCTTTCGCAGAAATCGGCGCAGCTTTGCCAGCAGGGATGATCCTTGAACCGGTCGCGCGCATCCCGGTCCCAGCCATAATGGTGGCCGTAATAGAACATTTGGAAGATACCGTGATGTTCCACAACCCACGCCACCTCATCGCGCACGAATGGGCGAATAACCTCAGCGGAAAACCTATCGTGGTTCTGCGGTGCCAGCCCGTCACCGATATCATGCAGCAGCGCACCCACGACCCAGTCGATATCGGCCCCATCGCGCAACGCACGGCTGCCTGATTGCAGCCCGTGTTCCAGCCGGGTGATGCGGTAACCTTCCAACGACACCTCGCCCTGGCGGCGCAGTTCGTCCAGCACCCGGTCGGCAGTCAGCGCGAGATAGGGTTTTTCGAGCTTTTCCAGCAGCTCGTAATCCTCTTTCGTGCCGTCCTTCATCTGGATGAAACTGACGGTCTGGTCGGACGTCATCTGGCGAACCTCCTGCTGTGTCTTTGGGTCATCGGGCCGGGCGGGCCTTCGGTCAAGATCCTGTCAGGCTGCCGTCAGAGAAACTAGGTGTCCAATGCGATTTCGACACACATAACGTCGCGTTTGACCTGCAAAGCTAAACAAAGGCCAAGTTTTTCATTGTCAGACCGGGGTCGGACAGGTTTCATACGCGATGTGCTGGATGGGAACATTCTGACTATTAAGAAACGGGGAGACTATCAAAATGGGCAAACGCGACGAATTGATCGCCAAATATGCAGACGACCTGCGCAACAAATGCGGGATGGAACCCGACATGGACCTGCTGACCAAGGTCACAATCGGCTGCGGCCCCGCGATTTACGATGCGGACGCCTCGACAGTGGCTGGGTCCCAGCCGAGTGAGCTGGAAACCGTAAAGAAGAATTTCCTGATGAAAAAACTGGGCCTGGCCGACAGCGACGACCTGATGGCCGCGATCGATTCCGTGATCGAGACCTACGGCAAATCCGAGCGCAACAAGTATCGCGCCGTGATCTATTACATGCTGACCAAGCATTTCAGCAAGGAAAGCGTCTACGGCTGAGCCGGACGCAACCGATGACAAAGGCCCGCCCCGGTGGCGGGTCTTTTTCGTTTGGGGGCTGTTAACCCGGGATCGCATAGCAAGACCCGCCAATGGGAAACCAATCATACTGGCCGAAACGCCACGGCATCACGCTTGTATGCCCCTTCATGCCCTGCTTCGAGCTGTACGCGTCCTGACCCGACAGCGGCTGTGATCCGATCTGCCACGGTTTGACTAAAAAGCCCCGGGCATTTCCGTTGATCCAAGCTGACATCCGGGCTTAGATAGCCCTGTCCCGACCAGGATGGCGGACCCTCATAGAACACGTGCGGAGCGAGTAATTGCGCGTGGGTAAAGGAGGGTCCCGGGGGGTCGGGGCCCTCCTTCTTGTTTCAAAACAGCATCAGCACCACGCCGATGATCGTGCAACCGATGACCGGGTATCCGCCATCGATCCAGATCAGGGATTTGTCGCGAAAACTGAAGAGGATGTTGTTCACCATCCATGGTAGCGCGACGAACAACCCAAGCCCTGCCCCTACCATCAGGCCCCCACCAACGGTCGAAATCCCGGCACTCGCCAAGATGTGGCGCGTCATCCCCGCCACAACGACCGACATCACCAAGCTGACGACATAAGGCAGCGGGCTGGCCGAGGCCTTGATCTGATCTTCGGTCAATCCGTTCGCCGCCATCCACGGCTTTGACAGCGCCATATACCAGACCGCCCCGAACACCCAGGCCGCAGCCCCGGCCACCAAGACATTCAGAATTTCCATGTGACTTCTCCTGTTGCACTGAAGAAATCATGCCATGGGCGGCGTGCAACCTTAAGCGGAAAAGCCACCCAGTTCGCAAATGATCCGCCATTCCTCTTCAGTGACCGGCTGCACCGACAGGCGGGAATTATTGGCCAGAACCATCCCCGACAGGCGCGGGTCGCCCTTCACATCTGCCAGCGTCACGGGCGTCTTGAACGGCCCCACGGCCTTGATGTCCACGCATTCCCATCGGGGATCGTCGGTGGTGGTGTCGGGATGGGCCAGCGCACAAACCTCAACCACGCCAACAATCGCCTTTTCCTTCAGCGAGTGATAGAAAAAGCCCCGGTCGCCCAAGGCCATTTCACGCATGTTGTTGCGGGCCTGGTAATTGCGGACGCCATCCCATTGCTCGCCCGCATCGCCCTTGGCCACCTGCTGATCCCAGGACCATGTGTTCGGTTCGGATTTGAACAGCCAGTAGCGCATCAGCCGATCACCTTGTTCCACGCCTCGATCCGCACCTTCTCGAACAGGCCCGCCTTGGCATAGGGGTCATTCGCCGCCCAATCTTCAGCGCCCGCGCGGTCCTCGGCCTCGATCACGACGAGCGAGCCGATCATGTCCCCTGCTTCGTTCAGGAACGGCCCGGCATGGGTGACAGGGGTGGATTTCAGATAGGCGACATGGGCATCCCGGTTGGCCTTGCGGACCTCCAGATGACCAGGCTTATCGGTGCAGATCAGCGCATACAGCATGGGTTATTCCTGTTTCAGAGGGCGGTTCAGAAGCTCCGCCATCACATCCTGCACAGAGACGCGACCCTGGCACAAGGCTGCAACGGCATCGGCAATGGGGGTATCCAGCTCCGCATGGGCCGAAAGTTCCTGCGCGGTGGCGGCCCCTTCGACAGTGGCAGCGGGGTCGAGCGGGCGGGCCCCGGCAAGCGCCTGCCCGTGGCGGTAATTACGCGATTTGTCCGAGGTGCAGGTCAGCACCAGATCGCCGAAGCCAGAAAGCCCCGCAAGCGTTTCATCCCGCGCGCCGCGAAAGGCCGCAACCCGGCGCATCTCGGCAAAGCCGCGCGCCATAAGCGCCGCCCGAGCGCTTTCGCCAAGCCCGGCCCCCATGACCGCGCCTGCCGCAATGGCGATGACGTTTTTCAGCGCGCCGCCCAGTTCCGCCCCGACCAGGTCGGCGCTGCGGTAAAGCCTGAGCGCGGGGGTAGAAAGCCTGTCCTGCAACGCCGCGCCAAGGGTATCGTCGGCAAGGGCCAGCGTCAGGGCCGTGGGAAGACCGGCGGCGATATCCACGGCAAAGCTGGGACCGGTCAGCACACCTGCCGCCACGCCCGGCAGGTCGCGGGTGATCAACTGGCAAGGCGATAGGCCAGTGGCCAGATGGATGCCCTTGGCACAGGAAATCACGGTGCCCGCATGGCCCGGCAGGATCGGCAGAACCTCGTGCAGTTTTTGCGTGGGCACGGCCAGCAACAGCACATCCGCCGTCAGGTCGCTGATATCCCCGGTCACGCGCAGACCGTCGGGAAAGCCGTGGCCCGGCAGACGGCGAGAGTTCTCGCGCGCGGCCTGCATGTCCTCGGCCCCGGCGCGGGCCCATAGCGTCACCTCAGCCCCGGCGCGGGCCAGCGTGATGGCAAGCGCCGTGCCAAACGCCCCTGCGCCCGCGATATCCACCCGGTTCATGCCTTGGCCCCTTTCTTGCCAGACCCGATCAGTGCCGGGCTGGTGCGATCCAGCGGCCAGCGCGGGCGCGCCGACAGGTCCATCCCGTCGCGCTGACCTGCACGGTAGGCTTCCCACCCGGCCCAGGCAATCATCGCGGCGTTGTCGGTGCAGAGCTTCAGTGGCGGCGCGAGGAACGGCACGTCATGGGCGCCCGCCACATCCTCCAACGCTGCGCGTAGGGTCTGGTTGGCAGCAACCCCGCCGGCCACGGCGAAACAGGTCAGGTCGGTCTGGCCCATCAGCGCACGGCGGGATTTCTCGGCCAGCACATCACGTACAGCGGCCTGGAAAGACGCACATAAATCAGCGCGGTCTTGTTCATGCATCCCACCCTGGTCTGCAACCAGTCCATCACGGGTGCGCAGCACGGCGGTCTTGAGGCCGGAAAAGGACATGTCACAGCCTTCGCGGTCCAGCAATGGGCGCGGCAGGGGGAAGCGTTTGGGGTCGCCCGACAGCGCCGCCTGTTCCACCACCGGCCCACCCGGTTGCGGCAGGCCCAACAGCTTGGCGACCTTGTCGAACGCCTCACCCGGCGCGTCATCAATCGTGCCGCCAAGGCGGGTAAAATCGTCCGGCCCGTCCACACGCAAAAACTGGCAATGCCCGCCAGAGACCAGAAGCATCAGGTAGGGGAAATCCACCCCATCCGTCAGGCGCGGGGTCAACGCGTGGCCCGCAAGGTGATTGACCCCCACCAACGGCACGCCCAGGCCCATAGCCAACCCCTTGGCGCACATCACGCCCGACAGCACGCCGCCGATCAGGCCCGGCCCGGCAGTGACCGCGATGGCGTCGATCTCGGCCAAGGTCACGCCTGCCTGTTCCACCGCCCGTTCCACCATCAGATCCAGCCGTTCAGCATGGGCACGCGCGGCGATCTCGGGCACCACGCCGCCATAGGCCTCGTGCAGGTCGGTCTGGCCGCTGACCACCGAGGACAGCAGCGTTGCGCCATCATCCACGCGCAACACGGCGGCGGCGGTATCGTCGCAGCTGCTTTCAATGCCAAGGATGGTCAGGCGGTCGGTCATGGCGGGCGTCGTTGCACAAGGGGTGTCCCGCAGGTAACACTCCCCCCGATGCCTGACAATGCCACCCCCCTGATCCTTCTGACGCGCCCGCTTGCGCAGGCGGCCCGCTTTGCCGATCAGTGCCGGGCGGCGTTCGGGGAAAAGGCCGAGATCCTCATCGCGCCGATGCAGGAGATCGTGCTGCTGGACCTGCCGCCCATTCCGCCGGGTGCCACCCTGATCTTCACCTCGGAAAATGGTGTACGGGCCTATGACGCGGGCGGTGGCGGCATGGGGCACAGCGCCTATTGCGTCGGGGACCGCACGGCGCGAGTCGCGGCAGAGGCCGGGCTGAAGGCGCTGTCAGCCGGGGGCGCGGCGGGCGATCTGGTGGCACTAATCCGCCAAAAGCACGCCAATGCCCCGCTGATACACCTTCACGGAACCCATGTGCGCGGCGATATTGCGGAACAGCTTGGCGCGGCGGGTCTCAACGTCGCGGGGCATGTCGTCTATGACCAGCGCCCCCTGCCCCTGACCGATGACGCGCTTAAGGCGCTGACCGGGTCGCGCCGGGTGATCGTGCCGCTTTTTTCGCCCCGCAGCGCCACCCTGTTCGCAACAAACCTGCCCGAGGGGGCCTGCCCTGACCTGATCTGCATCAGCGAAGCCACAAGGGCGGCCTTGCCCGGTGCGCTGCACCCGGTGGCCCACCTTGCCGCCGCCCCGACCGGCGCGGCGATGCTCAAAGCTTTGGCGAGACAACTTAGCCCCTAGCCCTCGCAGGTACGCCCATGCGAACCTATCTGTGACTCGGCGCTGCACCGGACGGGATTCTGCAGCGCTTCATGAATAGTTTGAAGGAAATAGACGGTGGCCGACCCGAACACGACCCCTCAGGAAACCGACGAAACCCAGGATGAGGCCGCACTGGCCGAGGCCAGCACCGACGCCGATGCTGCGGTGGTAGATGCCGAGATTGTGGAAGAACCCGCCCCCGTCGAAGACCCTTCCGTGACGGAACCCACCCCACAACCAGCCGCGCCCGCGCCGCGCCGCGGACCGGGTTTCGTGCCGCTGGTTCTGGGCGGTGTGGTCGCTGCGGGTTTGGGCTATGGCGCGGCCTTCATGGGCTTTGCGCCCACCGAACAGGATAACAGCGCGACGGAGGCGGCCCTTGCCGCGATCCAGACCTCTCTCGATGAACAGGCGGGGACGCTGACCGCGTTGGCCACCCGCGCAACTGCGCTAGAGGGGCAGATCGACGCCATCCCCCCCGCGCCGGAGGCCGTGGATCTTGGCCCGCTTTCCGAACAGATCACCGCGCTCGGCGCCCGGATCGACGCAACCAGCGGACAGATCACCGGCCTGACCGACCGCATTACCTATCTCGAAACCCTGCCGCTTGGCGAAGGCGGTGAAGGCGCGGACAATTCCGCCGCCGTGGCCGCCGCTGTGGCGCAGATGCAGGCCGCCTTGCAGGAACAATCGGCAAGCCTTGCCGAACAGCAGGCCGCCAATGCCGCCATGGCAGAGCAACTGGCCGCCGCCGCGACCGCCGCAGAAGAACGCATTGCCGCCGCCGAAGCCCGGGCCGAGGCCCGCGTGGGCAGCGCCACCGCACAAGCCGCGCTTGGCCAGCTGCGCATTGCTGTGGCCACCGGCGCGCCATTTGCCGGGGCGCTGACCGATGTTGCGAATGGCGCTGGCGTGGACGTGCCCGACGCGCTGGCCGCTGCCGCTGAAACCGGTGTGCCAACGCTGGAGGACCTGCAATCCAGCTTCCCCGCCGCCGCCCGCACCGCACTGCCCATTGCCATTCGCGAAACCGCGGGTGAGGGCAGTGTGAACCGCTTTACCGCGTTTCTTCAAAGCCAGGTCGGGGGCCGGTCCCTGGAACCACAGGAAGGCGACAGCCCCGATGCGGTTCTGTCCCGGGCCGAGGCTGCGCTGCGCAGCGGCGACCTGAGCAGCGTGATCACTGAATTGGCAACACTGCCCGAAGACGCACAGACCGCCATGGCCGACTGGACAGCCTCTGCCCAGACCCGCATCGCCGCGCTGGAGGCGATGGATGCCTTCGCCGCCGCGCTCGACACCGCGAATTAAGGGGGACCGACATGCTTCTCTGGTCCGTCCTGAAAATCATCATCTTCCTGACCGTCGTGGTCGCAGCAGCTTTCGGCATCGGTTATCTTTTGGAAACCGACGCCGTTCTGCTGATCACCGTGGCTGGTCGTGAATTCGCGCTGACGCCCCTGTCGGGGCTGGTCGCGGGGATCTTTCTGCTGTTGCTGGTCTATGTGGTGCTGCGGCTTTTGGGCCTGCTGCTGGCCACCATCCGGTTCCTCAACGGTGACGAAACCGCCATTTCCCGCTATTTCAACCGCCGGGCCGAGCGGAAAGGGTATCAGGCCCTGTCAGAGGGTATGTTGGCGCTGGCATCAGGTGAGGGGCGGCTGGCCATCCGCAAGGCCGAACGCGCCGAGGGTTATTTGAAACAGCCCGAACTGACCAACCTGCTGGTGGCGCAGGCTGCCGAAATGGCGGGTGACACCGCCAAAGCCACCGAAACCTACAAAAAGCTGCTGGCCGATGACACCACCCGCTTCGTGGGCATTCGCGGGCTAATGAAGCAGAAACTGGACAACGACGACACCGACACTGCGTTGAAGCTGGCCGAAAAGGCCTTCGCCCTGCGACCAGCCCATAACGAAGTGCAAGACACGCTGCTGAGCCTTCAGGCCGGGCACGAAGATTGGGCCGGGGCCCGCAAGACTCTGGCCGCAAAACTGAAGGCTGGCACCCTGCCCCGCGATGTCCACAAACGCCGTGATGCGGTGCTGGCGCTGGCCGATGCCCGCGATGCGCTGGCAGCGGGCAAGATCGACACCGCCAGCAAAGAGGCCACCGAGGCCAACCGCCTGTCCCCTGATCTGGTGCCTGCCGCCGTGATGGCCGCCCGCATGGCGATCGAGGACGGCAAACCCAAGATCGCCACCCGTGTGATCCGCAAGGCCTGGGACGCCGCCCCGCATCCCGACCTGGCCGCGGCCTTCGCCAGTATCGAACCCGAGGAAACCCCCGCCGCCCGCATCAAACGTTTCCGCGTGCTGCTGGCCAAGCACCCCGCCGATGCGGAGGTCAAGCTGCTGGAAGCCGAACTGCACATAGCAGCCGAAGATTACGCCGCCGCCCGTAAGGCCCTTGGCGACCTGCCCGAAACCGCCCCCACGGCCCGGTCCCTGACCATCATGGCCGCGATTGAGCGGGGCGAAGGCAGCGAAGACCGCGTGGTGCGCGGCTGGCTGGCCAAAGCGATTACGGCGTCGCGCGGGCCACAGTGGATTTGCGAAAATTGCGGCCATGTCCACGCCAACTGGCAACCGGTCTGCGAACAATGCGACAGCTTTGACACCCTGGCCTGGGCCGAGGCCCCGCAAAGCGAATCCGCCTTCGCAGGCACCGCCCAAATGCTGCCCCTGATCGTCGGAGCGTTGGAGGACCGACGAGAGGAGCCGGAAGAAGAACTTGAGCCCGAGATCGTCGACGCCGAACCCGTTGACGACCCCGAAGCTGCAGCACTAGAGACCGAGGCCGAAGAAAACGACCCGCACGCCCCCGGCCATGTGCTGCCGGATATGGGCGAGCTTTCGGATGACGCAGAAACCACCGACCCGGCGCGTACAGCGGTAAATTAGGGCTATTCAGGCGCGGGCTGGCTCTTAACAAGCCAGCCCGCGTGCCGGCATCGCTTAGCTGTTTGAGCGGTGCATTCGGAATGAATAGCTGTGGGCGCGACTATACCAACATCATCAAAGTGCTAAGCGCCATCGAGAACCCGGTTTTCGAGGATGTTCCGAGGATTTGCAGATGTCAGCGTGGCCCCTGTGCTCCTGACCTGCTCCCCTAAGATTCCGTGTTTTTCTGTTAGCTCTGTTCAGGTTTTGGTCTTCCTTTGACTGGTGAGCATATTCGTATGGCGTCAGACCAGCGAAGCTGGAGTGACGCCGGTTGTGATTGTAGCCGGTGCGCCATGCCGCAATCGTGCTGCAGGCATGGCACAGAGGGGTTACGACACCCCGAGATCGGCTTTGTTTGCCAATCCTGCGCGCAACCTAGCCCGGATGTCTGAAAATCGAAGACGCAAACGTCACCCTACGACTATGACGAAGGTGTTGATTACAGTAGTAAATTCTCTTGAGTGGTCGTGAGGAATGGTGCCGCTGAAGGGACTCGAACCCCCGACCCCATCATTACGAATGACGTGCTCTACCAGCTGAGCTACAGCGGCATTCCTCTGTCGCACGGCCCTACTATGGCCCTACTAGTTACTGTGTGCCGCCTGTAAGCGACTGGTTTTGCGCACCATTCCAGCGGGGACCCGCTACTTACGAAACAGTTGCTCTACCAGCTGAGCTATTGGGGCTTCGGCGCCGACTTAACGGTTGAGTGCCCGTCGCGCAAGGCCGAATCAGAACGGGATTTCCTCGTCGCCATCTGAGCTACGTCCGGTTTATTGGACAGTTTCCGGCGTAGGATGAAGGCTAAACTGGCTGAACAGTTCCGCAACCGAGCGCACGCCGTTCAAAGCCTCAAGCGCCACCTTCGCCCTGAACTCAGGCGAATGATATTATCGCTCCGACATCTCTGATCTTTTTCTCGTCGCGGGCCCGCAGACGACAATTCGTCGTTTACGCCAGTATCCGAAATGCGGGGGGTCGCTTAGCGAAGGGCTGCTGCGACAGTCTACTGCCATTCCTTGCGAAAAGGGCAGGAAAACCCACCTTGAAGCCGGTGCAGGGGGCGCTACTCTGCTTGCTGCCCGTTGGATCGCATATCAAAGGTCACCCCCTGTCACAACGCACCCAGCATAGCCCGCCCTTCACCCCAGCATTGCGCTGGCAGGGTCCGCAGTTCTGTCAGAATACCATCAGGTGGCCGCGGTGACCGCCGCCACCCCTCCGGAGCCCCGGGCAGGCACGGCGCGGTCACGTCCCCTGACGGACCGTTTTCTACGCTGGCTGGGGCGTCTTGCAGTTGATGCCTTCTATCGCCGGATTGACGTGGTGGGCGCCGAACGCCTGCCGTCCTCAGGGCCGGTTATCGTGCTGGCGAACCATTCCAACAGCCTTGTGGACGCGGCGATCATCACCGCTTTCCTGCCCCGGATGCCCCGTTTTCTGGGGGCCAGCACAGTATGGGATTATCGATCGCTTCGCCCGTTTCTGAATGCGGCGGGCGTATTACCACTGTATCGCCGTCAGGACGGGCGCGGCCATCACGGGTCTCTGTCAGACAGTTTTGCCAAAGCCTCTGACCTGCTGGCGGCAGGAGGGGTTCTGGCGATCTTCCCCGAAGGCGTTAGCCACAACAATCCCCGCGTGCTGCCGTTGAAATCAGGCGCTGCCCGGATTGCACTGGAAACCGAGGCACAGCACGGCCCCCTGGGGATCACAATCCTGCCGGTTTGCCTGACCTTTGAGGCCAAGTACCGCGTGCGGTCCCGGGCGCTGGTCGAGATCGGCGAACAGATCACGCTGACCCCCGAAGAACTCGCCAACTACCGTGCGGGTCCGCGCGTTAATAGGGTCGAAGCGGTAAGGACTTTGACGCAGCGTTTGCACGACCGGCTGGATGCCCTGACGCCCGGCCACGAAAGTTGGGAAGAGGCCCGGCTGGTAGCCCGCGCAGCCGAGATGATCGCGAACACCGAACCCGAGACAGTTCAGCCGGAGGCCCTGGCCGACATTACCGAACGCCGGCGCCGCATCCATGAAGGATACCTTTGGGTCATGTCCAGCCATCCAGATCGCACCGACAAGCTGCGCCAGGATATTGCGGATTATGACCGCAAGCTGCGCGGGTCGGGCCTGAGGGACGACCAGGTCGTGCATGGGGCAACAACACCCGGCAGTGCCGCCCACGGCCTCTGGCGATCCTTGGGTCTGGGCGTGCTGCTAGCGCCTGCGGCGGCCATCGGCCTCAGTCTCAACCTACTGCCTTTCTGGGTCTTGCGGATACTAAGCCGCCGGCAGGATCTGGACAAGCGCTCGACCTGGTCCATTTTCGCGGGGTTTTTCGTCTTCCCCGCTTTCTGGGTGCTGTCGGCCCTTGTGCTAGGTCTGATTGCGACGGCCACCTGGGGGGCGCTGGCCGGGTGGCTGTGCGGGATTGCGACGGTCACTCTGGCCCTGGCAACGGGCCGCCCGACGCTGACATTTCTTGATACATGCGGTGTACTGATCGCCGACATTCGGGCGCGGATCATCCTGCGTGGCAGTTCTAAACGCGTCGGGCAACTGCACCGCCAGCGTCGGCAGATCCTGGATGAACTGATCGAGCTTGCCGACGCTTATGAAGCCGCTACAGGCCTTGACAGCGATGGCGGATTGCCAGTGTCCTAGTGTCAGGACCGTCATCAACTGGCTCTGAACCTAAGATGTATCCCAGTCCTTTGAAAAGATACATAGATGTCGAAACGCCGGGATTTTTGCGGATCAGCTTAAGGCGTGGTTGAAACTGGCCGGTGTCCCGGGTCTCGGCTTTGGCGAAGAAAGGACAGTCACCGATTCAAACGTGGTGCTGCGGGCGGCGACCGGTGTGGTTGGGCGTTTCACCTGTGGACCCCCGAGGACGCGATCCGATCGCCTGACATCCGCCAGACCTGTGACTGGATCATGGAAGACGCCCATGTCCAGTTAAGCCTTCCTTCACCGACACTCGTTAGGCTGCCGGAAAAGCACCACTAGGATGGGGCCCGCCATGTCCGCGCAGAACGAATTGCGCCCGATTATCATCAAGAAGAAGAAGGTCGTCGGTGGCGATGGTCACCATGGCGGCGCATGGAAAGTGGCCTATGCGGATTTCGTGACCGCGATGATGGCGTTCTTCATGCTGATGTGGCTGCTGAACGCAACCACCGAACAGCAGCGTAAGGGGATCGCCGACTATTTCAGCCCCACGGTGCCAATCTCCCGGATTTCCGGCGGCGGCGACGGGTCTTTCGGCGGTGACAGCCCGTTTTCCGAAACCGTTGTGGCCCAGAACGGCACGGGGGCCTCTGATCGCCGCCCGACCGAAGGACGGCAGGCCATGGGCATGGAAGGTACCGAACACAGTGCCGAGGAACTGGAACAGGCGTTGATGGAAGATATCGAGGATTCGCTGCTGGATGGTGGCGGTGACGCGCGGGTGTCCGATGCTGAGCTGGACCATGTCCAGACCCGGCTGACGGATCAGGGCCTCGTGATCGAGATCTTCGCCCGCCCCGGCGCGCCGCTCTTTGCCACGGATGGCGTGACACCGCAGCCCTGGCTGAGGGATGTGCTGTCCGCGATGTCAGGGCTGTTTGCGACCGTCACAAACGGTATCGCGGTGGCCGCATATGTGCAGAGCGATCCGATCGTGGTGGCCGAAGACACAACCTGGGACCGGTCGGCAACCCAGGCGCAGGCCATTCGCACAGCCTTGCAGGAAACCGGGCTGGACGCGGACCGGTTCCAGCGCATCACCGGCCACGCAGATCGCAGCCCGGCCGTGTCCGACAGTATGGCGGTGCGCAACAACCGGGTGGAAATCACCCTTCTGCGCAGCTTTCCCTGACAGAAAACACTTCGATTTTTATGTGTTAGGCTCCTGTTAAATGCGCCCGTGCTTGTCTGGCCCAAAGGACGAGATGCAGCAGAAAGGCGCATTGTAATGACGATTTCCTCCTCGCTTAACTCCGGGGTTGCCGGGCTCAACGTGAATGCCAGCCGCCTCGCCACGATTTCCGACAATATCGCGAATTCGGGCACCTACGGCTACAAGCGCGCCGTTACCAACTTTCAATCGATGGTCATTTCTCAGGGGCATGGCAGCTATTCGGCCGGCGGCGTCCGGGTCGTCACCGGGCGTATGATCGAACAGCGCGGCACGCTGATCACCACCGACAATCCTACGGACCTGGCCATCGGCGGGCGCGGTATGCTGCCGGTCACCACGGCGACATCCCTGGAATCGCAGGATGGCAGCCACCCGGTGATGCTGGCCACCACCGGATCGTTCCGCCCCGATGCCGACGGCGTTCTGCGTACGGAAACCGGTCTTGTGCTGCTTGGCTGGCCCGCAGATGGCGACGGCACGATCCCCACCTTCCCGCGCGACACCACCGATGGGCTGGAACCGGTGCGGGTGCATACCAACCAGTTCGCCGGTGACCCCACCACGCGGATGGAACTGACGGTTAACCTGCCCGCCACCGCGACCGAAGCCGGGGCGTCAGGCGACACGGTCACCATGTCGACTGAATATTTCGACAATCTCGGTACATCGGAAGTGCTGGAGATCAACTTCACCCCGACGGTCCCGGGCAGCGGGTCGTCTAACGAATGGACGATGGAGATCCGCGATTCTGCCTCGGGCGGGACGGTTGTCGGCGAATACACCCTGACATTCGACGATGCCCGCGGCAGCGGCGGCAATCTTCTCTCGGTCTCGGCGATCACCGGCGGGGCTTACGATTCCGGCGAAGGTACGATTGAGGTCAACGTGAACGGCGGCCCGATGGAAATCAACATCGGGATCGTTGGCGAACCCGGCGGTTTCACACAGTTGTCTGACAGCTTTTCGAACGCCCCGGTGGTCAAGGACGGCTCGCCGGTCGGCAACCTGACCTCAGTTGAGGTCGATGGCGACGGCATGGTTCACGCGATCTATGACAGCGGCTTTACCCGCGTGATCTATCAGGTGCCGCTTATTGACGTGGCCAACCCCAACGGGCTGATTGCCATGTCGAACCAAGCCTATCAGATCTCGCCTGACAGCGGGTCGTTCTTCCTATGGGACGCGGGCAACGGGCCGACCGGCGATATCGTGGGGTTCTCACGCGAAGAATCCACCACCGACGTGGCCGGCGAGCTGACCCAGCTGATCCAGACGCAGCGCGCCTATTCCTCCAACGCCAAGGTCATCCAGACCGTGGACGAAATGTTGCAGGAAACCACGAATATCAAGCGCTGATCCGGGGTCAGGGGCTAGGCCATGACCATTTCCAGCGCCCTTTCCGCCGCCCTGACCGGGCTGACCACCTCCAGCCGGGCCGCGTCTGTGGTGTCGGAAAACATCGCCAATGCCCAGACCGAAGGGTTCGGCGAACGCAGCCTGACCCTGTCCTCCATCGCCCATGGCGCCGGGCGCGGGGTGCAGGTCATGGGCATCACCCGCAGCGCGGACCCGGTCATTCA
>Ga0213841_1001138_pt1 | contig 15440 bp, 13 predicted proteins | sample SWPATP23_FD_160125 | JGI IMG/M metagenome (GOLD analysis project Ga0213841, IMG submission 160125) | Coastal seawater microbial communities from Marineland, Florida, United States - SWPA TP2 #3 | ecosystem: Environmental > Aquatic > Marine > Coastal | place: USA: Florida | collected 2016-08-14 | reverse complement strand
GATAACCGAAGTTATCAAATTGGTCACTCAGTTCATTGAAACCTAAATTGTTTCCGAAGAAACTATTTGGATTATCATCAACGAGTGCCCACACAGATTGATAGGTTTATATTGTTAAAGAGCTTTGCTTTTCAAGAAGTTTTTCTCTCAAAGCGGAGGTGCATTCTAGCGAGTTAATTTGAAGAGTCAAACACTTTTTCAAATTTATTTTCTTAGAAGTTTTTACCTCCCTGACTATTGCTGAAGCCTTGTGGCGTCTGCCGTGTCAGTGGAAGCGCATTATAGGGAGTTCCAATTTTAAGGCAAGAGAAAAAACACGTTTTTCCCATAAAAAAAGCCTGACTGAACATTATTCAGCCAGGCATTTAGTTACACCCACTTTACTCTCAACTTAGCCCATTGTTATCCACAAAATCCTGTGTATAACTATTCGTCTGAATCAAAGAAATAGGAAATTCGTGAACGCGGGTTTAAATACTCTCGTACCTTGTCAGGTAATTTGGTCGGCAAGATAGCATTGACTATCTTTATCTCTTTTTCTGCTAGATCGATAATTGGTGCTTGAGTTCTAGGTACTGACGGATCATAGATAAGTACGTTTGGGTGAAGAATGTTTTGCGCATTTACCGAAATCACCAATCCGACCATTTCATTTGATAGCTGCACTACCGTACCTGGTGGATAGATCCCCATAAACTTAATCAGCAGGCTCAAGTTCTCATTATTATATTGATGCTTACAATTCTTATATAAGTGAGACAACGCAACATAAGGTATCTTTTGCTCGGAAGGAATATTGCTATGGCACAAATTGTCGTAAGCGTTTGCCACTGAAACAATTTGGGTAAGCTCGTCTATCTGCTCTTCTTTTAAACCTTCTGGATAGCCCGAGCCATCATTTAGCTCATGGTGCTGAGCGATAACAGTGCGCGCGCTTTCTGGGAAGCTATCCATGTTGCCTGCTATCTCTAAGCCATACTTAGTATGTAACTTCAGGTAGTTCTTTTCAGGCTCGGTTAATGGTGTCGGTTTACGTAATATCGCAGTCGGTACCTTTACTTTCCCCATATCATGGAACAAGGAGGCAAACGCAACTTCTTTGATCTGATCTGCACTGAGCTTTTTAGCCTTTGCAATCATCATGGCAACAACAGATACATTGAGTGAATGGAAGTAGATATCTTCAAACTCACTTTTCCCATTCATTAGATGCAGAGTGACATTATCATCACTCAATAATTTGTCGACTATGTCATTAACCAACTGGCTAGCTTCATCAACTGCCTGCTCAGGGCGGTTACGGATCTTGTTCATCACTGCTCTCATTCGAGATAACGAGCGCTCGAACTCTTTCTCGCAATTAATGACGCGTCGACGATAAGCATTTAGCTTCTCAATTCTATCTTGCTTTTCTTTCCAAAGCTTTTGTGCTTCGAGATCAATTTCTTCATGCAGTACTTCTTCTACATTTGCATTCGGCTGTTCTTCAGGCACGGGTAGAGGTTGAGTGTCACTCTGTGCGGTATTAATAAAGACGTGTTTAATCCCCAAATGACGGATCATTCGAATCTGGTCTTCGTCTTTGATCTTGAAGCTATTAAATAAGAAGGGATGCTCATTCCATTTGACCGGAAGTCGAATATGCAACCCTGGCTGTAGTCTATCTACTGTTATTTTGATGCTGGCCACGATCTATATACAACTTATTTATTTCTAACCAATTTATAATTTTAATTGATTGATACTGCGAATTCACCACCTGTAAGTGGTAATGAGAGGTCAATAACGCACGAGTATGTATCGTTTTGTTACTTGACCAATTCACAGTGAAGCATCCAACGAATACCAAACTTATCTTCTACCTTACCAAAGCGTGCTCCCCAAGGGGTATCTGCGAGTGGCATCATGATATGCCCACCATGAGAAAGCTTATCGAAAAGACGAGCTTGTTCATCGAGGTCGTTTAAGACAATCGCCAAAGCAATATTGTTACCGCTACGTTCTTGCGCCAGTATTCCATCAGAAAGCATTAACTTCAGGCCAAATGCCTCAAACTCCGCATGCATAACCCAGTTAGGATCTGCCCCCTCTATTTGCTGGGGTGCATCTTTAAAAAGTTGCTTGGTTACTACAACACCAGCAAAACATTTATGGTAAAAGTCGAGCGCTTCTTCACAACGACCAGCAAAAAATAAGTAAGGGGTAACTTGATACATTGTTTATCTCCATGTTGTTATTTTAAAGATAGACAATTTTTTCCTAACTAACCGAAAATTTTAGCTTTTTTGCAGATAAGTACTACATTGGGATCTAGATAAAGATAGCCGCATCAGTCTAAGCGAAATTGAGTGAGTAAGGACAACTCACGACGGAGCTTTTTGCACTTTATAGGCAGTTAAAACGACGAAAGGTCGCTATAAAAGCGACCTTTCTATGTATGGTACCGGTGGGCGGACTTGAACCGCCACGCCCGAAGGCAACGGATTTTGAATCCGTCGTGTATACCAATTTCACCACACCGGCATCTTGGGGCTTTGCCCTTTGATGATTCGCATTATACGTATGCATTTAAGCTCTGCAAGGAAAAAACCTTAGATAACCACTGTTTGCCGATATTTTCACCACAAGCTATGATCTCGGAGCGCAAACCAATGCTCAATGCTCTACTGTCTATACTGACAGAAGATCAAATAGAAATTGAGGTGTCTTTTATGCGGTCATACATATATCGGTTGTTTCCCATACTCGGATTAACCATTATCTTGAGCAAACTTGCTATAGCGACAACGTTGACGCTCGCCTATTCAGATGTGGAATCTTATCCGTTTCAAATTGGTAACGGAACTCATATTGCTGAACCTCCAGGTCTTGCATTAGATGTGCTCAATCAAGCCTCTAACCAATTAGAAATAGAGATAGACTACCTTCGTTTACCAGGAAAAAGAGTACTTGATTATATTGCCACTGGTGAAGTAGACGGAGGGTTTATTTTTTCCTATAACACTAATCGCGCTCGTTTCGCGGACTATCCGATGCAGGATGGTACCCCTGATAGTACAAAACGCATTGCTAAGCTAGGTTACTACTTCTATAAGCTAAAAGAGCAGCCATTAGAATGGAATGGAGTAAACTTTAATAAATTAGAAGATAAGCTGATAGCCGCTCACCTCGGTTTTTCTATTACAGAGAAACTCAAACAAAACAATATTCTGGTACATGAGGCTAAAAACACCGAACAGCTATTCCATATGCTTAGATCCAAACGTATCGATGCCATTGCGATTCAAGACACCATGGCGCAGCAATACCTTAAAGATAAGGCTTGGTCTGATCAGGTAGAACAAGTGTTTCCTGCAATTACAACCAAAGACTATTTCCTAATATTTGGTCAGCAATTTTCAAAAGAGCACCCAGAACTTGTTCAGGCAATATGGCAAACCGTTGGCGCAGTAAGGGAAGATGTGTTCAAAGCACAGGGGAAAAATTACTAGCTGCTGGCTAGAATGTTCAATTAGGACCTCTTGAAGCAAGACCAATTGAAGAGTCTGTGCGCAAGCTCTCTTTTCAGGGCATTTTTGACACTATATTCTGTCGGCTTATTTTGTTTATGTAAGTGAGTGTTATGTCTGCAACAAACTCTTTGCCACCAGCGGGGCTATTTCGCCGTTTAGGGGCGCTTTTATATGACGGCTTAATTATTATTGCCATTGAAATGATGGCTGCGGGTGTTGTGGTTGCAATTTTGCACGCCTTAATGGCGATGGGTTTGTTTCATTTGGGTGAGTTTGAAGATGTCAGCGCCTTTCTGACTCACCACCCGATATGGAGCCCAGTTTACACCGCTTACCTAGCGTTTGTTTGGATCTATTTCTTTGTTTATTTTTGGACGCGTGCTGGGCAAACGCTAGGAATGCGAGCTTGGAAACTGCACATGCGCAGTAATGACGGATCTCCAGTTACCGTTACTCAAGCACTGATTCGTGTTGCTACTTCAGGCTTTGGTCTTGCTAACTTAACCGTCCCTATCGATCCAAAAAAACGTGGCTTTCACGATATTTGGGCCAAAACCCAAGTGGTGGTACTACCAAAAGCGAACTAATCGCTCATTCAAAACAAAAAAGGAAGGCACGGTGCCTTCCTTTTAGTTTATTAATCATTGCTAGTCGACTTTAAGTTCTTTTAGCATTTCTTCTGGTAGAGCAAGTTCATCGTTCTTGTTTACAGAAATTCCAGCAGCGAGAATCGCTTCAGCGATCTGCTTTGCTTCGTCTAGAGAATGCATCGCCGCGGTACCGCATTGATATTCATTCAGTTCTGGGATTTTGTTTTGACTTTCGACCTTAAGGACATCTTTCATTGCAGCTAACCAGGCATCGGCTACTTGCTGCTCTTGTGGGGTACCAATCAAGCTCATGTAGAACCCGGTACGACAGCCCATTGGAGAAATATCAATAATTTCAACTGCATCGCTGTTGAGATGATTGCGCATAAAGCCCGCATAAAGGTGTTCAAGCGTATGAATACCTCTTTCTGACAAAATATCTTTATTTGGTGCAGTGAAACGAAGGTCAAATACCGTAATGGTGTCACCTTTGGGGGTTGTCATGGTTTTTGCTACACGAACTGCAGGTGCATTCATTCGTGTGTGGTCTACGGTAAAACTATCAAGTAACGGCATTGTACTTCTCCATGTTAACTGCTCTTAAAAGAACCAGCTTCTATTGTCTTCTAATTCTTGTCGGCACTGCTTAAGCTGCCAACCATAATCCTTTGCTTGTTGCTCGACTTTGCGAGCCACTTTTACTAATGAAGGTTTACCTTGGTAGCTTTTTCTTTTAAAGCCCCCGCGCCCTTCATGGTAAGCCAAATACTGATTGTAAGCATCCCACTTAGACACACCAAGCTGCTTCTGTGTGGCATCGGTATACCATCCAACAAACATCAGCGCATCGGCAAAATCGGTTCTTGAACCACCGTGATTGGTCGCTTTCTGGAAGTCTTCCCAAGCGGGATCTTGTGCCTGAGCGTAACCATAGGCACTACTTACTCGCCCCCAAGGAATAATTCCTAACAAATAATCCTTCGGTGGTCTGGCATCATGCCTAAAACTGCTTTCTTGCTTTATAAACGCCATTGAGACTTGGATAGGTGTTCCCCACTCTTCTTGCATATCTAGAGCATCGTCATACCAGTCTGGTTTTTCGCGGAATATCTCACATAAGTTAGACTGATTTTTAGGTGGTGCGGTGGCACAACCACCCAACACTACAAGGCTAAGTATGACAACAAATATCCTTATCACTTGGGTTCCTTAAGCTTTTAAGTAGGCGAAGTACTCTTGAAGAAAATCATCAAAGCTCTGTTTATCTGTCGCCTCGGCTTCAGACTGAGCAATACGTGAGCGCTCAACCTCTTGCTCCATTTCAGATTCACTATAGACACGATAACGATGACCTAAATGTTGCTGGCGATACTCTTTTCCAATTTCACAACCGACTTTACCTAAGCCTCCAAAACGTTTGGTATCTTCAAGCAACTGACCCGAAATAGTTTGCTCTGGATGGTCAATCCACGAGAGTAACTTATAACAAACCGCTTGATACTCCTCGCCTCCATTTACAGCATCCATTTTCTCGGCAATTTGGGTAAGCTCGACAAATACACGCTTTGCCCAATCTTGCAAAGTGAGGATCTCTCCTTTACAGCCTATTTGCAGCTCTAGACCATACCTGCGCCCTTCAACGATCACCTTGTTCCAGTTCTCGCGCCAGCACGCCTGTTCACAGTGATCCATTGGTTCAGACTCTGTTAGCGCAGACCAAGTTAAGAACAGATCTAAAAAGCGTACCTGATCTTCATTGATACCTATCGCACTGTAAGGGTTCACATCAAGAGAACGAACTTCTATGTACTCCACTCCACCGCGAGCGAGAGCTTCTGAAGGTTTTTCACCTGCCTCAGCCACACGTTTAGGTCGAATTGGAGCATAAAGCTCATTTTCTATTTGTAGCACATTGCTATTGAGCTGACGGTACTCTTCACCGACTTTTACGCCAATCTCTGCAAACTCTGGAGAGGGGGTGCGAATCGCTTTATTCAAACCTTCTAGGTATTCATCGAGACTGTTAAAGCCGATTTTAAGCGCGCTTTGTGCACTGTTGGTATAACCAAGATCGCTCAATCGCAACGAGGTTGCATGTGGTAGGTACAGAGTGCCACCAATGCTTTCAAATGGCAGTTTTGTTTCTCGACCTTGGATAAATGAGCCGCACAGCGCTGGGGATGCACCAAAAAAATATGGAATTAGCCAGCCAAAGCGGTAGTAGTTGCGGATCAGGCCAAAGTAAGCCTCTGACTTGCTGTGTTGCCTTTGTTCTTCACTTTGCTCGCCATATAACTGCTGCCAAAAAGAGTCTGGGAATGAAAAGTTAAAATGAACCCCCGAGATAATTTGCATCAAACTGCCATAGCGATGTTTGAGGCCTTCTCGATAGAGCGTTTTCATTTTGCCAGAGTTCGATGAACCATACTGAGCGAGGTTGATGTCATCTTCGCTGCCAACATAACAAGGCATTGAAAGCGGCCACATTTTTTCTTCACCCAACTTGGTCTGGGTGAAATGATGAATATCCTCAAGCTGAGCTGTTAAAGTCGAGATACTGCTCGAGACAGGAGTAATAAACTCCAACAGCGACTCTGAAAAATCAGTGGTAATCCAGCTATTAGCGTAAGCCGAACCAAGCTCACTGGGGTGAGGGGTCGTTGCCAGATGCCCATCTTGGTGGTATCGCAGCGTCTCACGCTCTACACCCCGTCCGAAACTCTTAAATACTTCTGGGTTTTGTGCAACTCGCTCCAGTCGCGCAGCAAATTCAGTCAAAATGAAGGTCGCTTATATCTATGGTTTGGCTGTGATACCAAACTGGCTAAACAAATTAATAAGGGTGACCAAAGTCACCCTTTAGCTATGCACTATGTTATGTGTACTCTAGCGGATGATTTCAAGCTCTTCTATCGGAATCTGTAAACTTTCTAGCTGAGGCTTTAACGTTTTCGCATCACCTACCACAATAATTTGGTAGTCTTCAGGGCTAAACCACTTGTGTGCTAACCCATTCAACGTCTTCCTATTGACGGTCTCTACAATCTCGTTTCTCTGCTTGAGGTAGTCTTCATCTAAGCTATACGCAAGAATACTACTAAGTAATCCTGTTTTCTGTGAAGGCGTTTCATACTTTAATGCATCTTGTTGACCGACCGCTAAGCGTAAAAATTTCATTTCTTCATCTGTCATTCCACTTTCGGCGTAAGTTGCCAGCTCTTTTTTCATCTCGATAATCGAAGGAATGGTCGAATCAGCTCGAACTTGGGCAGAAAAAATTATCGCTCCAACTTCTCGGTTTGCCGCAAAATACCCACTAGCTCCATAAGTGTAGCCTTTATCTTCACGCAAATTCTGGTTTATGCGGCTATTAAAGTTACCGGCTAAATTGAAGTTCGCTAACTGGGTTAAATACACTTCCCCCGTCGCATCAAATGGTAACCCTTGACGGACCATGCGGACCACACTTTGCGGTGCCCCTGGCTTATCAATCAGGTAGATTTTTTGTTGTTCGAGCGGTTTAACCAATTGTGGGCGTAATAGAGGGGCAAATTCACCTTGCCAGTTATCGATAAAAGCTAGCTCTTTTTTGATCTGTCGTTGATTAATATCACCAACCACCACAATCTGTGCGCCTTGTGGTGTGTAGTGCTTATGATAGAAGTCTTTAACATCATCTAAGGTCAAACTAGATACTGACTCCTCTGTCCCGTCATTTGAGCGCTGATAAATCGAGCCCGAAAACAAGACTTGTCGTGTTGCCTGAGACGCCATCCAACTAGGCTTTTGGTGTTGATAAACCAAACCTTCTAGCATCTGTTTCTGCAAACGCTCGAAGTCTTGCTGACGAAATGCTGGTTTAAATAAGACTTCCTCAACGATTTTTAGAGTTTCGGTGAGATTTTTCTCTAGACTTGAAACCGAAATACCCGTGGTGTAGTTACCTGCATCGATAGAAACCGTACTGCCCAGCTTATCCAACCTTGCTTGCAGCTCTTCTAAGCTCGAATCCAGAGTTGCTTCTTGCATCATTGCAGCAGTTAGATTGGCAAGGCCTTCTTTCCCTTTTGCCACATAGCGCTCTCCGGCTGGGAATCGAATATCAAGCTGCACCGTCGGCGTTTCAGAGCTTACCGTGCCAAGAAGCTCTGCCCCATTATCAAAATAGAGTCGATACAAGTGTGGCATTTGTGCCTTTACTCCTTGAGCAACTTCAGGCATCACCGAACGGTCGAAATTATCCGTCGCGCGGCGATAGGCTAATTGGTCGTCAGTGACTTTTTGGTACTCAGGTAATGTCCTTGGTGGCGTGACAAAGGTAGCGGGTGCCGCAGCAAGTTCAAGTTTGCCACGTGGCACGACACTTAATGCGACCTTGTGGTGGCCATTGACATAGGTCTTGTAGGCATCCATTACCGATTCTGGGGTCACCGAACGAATCTGTTCCAATTGAGTCTGAATACGATCTGGCGTGGCAAAGAAGGTTTCATTAGAAGCAAGCTGAGTCACTTTTCCTCGCACGCTTTGCAAAGCAAATACTGCGTTCGCTTCTGCCATACCCGTTATTTGCTCTAAACGAGCCTCATCCACACCTTTTGCTTCAAACTCACCTAAGGTTTGCATCAGCTCTTGGTAAAGTGGTTTAAGTGCTCCTTTCTTGCCAGACGGTGCCATCGCATACACATAGAAGGTACAAGCGAGTTCTGCACAATCTTGGAAAGCCCCAGCGTCAACCGCCTTTTGGGTTTTAACTAACTTTTGGTAAAGCAGGCTATTGGCTCCATTGCCTAACACATTAGCCAAAGCATTAATGGATGCTTGGTCTTGCGCGCCATTGTATTGTGTCGGCCAACCAATCATCAACATCGGTTGCTGAATACGATCTTCCAATGTGATGTAACGATCTTCTACCAATTTTGCGGGTTGCTTGGCTGCGCGCTCTACTTTCGGCCCAGTAGGAATAGAACCGAAGTATTTGTTGACCCATTGTAAGGTTTGATCAATGTCGATATCACCACCTATGGTCAGCACAGCATTGTTCGGCCCATACCAACGCAGGAAAAAGGCTTTCAGATCGTTCACATCGACGCGATCTAAATCTTCAACATAACCAATTGTTTGCCAGGAATATGGGTGGCCTTCAGGATACATGGCTTCCCCCATGCGCTCCCACATTAATCCATATGGACGGTTGTCATAATTCTGCGCCCGTTCGTTCTTCACGGTATCACGCTGAATTTCAAACTTACGCTGTGAGACTGCATCAAGTAGAAAGCCCATTCGATCCGACTCTAGCCAAAGCATTTTCTCTAATTGGTTCGACGGTACGGTTTCAAAATAGTTAGTACGATCTCGGTTCGTCGTGCCGTTTAGTGTTCCGCCTGCCTCGGTAATGATCTTGAAATGCTGCTGATCACCAACATTCTCACTACCTTGAAACATCATATGCTCAAAGAAGTGAGCAAAACCCGATTTGCCAATCTCTTCACGGGCTGAGCCGACATGGTAGGTCACATCGATATGAACAAGTGGATCTGAGTTATCGGGTGATAAGATCACTGTCAGACCATTGTCCAATTCATATTTTGAGTATGGGATAGTAGCTTTACCCGGCTGAGCTGATACTTCTTCGACTAAAGTAACGCCTTCAGGCAATGTAGATAAAAATGGTACCGAAGAAAGGTTGCTAGAGCTACAACCGTAAAGTGCGACAAGAGAAATAGCGCTAAGCCAAACTTTTCTCATGACATCCCCTTAAAAAAATCCATAAAAAACTGCAGCAAGTAAACTGTATCGAAGCGCTTTGCCAATCAATATTAGCCAAAAGCAGGGCCAAAAACGCATTCGAAGCCAACCTGCCGCCAAACATAGTGGGTCGCCAATCACGGGTAACCAACTAAAAAGAAGCGACCAATAGCCGTATTTATTGAGCCATAATAAGGCTTTATGACCATGTTTTTCATTTTGAGTTCGATTAGGTAGCCATAATCCTAACCAAAAGTTCGTCAAGCCACCCAACGTATTACCCAAGGTAGCGACAACAATGATCAATGGAGTTGAATACTGATTTAGACTTAATGTGGCGATCAAACCGGCTTCGGAACCACCAGGCAATAAAGTGGCACTGAGGAAACCACTAAGAAACAGAACCCACAGTGCCGAATCAGAAAACCATAGAGCAAAAGATTCAAAAGCGCTATTAAACGCTTCTAACATTGCATATCAAGCAAGATCTTGCCTCTGGTATGACCGGTTTCAATTTGTTTGTGCGCTTCGGCCACTTGCGACATTGGATACACTTGCTGAATCTCTGTCTTAACTAAGCCTACGCTAACCATATAAAGTAAAGCATCAAGCTGTTCCGGATTAGGATCAACCAACATGCCCGTGGCTTCAAAACCAAGGAGTTTGGCCTTTTCACAGATAAGCTCCGCACTGAGTGTTGGTACCGTCACGACTTTGGCACCATCTTTTAAGCATTTCAGTGCATCGAGCGCCGCATCACCACCAACCAAATCTATCAATACATCGGCCTCTTCTACTCGTTCGGAAGCAGGTGCAAATTGGTAATTGACTGCGTGGGCCCCTAATGTCGCCATGTAGTCTAAATTTGCCTCGCTACAAGTCGTAAAGACCTCTGCCTTGGCTGCTACAGCAACTTGAATAGCGATATGACCGACACCACCGGCCCCGGCTAAAATAAGTACTCTATCGCCTTCATGTACACCCGCTTTGTCCAAAGCTTGAACCGCTGTCTGCCCCGCAAGTGGTAAAGCTGCGGCGGCTTCTAAGGTTACTGAATCAGGGACTAGGCTCAGTGCGTTTTCAGGGACACACATATACTGGCTATAGCCACCACCAGAGAGAGGAAATCCGACAAAGCCCGCCACGTTATCACCAATCGAGAATCTTTTAGCTTGCTCACCTAAAGAGATCACTTGACCAGAGATGTCGTACCCCGGAACCCAAGGCAGGTTATCTTTATTTTCTGATGCTGCCCAACCCAATCCAGCCCGCGTTTTTACATCGATAGGGTTTACTCCAGAAAAGTGTACTTTAACTAGCACTTCACCTGCTTGTGGCTGTGGAATTGGTGAAGTCTGAGTAACGAGAACGTCTGGATCACCAAATTGAGAGATTGCGATTTGTTTGTTTTCCATTTCTTCATTTCCCTATCGGTACAAAAAAGGGATGCGAAAGCATCCCTTTGAATATATACCATTTATTGGCAGCAAGTTAACCACTTGCTCTCAAATTAACCAATTACTAACCTAAAAGTTTAGCTAGCCAACCAGTGCTAACAAAATACCTGCTGCTACTGCCGAACCTAGTACCCCTGCTACGTTAGGTCCCATTGCATGCATGAGTAGGAAGTTTTGCGGGTTAGAATCCAAACCAACCTTGTTCACAACACGCGCAGCCATAGGTACCGCGGATACTCCTGCTGCACCAATCAGTGGGTTAATGTCTTCTTTAGAGAGCTTGTTAAGCAGCTTCGCCATTAACACACCACCTGCCGTACCAATACTAAATGCCACCGCTCCCAATGACAAAATGCCCAAGGTTTCTACATTGAGGAACTCTTCAGCTTGAAGCTTTGAGCCAACACCTAACCCAAGGAAGATGGTTACGATATTGATCAACTCGTTCTGCGCTGTTTTTGATAAGCGATCGACAACACCCGCCTCACGCATTAGATTGCCTAGACAGAACATACCAACCAAAGGTGTCGCCGCGGGCAAGAACAGAATAGTCATCAGTAACACGGCCAGTGGGAAGAGGACCTTCTCGGCTTTACCCACATGACGTAATTGCGCCATCTGAATTTTGCGCTCTTCGGGCGAAGTCAGTGCCTTCATAATTGGCGGCTGAATGATAGGCACTAATGCCATGTAGCTATAGGCAGCAACGGCAATGGCACCTAACAAGTCTGGAGATAACTGACTTGCCAAGAAGATTGCTGTTGGGCCATCTGCACCACCGATAATCGCAATCGATGCTGCATCTGCCATACTAAATTCCATACCTGGCACATAGTTAAGTAAGATGGCACCAAACAGTGTCGCGAATATTCCAAACTGAGCAGCAGCACCTAACCATAGGGTTTTAGGGTTAGCGATAAGCGCCCCAAAGTCTGTCATCGCACCCACCCCCATAAAGATAAGCAGTGGGAAAATACCAGACTCAATTCCTACGTAATAGACGTAGTAAAGCAAACCGCCTTCTTCGGTAAAGCCTGCATTAGGAATATTAGCTAAGATAGCCCCAAAACCAATTGGCAGTAGAAGCAGTGGCTCAAAGCCTTTACGAATAGCCAAAAACAGCAGAGTACAACCGACCAAGATCATACAGATCTGGCCAAACTCAAAGTTAGCAATCCCTGTTTCTGACCATAAGGTCATTAATCCTTCCATGGTACTCCCTTACGCTAAGCTCAGTAGTGGAGCGCCAACCGTCACAGAATCGCCTTCCTTGACGTGGAGATCTTGAATAATGCCACCGCGCGCCGCACGTACTTCTGTTTCCATCTTCATGGCTTCGAGAATCAGCAATACGTCACCTTCTGCAACTTGAGCACCACTTTGGACATTAACCTTAAAGATGTTGCCCGCCAATGGAGCAGGGACAGTTTCACTGTTACCCGCTGGCGCTGCTGGAGCAGGCGTGGCAGCTTGTTGCGGAGCTGTGCTAGCCGGAGCAACAGACGTTAGCTGACCTTGCGGGCCAACTTCAACATCATAGACCTGACCATCAACTTTAACACTGTAAGTCTCAATACCACCTTGAGTGGGTTGAGCTTGAGGTACGACAGGCGCCTCTTCTAACCAAGGTGCAGGTTCAAATGCTTCTGGATTACGGCGGTTCTTAAGGAACTTCAGGCCCACCTGAGGGAATAATGCGTAAGTCAGCACATCATCGACCGTATCTTCTGCTAGCGAAATACCGTCTTCTTTAGCTTTCGTTAGCAGTTCTTCGGTTAATGAGTTCATTTCTGACTGTAGCAAATCGGCCGGGCGACAAGTAATAGCCTCACCACCATCGAGCACTTTGGCTTGCAGCTCAGCATCTACTTTAGCAGGTGCGGCGCCATACTCACCTTTAAGCACACCAGCAGTTTCTTTGGTAATGCTCTTATAGCGCTCACCAGTCAGAACATTGATTACTGCTTGAGTACCAACGATTTGAGAGGTGGGCGTCACTAGCGGGATGTAACCAAGATCTTTACGTACGCGAGGGATCTCTTCCAGTACTTCATCTAGCTTATCTGCTGCCCCCTGTTCTTTAAGCTGCCCTTCCATATTAGTTAGCATGCCACCTGGCACTTGAGCAATCAGGATACGTGAATCGACACCTTTTAGTTGCCCTTCAAACTTGGCGTACTTCTTACGTACATCACGGAAGTAAGCGGCAATAGGCTCGATTTGGTCGAGTTTTAGATTGGTGTCTCGCTCTGTGCCTTGTAGCATCGCAACCACTGTCTCTGTCGGGGTATGCCCGTAGGTACAGCTCATGGAAGAGATCGCAGTATCAAGAATATCGACACCCGCCTCGACCGCTTTCACAGCGGTGGCCGTAGATAAGCCTGTTGTTGCATGACAATGAAGCGCTAAAGGAATATCGGTAGAAGATTTGATGCGAGTTATTAGCTCTTCGGCTTCATAGGGCTTGAGCAGACCAGACATGTCTTTAATACATAATGAGTGACAGCCAAGATCCTCAAGACGTTTCGCAAGATCCACCCAAGTCTCAGTGTTATGCACAGGGCTAGTGGTATAAGAAAGCGTTCCTTGCGCATGCGCGCCAACATCGACCGCAGCTTTTACGGCTTTCTCAAAGTTACGTACGTCGTTCATCGCATCAAAGATACGGAAGACATCCATACCATTGGCATGGGCACGTTCAACAAATTTTTCAACCACATCATCTGCGTAATGGCGGTAACCCAATAAGTTCTGACCGCGCAACAGCATTTGCATTGGTGTATTTGGCATCGCTTTTTTCAATGCACGTAAACGCTCCCATGGGTCTTCTCCCAAGAATCGAATACAGGCATCAAACGTTGCGCCGCCCCAAGTTTCTAGAGACCAGTAACCGACTTTATCCAGTTCCTCTGCGATAGGTAACATATCCTCTAGGCGCATACGAGTCGCAAATAGCGATTGATGGGCGTCACGAAGGACCACGTCCGTTAAAGCTAGTGGTTTAGACATGCTCATTAACTCCTTTTAATCCTATCAAATGCTACTTAGCGGTAGAGGTACGATACTGATGTACCGCTGCGGAGATCGCCGCAATTACCTTCGGGCTAACAGCAGAAGATGGTGATTGAACTTTGTTATTTTGAATAGGTGTCGCGATCGGCTCTGGTACTTCTTGTGGCACCAGTTTAGACATTAACCGAACGAGATAGACGAGAATAGTGAGGAATATAAATACTACAGCCATCCCTGTAAGCATCAGGGTTGCAGCATCTACTAGCAGGCTTCCAATATTATCCATTTTTGCATCCTTTCTTTGTCATCCTGACAACAGCATTAGGTATATTGCTAAAAACATCATGTTTTATCTTCGCTCAACGCTAAATTTAGCCAGCATCTTGCTCGCACTCTTGTTGCCAGAATAGGCAGTAAAATCCTGACAAGAGGTCTAGGATTATCTCGATTGGTTAAACTTTGTCAATTTTGTTTAAGGTGCTATTGAGGATATTGCACAAATCTAGGGAATTATTCGTCACACAAATCACATAAATCTGCAATACATCTCCATATAAGCATAAATAACTGCGTGTTTTATGACGTTATGCGAAAACTTAGGGTAATACTGCGATAGGCTTAAAAGAAACAAGAAAAGAGTAGAAGAAACAATAGCTTGTAAACTCAATGTTTAAACAATGTTACAGAGACGTTAACAAAAAAGCCCTACTATTTCTAGCAGGGCTTTAGAATAAGTGGCGCGTCCTGGAGGATTCGAACCTCCGACCGCCTGGTTCGTAGCCAGGTACTCTATCCAGCTGAGCTAAGGACGCACGGTTTTGATATCGACTTAAGGTCAATGTCAGGATTGCTTTCTTAAAAAGAAACCCTAAAGAGTGGCGCGTCCTGGAGGATTCGAACCTCCGACCGCCTGGTTCGTAGCCAGGTACTCTATCCAGCTGAGCTAAGGACGCGCAGTTTTGATATCAACTTAAGGTCAATATCAGGATTGCTTTCAAAAAAGAAACCCTAAAGAGTGGCGCGTCCTGGAGGATTCGAACCTCCGACCGCCTGGTTCGTAGCCAGGTACTCTATCCAGCTGAGCTAAGGACGCGCAGTTTTGATATCAACTTAAGGTCAATATC
>Ga0213841_1001103_pt1 | contig 16077 bp, 11 predicted proteins | sample SWPATP23_FD_160125 | JGI IMG/M metagenome (GOLD analysis project Ga0213841, IMG submission 160125) | Coastal seawater microbial communities from Marineland, Florida, United States - SWPA TP2 #3 | ecosystem: Environmental > Aquatic > Marine > Coastal | place: USA: Florida | collected 2016-08-14 | reverse complement strand
CCCATATCCTCGGGGCTCGCATATTCCTCAGGCCGGTGGCTCAGCCCACCCCGGCAACGCAGGAACAGCATCGCCATCGGGCAGAGCTCTGCCATTGCCGAGGCATCATGGGTGGCGCCGGAGGGCAGCTGCGGCACGTCTCTCCCCGCCGCGCGGGTCAGCACCGACACCAGCCCTGGATCACAGGCCACCGCATTCTGGCAATAACTGCGCTCAATGCTCAGCGAACAGCCAGCCCCCACCGCAGTCGCGTGTGCCATGTCCCGGCAGCGGGCGGCGCAAGCCTCGCGGTCCGCGTCCCGTTCCGCACGGATCTCCAGCACCAGCCGCACCTCCTCGGGAATCGCATTGGCTACATTGGGATGCAGGTGCATCTCCCCCACCGTGGCGCGAAGTCCCGGCCATTGCGTGGCAAGCCCCGGCAGCCTCGCAATCAACCCTGCCGCCGCCACCAGCGCATCGCGCCGCGCCGCCATCGGCACTGTCCCCGCATGGCCGGTCTCCCCCCGGAATATCAGGCTGTTCCGCTCAATCCCACAGATACTGGTGACCACGCCGACGGGCTGGCCCACGCGTTCCAGCACGGGTCCCTGCTCGATATGAAGCTCCAGATACCCTCGTATACGGCCCGGATCACGCCGCAGCCCCGCCACGCTATCGGGATCGCCACCGAAACCCGCCAACGCATCCCGCAACGAGACGCCCGCCGCATCGACCCGGTCCAGCACGCCTGGATCGAATGTCCCGGCCAGCGCCCGCGACCCCATCAGCGCCGTTGGAAACCGCACCCCTTCCTCATCGGCAAAGGCCAGCACTTCGACGGCAAAAGGCAGGTCCCGGTCCCCGATGCGTTCCAACGCCAGGCAAGCCAGAACAATCCCCATGATCCCGTCATAGGCCCCGCCGTCACGCACCGAATCCTGATGTGACCCAATCAGCAGAACCTGCGCGCCCGCCGGCCCCGCGCGGTGCCCCACAAGCGTGCCTGCGGCGTCCAGATGCACCGCCAGCCCGGCGCGCGCCATCCAGCCCTCGATATGACCCAGCGCCGCACGATGTTCCCCCCTGAAGGGGAAACGTGTCACCCCCGGCCCGGCCTCGCTGCATTCGGCAATCTCCGCCAGGCGCTGCGCGGCCTCTTGCCCCCAATCCATGTTGGCCTCCAATTTATCATGATAAATTATTCCCTACACAAGCGGCTCCAGCGGGTCTAGGTTCATCATGATAAATCAGCACCGAGCCCGATGACCGACACCAATCCCAAACCCGCCCTGCCCCGCCGATCCCGCCCCGTCCAGGTGGCCGATCAGATCAAGGATTGGGTCGTGGACCGCGACCTCAAACAGGGCGCGAAGCTGCCAAATGAGGCCGAGATGATCGCGCTCTTCGGCGTGTCGAAAGGCACCGTACGCGAGGCGATGCGGATATTGGAGGCGCAGGGCCTGATCGTCACCCGCACCGGCCCCGGCGGCGGCAGTTTCGTAGGCGAGGTCAGCCTGGAACGCGCCAAATCCCTGCTGGCCAACTATTTTTATTTTCAGGACCTGTCCGTGTCCGACATCTACCAGATGCGCAAAGTGGTAGAACCGGAACTGGCGGCGTCGCTTGCGGGTGTCCTGACCCCGGATCAGATCGCCGACCTGCGCGGGCTGGTGCAGCAATATGACCGTCCCGCAGAAAGCCCCGAGGAAGAACGCGACCAGCATATCGACTCGCTCAAGTTCCACGCCAAGCTGGCGGAATATTCCCGCAATCCGCTGCTGGCTTTCATGGTGTCCTTCATGGCCCGGATATTGACCGACCTGACCGTCTACCGCCGCCTCTACGAACCTCATAACGAAGAACTGCGCGCCCGTGGTCAGCGCCATCAGCTGGATCTGGTCGAGGCGCTGGAAGCAGGCGACGCGGCAAGGGCCGAGGCGATCATGCGGTCCCATATGCTGGGGGCCGAGGCGCTGATGCAGCGGCAGGAGGCGCAGGTCATGCGCCGGTTTATCGCCGAGTAAAGCTTGAACTCAGCGCGACAACGCGATTTCGAAATCGCGTTTTCACCGCCGCTCTCAGCCCGGCGCCCGGGATTTATCCGTCAACACCGGCACCTCGTCCAGCCAATCCGCGTAAGGAGGCGTCCGTACCGCAGACAGCAACGCGCCCAGATCGTCCAACGGCGCAGCACTGTGGTCGACCCGCAGATCCAGTGGCGGTGCATCGGGGTGCAGCACCAGCATCGCCGCCGACAGCAACCCCCGCGAATCGCCTCCTGCCGCCTCTGCCGCCCGCAGGCTCGCCAGCAGCCGCTCGGCCATGTCTTCGCCGTCACCCTCGCGATAGCAGGTCACAAGCGCGTCCAGCACCGCCTCAGAGCTCAGCATATTCCCAGCCACCGCCAGCCCGCTGAAACAGCGATGCGCCGCTGCGGGCACGCTCTTGCCGCCGGTAAACCCACCGGCACGCCCTTCGCGGTCCAGCGTGATCAGCTGCCGATGACCTCGCCCCGCGTCCCCTTGCGTCACAGCGAAAACAGCATCCCCCGCCGTCACCCCCTGCCCCATCAGCCGAATCGCGTCATCGCGCCAAAAGGGGCTGGGGGCGGTCCCTTGTGAGGCCGACAGCCCCCGCTCGATATCGCCACGAATGACCCATCCACCCACACACAGGCTGCCTGTCGCAGCCGCCGCTGCGTAAGTGCCTGTTTTTTTATCATGGGCAAGGATCGAAAAGGTCATGCCGGGCTCCTGCTAATATTTCTCTTGAATTTATCATGATCATTTGCGTGAATGCAATTCATCATGATAAATTTCGCAGGGAAGGATAAGCCATGAGACTGTTGACCATGACGCGGCGCGCGATGCTCGCGGCGGTGGCGGCCTCGGCGCTGGCCATTGGGGCGACCCCCACGATGGCGCAAACGCCGCCGGGTGTGCTGATCGTCGGACAGATCGCCGAACCGCAGGCGCTCGACCCCCACGCCGTCACCGCCGTGAACGATTTCCGCATTCTGATGAATGTCTATGACGGGCTGGTACGCTACGCCTCTGGCACGCTTGAGGTCGAACCTTCGCTTGCCACGTCCTGGGACATCTCCGAGGACGGCACCGTCTACACCTTCACCCTGCGTGAGGGGGTCAGCTTCCATGACGGCTCTCCCTTCAATGCCGAGGCTGTGGTGTTCAACTTTGACCGGATGCTGGACGAAGACCACCCCTACCATGACACCGGTCCCTTCCCGCTGTCGTTCTTCTTCGGCGCGGTCGAGGATGTCGAGGCGCTGGATGACATGACCGTCCAGTTCACCCTGAACGCGCCCTATGCGCCGTTCCTGTCGAACCTCGCCTATCCCACGGGCCTGATCGTGTCGCCCGCCGCCGTGGTGGAACATGGGGCCGAATTTGGCCGCAACCCGTCCGGCACCGGTGCCTTCGTCTTTGAAGAATGGCGCGCGAATGAGGCCGTGGTCGTGACCGGCAACCCCGATTACTGGGGCGGCGCCCCCGCGTTGGAGGCCGTGGTCTTCCGCCCGATCACCGACGCCAACACCCGTGTCGCCGAAATGCTGGCCGGTGGCATCGACATGATGGTCGAGGTCCCGCCGGTGGCCCTGTCCGAATTTGGCGGTGACGGCTTTGCCATCGCCGAACAGGCTGGCCCGCATGTCTGGTTCCTGATCCTCAATGCCCTTGAAGGCCCCTTCGCCGATGTTCGCGTCCGTCAGGCCGCAAACTACGCGATCAACAAAGAGGCCATCGTAAATGACGTGCTGGAAGGCACCGCCGCCGTCGCGGCAGGCCCGACCCCGCCCGCCTTTGCCTGGGCCTATAATGAGACGCTGGAACCCTACCCTTACGACCCCGACCGCGCCCGCGCCCTGCTGGCCGAGGCCGGTGTCGAAAATCCCGAAATCACCTTCTACGTGACCGAGGGTGGATCGGGCATGCTGGACCCTGTCGCCATGGGCACCGCCATTCAGGCGGATCTGGAGGCCGTGGGCTTTGACGTCACCATCGAAACCTATGAATGGAACACCTTCCTGGGCCGCGTGAACCCCGGGCTGGAAGGCGCTGCCGACATGGCCGAAATGGCGTGGATGACCAACGACCCCGACACCCTGCCCTATCTGGCGCTGCGCACCGGCGCCTGGCCGGATCAGGGTGGCTTCAACTCGGGCTACTACTCCAACCCCGAGGTCGACGCCCTGCTGGAAGAGGCCCGCACCTCGACCGATCAGGACCGCCGCGCGGAGCTGTATCGCCAGATGCAGGTGATCGTGCAGGAAGACGCGCCCTGGGTCTTCGTGGCCAACTGGGTGCAGAACGCGGTCACATCTGACCGGGTCGAAAACTTCGCGCTCGAACCGTCCTTCTTCCTGCTCTTGCATGACGTCGTGAAGAACTGATCAAGCCGAAGGGCCGCGGCGGGGGATCACCCTTCCCCCTCGCCGCGGCACGTTTTGTCTGCACAGGGGGTGTGCGGGGGGTGTACACCCGGTTTACGGGGGGCACCCCCCTGTTTTCGCCCCCATCGACCGGAGCTTCCCCGCCATGGGCCGCTACATTCTGCGCCGTCTGATTTCCGCGATCCCGGTTCTGATCGGCATCTCGATCGTGGTGTTCGTGATCATGGCGATGATCCCCGGTGATCCCGCCACGGCCATTCTGGGCAGCTACGCGACGCCGGAAAACGTGGCCGAACTGAACCGCGATCTGGGGCTCGATAAGCCCCTGGTGCAGCGGTATGTCATCTGGGCCGGGAACCTGTTGCAGGGCGATCTGGGGCGCAGCTTCAACCTCAACCGCCCGGTGCTGGACGAGGTTCTGGAACGCTTCAACGCCACGCTGATCCTTGCGGGAACGTCCTTTATTCTGTGCTCATTCCTTGGCATCGCCGCCGGCGTGATCTCCGCCGCGAACCAGTACGGTTTCGCGGACAAGGCGATCACCTTCGCGGTTTTGCTAGGGATTTCAATTCCTTCCTTCTTTCTTGGCATGATGATGATCCTGATCTTCGCAGTGAACCTGCGATGGTTCCCGGTGTCTGGCATGTGGCCCATCTATGGCACGCGCGACATCTGGGCGCTGATTGATCACCTGACCATGCCCGCCCTTGCGCTGGCAGTTGTGGCAACCGGCGTCATCGCGCGCCTGTCGCGGTCCGCCATGCTGGAGGTACTGCGCCAGGACTTCATCCGCACGGCCCGCGCCAAGGGCGTGCGCGAACGCGGCATCATCTGGCGCCACGCCCTGCGCGCCGCAATGGTCTCGATCATCCCCGTTCTTGGCATTCAGGCAGGATTCGTCCTGTCAGGCGCGGTCTATATCGAGCGCGTTTTCCAATGGCCCGGCATCGGCCAGATGCTGGTCGAGGCGATCCTGCGCCGCGATATCCTGCTGGTCCAGGGCGGCGTGGTTTTCGTCGCCGCCTGCTATGTCCTGTTCAACATCATCGTCGACGTGGCCCAAAGCCTGCTGGACCCGAGGATCAAGACATGATGGCGTTTCTCAAGCTCGTTGCCCGCAACCAGCTGGCGCTGGCCGGACTGATCGTAATGGTCCTGGTGGTGGTGCTGGCCCTGATCACGCCGATCCTACCGCTGGCCAACCCGGACGTGACCAACACGCCTGCCCGTTTCACGCCGCCTTTCTCCGAGGGCGCGATCCTCGGCACCGATCACCTTGGCCGCGACCTGCTGTCCCGCCTGATGTGGGGCACGCGGCTCAGCCTCGCCGTGGGCTTCGCCGCCGCCTTCATTGCCGCCACCATCGGGGCTGCGATCGGCATAATCTCGGGCTATTACGGGGGGCGCACCGATAACATCATCATGCGCTTCGTCGATGTGCTGATGGCCTTCCCCTATATCCTGCTGGCACTGGCCATCGTGGCCGCACTCGGCCCCGGCCTTATGAATGCGCTGATTGCTGTGGCCGCCGTCAACATCCCGTTTTTTGCCCGGAATATCAGGGGCATCACCGTTGGCATCGCGCATAAGGAATTCGTCGATGCGGCGCGGTTGGCGGGCCTGTCGGATGCCAAGATCATCCTGACGGAAATCCTGCCCAATGTGCTACCCGTGATCGTCATCGCCATGTCCACCACCGTGGGCTGGATGATCCTGGAAACCGCGGGCCTGAGTTTCCTCGGGCTCGGTTCACAGCCACCAAGGGCGGATCTGGGCTCAATGCTAGGCGAGGCACGGTCCGCGCTGATCACCAATCCGCATACCTCGGTGGTGCCCGGCGCGATGATCCTGGTCATCGTCATGGCGATCAACCTTCTGGGCGACGGGGTGCGCGATGCGCTGGACCCGCGGCTGAAATCCGGCGCGCTCAGTCGACCGCTGCCCGCGACCCTGGTGGACCGCAACCGCCAACCCGGTGATGCCGCCGACGGGCGTGCCCTGCTGCAACTGTCGGGGCTGGAAACCCAATTTCACGTCGGCCGCCGCATCTTTCGCGCCGTAGGTGGCGTCGATCTGGCCATTGCGCCGGGCGAATGCCTTGGCCTGATCGGCGAAAGCGGGTCGGGCAAGTCGGTCACGGCGCTGTCGATCATGGGGTTGGTGGCCTCGCCCCCTGGCCTGATCACCGGCGGGTCAGCCTATTTCGACGGCGAGGATCTAGTCGGTGCCCCCTACGAGGTTCTGCGCAGCCTGCGCGGGCGCAAGGTGGCCTATATCTTTCAGGACCCGCAGGCGACGCTGCATCCGCTTTACACCGTGGGCGATCAATTGATCGAGGCGGTGCGCGTCCACCGCCATGTCCCGCGGTCCGAGGCCCGCACCCACGCGATCGACCTGCTGAAATCGGTCCGCATCCCCAATGCCGAGGACCGGGTAGACAACTACCCACACGAGATGTCGGGTGGAATGCGCCAGCGCGTCGGCATCGCCATGGCGCTGGCCAATGACCCCGACGTGATCATCGCCGATGAACCCACCACCGCGCTTGATGTCACCGTACAGGCGCAGATCCTGACGCTATTGGATGACCTGCGCCGCGACCGGGGTCTGGCGATCTTGTTCATCACCCATGATTTCGGGGTTGTGGCGCAACTGTGTGACCGGGTTGCCGTGATGTATGCAGGCCGAATCGTGGAACAGGGCACCACGAACGAGATCCTCGCCACCCCCGCCCATCCCTATACCCGCCGCCTGATGGCCTGCGTGCCGGAACTGGGCGGCGGTCGGCGGCGGTTAGAGGCCATACCCGGCCTGCCGCCCGTCGTGGACAAACTGCCCAGGGGCTGCGCCTTCGCGGATCGCTGTGACAAGGTTCGTGCGACCTGTCGGCAAGGGGAAATCACGCTGGACGCAATCGGCCCCACCCGCCGCGTGCGCTGCATCGCCCCGGAAACCGAGGGGGCGATGGCATGACGACGGCACTGAAGCTGACCAACCTGAAAAAGGATTTCCCCATCGGCAAACGGCTGTTCGGCCCCCCGCGCGCGGTGGTCCATGCGGTACAGCCGGTCACATTGGACGTAGAAAGGGGCGAAACGCTTGGCATTGTGGGTGAATCCGGCTGCGGCAAGTCCACACTGGCGCGGATGCTGGTGGGGCTGCTGCCCGCCACGGACGGCACCATAGAGATCGAGGGCGCGGCGCTGGACACTGCCGACCCGGCGGCGTTCGGCAAGAAGATCCAATACGTGTTTCAGGACCCGCTGTCCTCGCTCAACCCGCGCAAGACAATCCGCCAGATCATGGAGGCGCCGCTGAAGCACCTGCATGGCATGGCTACATCCGACCGCGCCGCGCGGATCGCGCAGATCTTCGCGGCGGTGAACCTGCGAGAGGAGTTTCTCGACCGCTACCCGCATGAGTTCTCCGGCGGACAGGCGCAGCGGATCGGCATCGCGCGGGCACTGGCCGCCGAGGCACGTATTCTGATCCTGGATGAACCGGTCTCGGCGCTCGATGTGTCTGTGCAGGCGCAGGTGCTGAACCTGCTCGCCGATCTGAAGGCAGAGTTTGGCCTGACCTACCTGTTCATCACCCACGATCTGGCAGTGGTAGAGGCGGTGAGCGACCGCATCGCGGTGCTTTACTTTGGCGCATTGGTAGAGCTTGGCCCGGCAGAACGCATCTTTTCTGTTCCTCGGCACCCCTACACCAAACTGTTGGCCGAAAGCGCCCCGGTGGTGGGCCGTGACCTGACAGCGCCCGAGGGCCGCGAAACCGAACTGCCCGACCCGCTGAACCCACCGCCCGGCTGTTCCTTCGCCGCCCGCTGCCCGCGCGCAAGCGACCGGTGCCGCGCCGAGGCGCCTGTTCTGGAAACCAAGGGCGACGGCGCATCGGTGGCCTGCTTCCATCCTTTGGTCAGATAGGCCCCGATTACCCCTGTCTTCATCTGATCCCCGCGACCCGGAGCGATAGCAGCTATGCGGACGAAGCCGCCTTTCACCTGAACGAAACCAACGACCTCTCATGATTTTATGAGCAGACATTGACCGCGCCCTTTACAACACACCGGTTAGGTCACCTGATCCTCTTCCCAGGCTTTGTTGCGCAAATTCGTTTGTGGGCGTAGTTTCCCCTTCCCCGGACGGACTTATCCTACGGCCTCTGTGACGGGTATGCCAAGGGCTGTGTAGCGGTTGAGGACTGCCACACGTATTTGGATTTCCGCGACTGGCGGTCGAAGTCTCTCGCCATGGGCGATTGGCCCAAGAGTTTCACACAATGCATCTTAGTTTCGACGCGGCTCCGTCGGCGATATCCGCTCCACCTCCGCCTGAAGTGGTCCCATCTTTTCGGACAAGTTTGCAGCGTTTCTAAGGTGTATCGGGTTTAGGGTCAGGATTCATATCCAGTCGATGGCGAGAGCTGTAAGGGCGATGGCTGAGAGGAAAACCTTCGGACAGCGGTCATAGCGTGTCGCGACGCGGCGCCAGTCCTTGAGCCGCGCGAACATGATCTCGATGCGGTTTCGCCTTTTGTACCGGCGCTTGTCGTATTTGACCGGGGTCTTGCGCTGCTTCCGGCCAGGGATGCATGCGCGTATCCCCTTGTCTTGCAACGCTTCTCTGAACCAGTCTGCGTCATAGCCGCGATCTCCGAGCAGCCAGTCGACATCCGGCAGACTGCTTAGCAATGCCCGTGCGCCGATGTAGTCACTGACCTGACCGGCTGTGACAAACAGGTTGAGCGGCCGCCCCTGGCTGTCGCAGATAGCGTGCAGTTTTGTGTTCATGCCGCCCTTGGTGCGACCGATCAGACGACCGCGCCCCCCTTTTTGGCGGCCATGCTGGTCGCCGTTCGATGTGCCTTCAAGTATGTTGCGTCGATCATCACGGTCTTTTCCTCGCCGTGTTCCGCAGCCAGGCCGATCATCATCCGGGCGAAAATGCCCTTCTCGCTCCAACGCTTCCACCGGCTGTAGAGCGTCTTGTGCGGTCCATAGGCGGCAGGAGCATCACGCCAGCGCAAGCCATTGCGATTGATGAAGATAATCCCACTCAATACCCGCTTGTCGTCCACGCGGGGCTTGCCATGGGATTTCGGGAAGAAGGGCTCAAGACGCGCCATCTGCGCGTCGGTCAGCCAGAAAAGATCGCTCATGTTACCGCTCCGTTTTGGGAGCCGTGAATCACGCCGCGCGGCGGAGATCAATGCATCCTGACCCTAAGTGGATCATCGAATAGAAGGCATTCGAAAGCAACTCCACCTACGCCAGCAGCCTCACAAGTCGTGAGCGTTTCAAGTCATAGCGGCACCCAAACAGCGCCCAGTTCCTCAATGGAAAAAGCGGCAGATTTTCAGTTGCCGCCAACTACATGATATACTTGGAATAAATGGTGCCCGGGGGCGGAATCGAACCACCGACACGAGGATTTTCAATCCACTGCTCTACCCCTGAGCTACCCGGGCACGGAAGCAGGAGGTGTCTCCTGCGGGTGGAGGCGTTCTAGGGGGTTCGGGCGGGGCTGTCCATAGGGTTTGAGAGATTTTTTGCTGGCATACGCAACGGCTTCGGGGCGCCTCCGGCCTTTGCTGTTCCGTCCGGCGCTAGAGCCTTCATTGCAAAGGAAAAGGCCACAGCGAATGCCGTGGCCCCTACCTGTTTCTCGCCCACAGATCAGGCGGTTTTTTGCGGCCGCATATCGGCGACATCGATCCCGGCAACGGCGACCGGTTTCTTCATCGCGTCGCGGCGGAAGGGCTCGCCCAGTTCCTGGTTGATCAGCGCCTCGATCAACGTGGTCTTTCCTGCGGCCTGATCCTTGATCGCCTGCTCCAGCGCCTCTGACAGCTCGTCCATGGTCCGCGCCACAACACCCTGCAGGCCGCAGGCCTTGGCGATGCCCGCGTAGCTGACTTGCGTGTCCAACTCGGTGCCGACGAAATTGTCGTCATACCAGAGGGTCGAGTTCCGCTTCTCGGCCCCCCACTGGTAGTTGCGGAAGACGACCTGGGTGACCGCGGGCCATTCGCCACGGCCGATCGCCGTCAGTTCCGTCACCGCGATCCCGAAGGCGCCGTCGCCGGAGAAGCCCACGACCGGCGTGTCGGGACAGGCGATCTTGGCGCCGACCACGGCGGGCAGGCCATAGCCACAGGGGCCGAAGAGACCCGGCGCCAGATATTTGCGGCCCTCCTCGAAGGACGGGTACGCATTGCCGATGGCGCAGTTATTGCCGATGTCGGACGAAATGATCGCCTCTTTCGGAAGGGCGCGTTGGATGGCGCGCCAGGCCATGCGGGGGCTCATCCAGTCGGGTTTGTCGGCGCGGGCACGCTGGTTCCAGGTGGTGCCGGGGTCGTCATCCTCGTGATCCATCGAGGACAGCTGCTGCGCCCAGGCCGATTTGGTCTGCGCGATACGCGCCTTGCGCTCGGCCCGGCCCTCTTCGCCAGCGGTGTCCGACAGCTGCGCGAGGATCGAGGTGGCCACTTTCTTGGCGTCGCCCACGATGCCGACGCTGACCGTCTTGGTCAGGCCGATACGGTCGGGATTGATATCGACCTGAATGATCTTGGCATTTTGCGGCCAGTAGTCGATGCCATAGCCCGGCAGGGTCGAGAACGGGTTCAGGCGGGTGCCCAGGCACAGAACCACATCGGCCCCGCTGATCAGCTCCATCCCGGCCTTAGACCCGTTATAACCAAGTGGTCCGGCAAACAGCGGATGAGACCCGGGGAAGGCGTCGTTATGCTGGTAACCCACACAAACGGGGGCATCCAGCCGCTCTGCCAACGCCATAGAGGCCGGGATCGCGCCGCCGATAACCACGCCCGCACCGTTCAGGATGACGGGCGACTTGGCTTCGGACAGCAGGCGTGCGGCTTCGGACACGGCGTCTTCGCCGCCGCCGGGGCGCTCAAACTCGACGATGGCGGGCAGGTCGATGTCGATCACTTGCGTCCAGTAATCGCGCGGCATGTTGATCTGCGCAGGGGCCGAGGCGCGCTTGGCGTTCATGATCACCCGGTTTAGCACTTCGGCCACGCGGGACGGGTCGCGCACCTCTTCCTGATAGGCGACCATATCCTTGAACGCGGCCATCTGTTCCACTTCCTGAAAGCCCCCCTGCCCCAATGTCTTGTTGGCGGCCTGCGGCGTGACCAGCAGCAGCGGCGTGTGGTTCCAGTAGGCGGTTTTCACGGCGGTGACGAAATTGGTGATGCCGGGGCCATTCTGCGCAATCATCATGCTCATCTTGCCGGATGCGCGGGTATAGCCATCGGCCATCATCCCGCCCGATCCCTCATGGGCGCAATCCCAGAAGGAAATGCCTGCCTGCGGAAACAGGTCAGAGATTGGCATGAAGGCGGAACCGATAATGCCGAACGCATCTTCGATCCCATGCATTTGCAGCACTTTTACAAAGGCTTCCTCGGTGGTCATTTTCATTGGGGGTCACTCCGCAAGAATGGGTGCGCGCTGGCCGCGCTTTGGAACAGGTTGTAACGGCTCGGGCTGCCCCGCCGTTAGGGCCAGTTATCTCGGCTCGCTATGGCCAAAAGCCGCGATTTCCTCTGCGATCCGTCGGATACCTTCGGGGATTTTTTCAGCCGCGATCGAGCTGTAGGCCAACCGGTAGTACCGCGACGGCCCATGATCCGGGCCGAAGAATCCGCCGCCCGGTTCAATCACCACCCCGCGTGCATATAGACGTTGCGCAAGATCCGCCGTGTTCACCCCGTCAGGTGCCCGCATCCAGAAACTGGACCCGCCTTGTTCATTGGCCCCGACCACCTGCAACCCATGCACATCCATCGCCTTGGACATGACCGCGCGCCGGTCTTCATAGGCTTTGCGCATCCGGTTGATCTGGGCGTCATAGTGGCCGAGTGACAAGAAATAGGCGACCGTGCGCTGGATATGCCCCGGCGGATGGCGCAGCACCAGGGCGCGCAGGGCCCGCGCCTCTCGGATAAAGGCCTCATCCGCAACCACATAGCCAAGCCGCAAGCCGGGAAACAGAGATTTGGAGAATGACCCGATATAAACCACCGACCCGGACTCATCCATTGATTTGAGCGACGGCGACGGCGCGCCCTTGAAGGACATTTCGAATTCATAGTCGTCCTCGACCACCACGAACCCCCGCTCTGCTGCCATATCCAGCAGCCGCTTTCGGCGATCCAGCGGCATCGTCACATTGGTCGGGCAGTGATGCGACACGGTGGTGAACACCACATCCGTATCCAGTGGCAGGGCCTCTGGCGGCATTCCATCGGCATCCACATCGACCTCGACCAGATGACAGCGGGTCTGGGTCAGAATTTCCCGCAATCCCGGATAGACCGGGTTTTCCATCGCCGCCGTGCGGCGCTGAGTCAGCAGGATCTGCGCCGTCATCCACAGCGCGTTCTGCGCGCCCATGGTGATCAGAATTTCCTCTTTGCGGGCGGCGATCCCCCGGCGCGGCAGAATGTGGCGTTGGATATGTTCCAGCAGGCGTTCGTCATCGGCCTCGTAGCGGTCGGCGGTCAGGATCTTGAAATCCTTCTGGCCAAGCGCCTGCAGCCCGCATTGCCGCCAGGTCTGATGCGAAAACAGCGCCGGGTCCGCCTGCCCGTAGATGAATGGATAGGCATAGTCCTGCCAGTTCACAGGGCGCAGCGGCAGGGCGGGGCTGTCAAAGCGCTGGCCAATCGCGCGGGTCCAGTCGATCCCGGCGCTGTCAGGCCGCCCAGGCAGGTCAAAATCGGGCGGGGTTGGCGCGGTATCGGACACGAAATACCCCGACCGCCCGCGTGAATTCAGGTAATCGTCGGCCACCAATTCGGTATAGGCATTGGTCACGGTGATCCGGCTGATCCCCAAATGCAACGCCAGTTTCCGGCTGGAAGGCAGCTTTTCCCCCGGCCGGAACCGCCCCGACAGGATGCCCTCTGCCACAAGCCGTTGCACCTTCTGTTGAAGGGTTCCCTCGGCTTGCGCGTCAAGAAAGAAGGACTCCACCGGGATCGGCATGGCTGGTTCTGTCCCTAGGTTGCGGCAGGTTCATCCACATGCGCGGGGGGAAGGGTGCTTGTCAATCCACTGGCGCTATGCATGGATAGGCTCTGGCCCTATCTGCCACAGGCGCCTCCCGGCACTCTGATCAAAATTCCGTCTTCCGGTGGAGAGAGATATGAACACCCCCTTTAACCCCAATGACCTCAGCCATGTGATCGAAGCGGATCGCGCCAATGTCTGGCATCACCTGATCCAGCACAAATCCTTTGAAACGGGCGAACCCCGGATCATCGTCGAGGGTAAGGGGATGCGGGTCTGGGATGCGCATGGTAAGGAATATATCGACGCCGTGTCCGGCGCTGTCTGGACCGTCAATGTGGGCTATGGCCGCGAACGCATCGCCGACGCGGTCCGCGACCAGCTGATGAAGATGTGCTATTTCGCGCAGGCTGCGGGATCCATCCCCGGTGCCCTGTTCGCCGAGAAACTGATCGAGAAGATGCCGGGCATGTCCCGCGTCTACTATACCAATTCCGGGTCCGAGGCGAATGAGAAGGCCTTCAAGATGGTGCGCCAGATCGCGCACAAGAAATATGGCGGCAAGAAAACCAAGATCCTCTACCGTGACCGCGATTACCACGGCTCCACCCTCGCCGCGATGTCGGCAGGCGGCCAGGACGAACGCAACATGCAATACGGTCCCTTCGCACCCGATTTCGTGCGCGTCCCCCACTGCATGGAATACCGCAAGGATGAGATTGGCCTGGGCCATCTGTCGGGCCGGAACTTCGGCATTGCGGCGGCGAACCTCATCGAAGAGGTAATCCTGCGTGAAGGGCCTGAAACAGTTGGCGCGCTCTGTCTCGAACCCGTCACCGCTGGCGGCGGCGTGATCGAAGCACCTGAAGGATACTGGGACCGTGTTCAGGAAATTTGCAAGGAATACAACATTCTGCTGCATATCGACGAGGTCGTCTGCGGCGTCGGGCGCACCGGCACCCATTGGTTCGGCTACCAGCATTACGGCATCAAACCGGACTTCGTGACCATGGCCAAGGGCGTCGCCTCGGGCTATGCGGCCATTGCCTGCATGGTCACCACGGAAGAGGTGTTCGACCTGTTCAAATCCGATCCCACGGATAAGCTGAACCACTTCCGCGATATCTCCACCTTCGGTGGCTGCACCGGCGGCCCGGCGGCGGCGCTGGAGAATATGGCGATCATCGAGGAAGAGGGGCTGCTGGAAAACTGCACCGCCATGGGCGCGCGGATGATGGGCAATCTTCAGGCGCTGATGGACAAGCATCAGATCATCGGCGACGTGCGCGGCAAGGGGCTGTTCCTGGGTGTGGAACTGGTCAAGGATCGCGACACCAAGGACCCGGTCGAGGAAAAGGACATCGGTGCCGTGGTGGCGGAATGCGGGGCGCTTGGCGTGATCATCGGGGCTGCCAACCGGTCGATTCCGGGGCGCAACAACGTGCTGTGTTTCTCACCCGCGCTGATTGCGACGGCCGCGGATATCGACGCGATCACCGATGCTGTGGACAAGGCGCTGACCAAGGTCTTCGGCTAAGCTCGACGCCTCATATCCGACCCAGATGGCCCCGTGGACCCAGCCTCCACGGGGCCTTTCTCATGTCGAATCCCCCCCGTATAGACGGATCACCGGAGTAGCGCCGGTTTCTTCATTGTTCCTTAAATATCCCGGGGTTTGGGGCAGAGCCCCAAGCGGCCCGACGAGGCCCCCGCGCAAGCGGGGGTTGAGAAGGGCCGCCCCCGGGGCGGCGCGCCAAAGGCGCGGCGAAATCGCCCGTCACAGCTAAGCTTCCCCAACGGGGTCTTACCGGCGAGCTGCTCCGGGCCCGGCCTCCCCTTGCCCCTCAGCAGCCGCCTCGGTCGACGCCGAAGGCGGCGAAACGAAAAGGCCCCCGCAACAACCAGGGGCCTTTCCAGGATCTATACGGGGTCAGATCAGCCCTTGCCCTTCCACGGCACCAGCAGCCGTTCGGCATAGCGCATCAGCATGTCGATCCCATAGCCGATGATCCCGATCAGGATGATCCCCATGATCACGATATCCGTCAGCTGGAACTTCGACGCCGCTACGATCATCTGACCCGCGCCCTGTTCGGCGGCCACCAGTTCTGCGGCCACCACCGTGCCCCAGCAGACGCCCATGGCGACCCGTGCGCCGGTGAAGATCTCTGGCAGGCTGTTGGGGATGATCACGTGGCGCATGATCTGACTTTTCGACGCGCCCAGCGAATAGGCGGCGTGGATCTTGGAGATCGTCACCCCCGACACGCCCGCCCGTGCGGCGATGGTCATGATCCATAGCGCCGCCAAGAACAGCAGGAAGATCTTGCCGCTTTCATCAATGCCGAACCAGATGATGACCAGCGGGATCAGCGCCAGCGGCGGCACCGGACGCATGAATTCGACGATCGGATCGAACCAGCCGCGGAACCAGTTGCTCAGGCCCATGGCATAGCCCAGCGGGATGCCCACGGCCGCCCCCAGGGCAAAGCCCGCCAGCACCCGGAATAGGGAATAGCCCAGATGTTCGGCCAGGGTGAAGCCACGATAGCCTTCCCGCGCGATCTCGATCAGCCGCTCCCAGACCGCCTCGGGCGAGGGCAGCCAGATCGGTTCCATCTGCATCCCGGCATTG
>Ga0213841_1001101_pt1 | contig 16109 bp, 18 predicted proteins | sample SWPATP23_FD_160125 | JGI IMG/M metagenome (GOLD analysis project Ga0213841, IMG submission 160125) | Coastal seawater microbial communities from Marineland, Florida, United States - SWPA TP2 #3 | ecosystem: Environmental > Aquatic > Marine > Coastal | place: USA: Florida | collected 2016-08-14 | reverse complement strand
GGCCACCCGACAGGGTTTCGGCCCGTTGCAGCGCCGTGTGCGCCATGCCCAGACGATCCAGCGCCTGAATGGCCAGGGCGCGTTCGTCGGCGGTGAAGGTTTGGGTCATTGCGCGCAGGGCCGGCATGTCGAACAGCCGCCCGGTCATCACATTGGTCAGCACGTCAAGGCGCCCGACCAGATTGAACTGCTGGAAGATCATCGCGCAATCGGACCGCCATGCGCGCAAGTCCCGACCCTTGAGCTGGGCGATATCGGTCTCGCCGAACAGAATCTTGCCATCGGACGGGTCGATCAGGCGGTTCAGCAGCCGCAGCAGGGTGGATTTCCCGGCGCCGGAGCGGCCGATAATACCGACCATCTGGCCGTCAGGGATTTCGAGCGTCGCATTCGACACGGCAAGCGTATCCTTGAAACGACGGGTGAGCTTGTCAAGCTTGAGCATGGGGGCGGTCCCGAATTCAAAGCCAGGCGCAAGGCCCGGAAACAGCAAAACCGAGGAGCCGACAGCGTCGGCTCCTCGGCAAGGAACGAAATCAATCAGCGCGCGTTCTGAAGCTCGCGGCGCATGTTGATGATCGGCTCATAGAATTCGTGGTTGATCGGCCAGTAACCCAGCGATTCACCGTCGTTGATGGCGTCAAAGCAGGCGCGGTCTTCGACCTGCAGCTGCATCATCGCACCCATGACCAGATCACGCAGTTCCTGGGGCAGGTCAGCGCGGATGACGCGGGGGCCATTGGTGATCAGGTTGGACTGCCAGATGATCTGAATTTCATCCATGTCCAGCATATCGCGATCCACCATGGAGCGCAGGTTGCCACGGCTGTAGCCCTCTTCGTAGGTGCCAACGCCCGACGTCCAGGTCACGCCACCATCGTACTGGCCCTGCAGCACGGCGACAACGGCCTGCTCATGTCCGCCACCGAAACCGGTCTGCGAGAAATAGGAATCCATGTCGATGCCTTCCTCGTTCACCAGTTCGTAGTTGGGAACCAGATACCCCGAGGTGGAGTTGGGATCGGCGAAAGCCAGGCTGTGGCCTTCCATCTCTTCCAGGCTGGTGATGCCGCTGTCGGCGCGGGTATACATCACGGAATAGTAGCCGAGCGAGCCGTCCACCTGCATCACGGTGTAAAGCGGCACAACTGCGGTTTCGTCCTGCAGGTAGAGACCGGCATAACCCGAAGACCCGAGGCCAGCGAATTCAAGCTGACCGGCCAGCAGGCCCTGAAGAACGCCCGCGTAGTCAGAGGCGGGGTACAGCTCGACGTCGATGCCGAGATGCTCTTCCAGATACGCTTCCTGGCAGGCGTGGTCGCGCAGGCGGTCGGCTTCGTTTTCGCCGCCAAGCAGGCCGATGCGGAACACCGGCACTTCATCGCGCCAGTCGGCCAATGCGGTGGTGGAGGTGAGGGCGGTTGCGCCCATGATGAGGGCAGCCAGAGTCTTGTTGAACATGGTATCAGTCCCGTCCTGAGATCATCGCGTCATTACGGGGCGGCCGGGCGCGATATGCGGCCGACATGTCCCCGAACACCAAGTTCGATTAGGGGGCGGATGTGACGCCTTCACGAAGCGTTTATGAAGGGTTTGTTACGGAGAGAATTTGTCGAAATTGCCGGAGAACGGCTTGAAACAGCGCGTTTCATAAGGGAATTTCAACACCGGCCGGCTAACCTCAGCGATATTTGTCTATGAAAGCATCCACAGAAAAATCGCGGAAATCGCTTAGCGCCGCTCCGAAATCTTCGTGGCTCCAGTCCCACCAGGCGATCTGCTGCAACGCCTCGCCCTGGGCTTCGGTAAAGCGGCGGCGGATGGGTTTTGCCGGGACTCCGCCAACGATCGTGTAAGGCTCCACATCCTTGGTCACTACCGCGCCCGCGCCGATCACGGCGCCATCACCAATGGTCACGCCTGCCGTGATTGTCACGCCATGGCCGATCCAGACATCATGGCCGACGGTGACCCAATGTTCCTTGCGCCATTCGAAGAAATCGCTCTCATCCTCACCGAACCCATAGGCTGCCGCCCGGTACAGCGCATGGTGCTGGCAGGCACGCCATGTGGGGTGGTTGCCGGGGTTGATCCGCACCGCGTTGGCGATGTTGGTGAACTTGCCGATGGTGGTCCAGATCACATGCCCCCATTCGCAGATATAGGAATAGTCCCCCATCTGGCTGTCGGTCATATGGGTGCCGCGCCCGACCTCGGTCCAGCGGCCCAACGTCACGGTCGGGGCCACGTCTGCCTCGGGGTGGATAGTGGGGGTTTCGCTGAGGCGCTTCATCATCGGGGTCCTTCCAGGGAATGTCATCTGCCTGACAGCTAACCGAGCGGGGGCCGCAGGCGAAAGGCCCGGTCGGGGGCTTCATTCAAACTTCACCGAACCGACATGAAACCGTTACCCGCGCAAGTCTTCTGACCTCATGCGCAAGAGGAGCCTTTTTCGATGTTCGACGCCGCCCTGTCCACCCCGCTGACCCTGTCCAACGCCACGCTCGTAACACCCGAAGGCATGGTCGAAGCAGCCCTGCGCATTGAGGACGGCCGCATCGCTGGCCTTAGCCCCAGTCGGGGCGAGGGGCTGGACCTGTCCGGCCACTTTCTGATCCCCGGCATTGTCGATCTGCATACCGACCACGTCGAGGCCCATGTCCATCCGCGCAACACGGTCCAATGGGCGTTTCTGCCGGCCTTGATGGCCCATGATGCGGTGGTCATTGCGGGCGGAACGACAACCGTGTTCGACAGCCTGTCTGTCGGCGCGTCGATGAAACGGCCCGAACGGCGGGAAATCCTCGGCCCGTTGGTGGACGCGTTGGATCATGGGGTGACGCAGGGCATGTTCCGCGCCGATCACCTGCTGCATATGCGCTGCGAGATCTCGGACCCTGAAACCATCGGGCTGGTCGATGCCACCGCGGGCCACCGGCTGGCGCGGCTGGTCTCGGTCATGGACCACACGCCGGGCGACCGGCAAAGCGTCGATATGGGCAAGTGGTTCACGCACATGATCCACGAAATGGAGATCAGCGAGGCCGAAGGCTATGAACGGATGCAGGAACTGCTGGACCGGTCCGCGCGCGTCGGGGCCGAGGTGCGCGCCCATGTGGTCGCCGCCGCCCATACCCATGCCCTGCCCCTGATGAGCCATGATGACCGCACCGCCGCCCATGCCGACGAGGCCCAGGCCGAGCGGGTGACGATCTCGGAATTTCCGACCACGCTGGAGGCCGCCCGCCGGTCCCGCACCCACGGACAGGCGATTGTCGCGGGCGCGCCGAACTATCTGCGCGGCGGGTCCCAGTCGGGCAATATCGCGGTGCGCGCGCTGCTGGAGGAAGGCCTGGTCGATGTGCTGGCGTCTGACTACATCCCGCGCAGTCCGCTGGACGCGGCCTTTGCCATCGCCGCCGACACCGGCCTGCCCTTCCGCCTGCATGATACCATCGCGATGGTCAGCGACCGGCCCGCGCAGCTGACAGGACTGACCGACCGAGGCCGGATCGAAGAGGGCCTGCGCGCCGATCTGGCGGCGGTGCGCATCGTTGGCACCCAACCCGTGGTCAGCGCCGTCTGGCGTGAAGGCATCCGCGTTTTCTGAAGGACGTTCACCATGACACCGCCTGTCATCGGGGCCGCGCTGACGCTGCCTGACCTGCCCACCTATCGCGACTGGCTGATCACCGGCCAGCGGGATCTGGAGATTCAGGATTTCATCCGCACGGACCTGCTGTTGGGGGACTGGCAGGGCCATGTGGCCGCGATCAAGGCGGAGCTGGACGGGTTCGCGGGGCGACTGGGCATTCACGGCCCGTTCATCGGCGTGCCCATTGACAATAACGACCCGGAAATCGGCCCGATCATCACCCGGCGCTATCTGACCGCGCTGGATATCTGCGCCGCACTTGGCGCGACACAAATGGTGGTGCATTCGCCCTACACGACCTGGGATCATAACAACCTCGATGGCCGCCCCCGCGTTGGCAACACCCCCTCGGCCCGCGAGCGCCGGATCGCTGCCGTTCACGCGGTGATGGCCCCCGTGGTGCGCCGCGCCGAGGCCGACGGCGTAACACTGGTGATCGAGAACATCGAGGATATCGACCCACAGGACCGGCAATTGCTGGCAGACAGTTTTGACAGCGCCGCCGTGAAACTGTCGATCGACACCGGACACGCCCACTATGCGCATGGGTCGACCGGCGCGCCGCCGGTGGATTATTTCGTCACCCGCGCCGGGGCCGATCTGGCCCATATTCATCTACAAGATGCCGATGGTCATGCTGACCGGCACTGGGCGCCGGGACGGGGAACGGTCAACTGGCACGCGGTCTTCGGCGCCATTGCTGCCCTGCCGGTTCAGCCGCATCTGGTGCTGGAACTGCGCCACGCCGCCGATATTCCAATGGCGATGGATTACCTGACACGCGAAGGGCTGGTGCGCTAGGCGTGCGCCACACTATGCCCTTCGCCCTTGATCAGGCCACGCGCGTCCCATGAGACCAGACACCGCGCAACACCGGCACTTCGGCGGCCAGTCCGAAACGCACCACATCGGCCCGCATCCCCGGCGCAAGGCTGCCCCGGTCCAGCAACCCCGCCGCATGGGCGGGCGCGCGGGTGACGGTGGCGATGGCATCTGGCATCGAGTCCCAGATCAGCCCCAGCTTGGCCGCCGCGAACAGCAGCGCCGAAGGCACATAGTCCGACGACAGGATATCAAGCAGCCCCATCTCGGCCAGATCCCCCGCCGCAACATTGCCCGAATGGCTGCCGCCGCGCACCAGGTTGGGGGCCCCCATCATCACCGCGATTCCCTGCGCCTGGCAGGCCTTGGCCGCCGCCACCGTGGTCGGGAATTCCGCCAGGGCCACCCCGTGCTGGGCCGATCGCGCGACATGGTCCACCGTTGTGTCGTCATGGCTGGCCAGCGCCGCACCGAACCTCTGGGCCGCATCGACGGCGGCGGCCTCGTGCTTTTCCCGCACCTTGTCGCCCAACGCGATGCGGGTTGCGACGTGGTCCTGAAAGACCTCTTCCGACAGGCCATGCTTGCCGCGCATATAGATTTCGTACTGGCGCAGATCAGCAAACTGACGTTGACCCGGCGTGTGGTCCATCAGGCTGAGAATACCCACCCGGTCTGCGGCGCCAAAGCTGTCCAGTTCCTCGATCAGCGTGTCGGAACAGATCTCGGCGCGCAGATGCAGGTGGTGGCTGATCTTCAGCGCCCCCGCCGTGCGCATCGCCAGAATCTCATCGGCCAGCCCGCGCGCATAGCGACGCCAGCCGACACCACCCTTGCCCTCGATGGACCCCACCCGGATCGCATCGAACACCGTTGTGATGCCCGTCGCCGCCAATTCGGCGTCATGGGCGACGATGGCGGCGTTGTGAGGCCATTCGGCACTGGGGCGCGGGCGGATATGACGTTCAAGGTTGTCTGTGTGCAATTCGATCAGCCCCGGAACGACATAATCGCCGCCGCAATCCACCGCCCCGGCGGGCACCGCCGCGCCTTCGGCGATATCGGTGATTTCGCCGCCCTGCATCCGCAGGCTGCCTGTGATCTCCTGCTCGGGCAGGATCAGCCGGGCGTTGGCAAGGATCGTTTCATCTGTCATCACAACGCGACCTCTTCGAGGTTTGGAATAAAGGAAATACGGCCATGACGACCTATCGTCGATACGGCATTTATGTCGTCCCAGAGGGAGAGTTCTACCGCAAAGGGGCGCATTGGCTGGGATGGGACAGTGCAGCGGGGACTGTCCTGCCGCATCCCGTTCTGGACGGTCTGCCGGGTCCCGTGGACGAGATGACCGGCACGCCCCGGAAATACGGGTTTCACGGCACCATCAAGCCGCCCTTCCGGCTGGCCGAGGGCCTGTCCGAACAGGATCTGCACATCGCGGCCACGGCACTGTGCGCGCAGCTTGCACCGGTGCGCATTCCGGCCCTGGCCCTGCGGCGGCTTGGCGGGTTCGTTGCCGTGGTTCCTGACCAGCCGTCCGAAGCGCTGGCGCATCTGGCTGCCGAAGCGGTGACCGGGCTCGACCGGTTTCGCGCCGCACCGACCGAAGCCGAGCTGATCCGCCGCCGCAAGGCCGGGCTGAGCGACCGGCAAGAGGCGCTTTTGACCCAATGGGGTTACCCCTATGTGCTGGAGGAGTTCCGCTTTCACCTGACTTTGACGGGGCGGCTTGGCAGCGACGCCGATGCCGTGGCCGACAGGCTGTCGGCGCATTTCGCGCCGGTTCTGCCTGCCCCCTTCACCATCGACAGCCTGTGCCTGATGGGCGAGGACACGGATGGGATGTTCCATCTGGTCCACCGCTATACGCTTTCAGGATAAAGCGCCGACAGGGCGGCCTGAACGCTGTCGTCCAGCCGCCCGCCATTGTCGATCTGGGTCACGCGCAGGTCATCGGGCAGCGACACCTCGCGCGATAGGCGGGCGCGGATATCTTCGGGTGTTTCCCGCCCCCGGGCGGCCAGACGCCGGGCCAGCACCTCTGGCTCTGCCGTGATATGCAGCACATGCAGGGTCGGAAACGTCCCGGCCGCCGCCGCAAGCTGCGCCCGCGACAGGTTGGCCAGCACATCGACGCCCAGCGCCAGCGTTTTGTGAACCGAAGCCGGAATGCCATAAAGCAGCCCGTGGGCCGACCACCATAGGGCAAACCCACCGGCAGCACGGCGGGCGTCGAACTCTGCCGGTGTGACGCCTTCGAAATCCTCGCCACCGGCCGCTGCTGGCCGGGTGATCGCCCGCCTGACCCGATGGAAATCGGGATTGGCGGCAATCAGCGCCTCCATCACACTGTCCTTGCCGACCCCCGAAGGGCCGACAACGGCAATGAAGCGGCCCTGTGTCATGCGGCCACCGGGGTGAAACGGCTGACGTCGACCTCGCGGTCGGCGACGCGCGACCGGGCCTCAACATCGTGGAAGATGCCGACGATAGCCGCGCCACCTGCCTTGGCTTCTTCGATCAGCTGCAACACGGTTTCCCGGTTCGTGACATCCAGGCTGGCGGTCGGTTCATCCAGCAGCAGCGCCGGATAGCCATGGGCAAAGCCCCGCGCGATGTTCACCCGCTGCTGTTCGCCGCCCGAAAAGGTAGTGGGCGACAGCGACCAGAGCCGTTCGGGAATGCGCAGCCGGGCCAGCAGATCGCGGGCGCGGGCAAAGGCCGCGTCATCCTCGACCCCCAATGCGCGCAACGGCTCGGCCACCACTTCCAGCGTCGGCACCCGCGGTACGACACGCAGGAACTGGCTGACATAGCCCAGGGTTTCGCGCCGCAGGGCCAGGATCTGGCGCGGCTCGGCTCGGGTCAGATCCACGCCGCCAATGGTCACGCGGCCACCCTGCGCCAGATAGTTGCCATAGAGAATGCGCATGACGGTGGATTTCCCGGCACCGCTTTCCCCGGTCAGGGCCACGCATTCGCCCCGCCTGACGGTAAAATCCGCGCCTTCCAGCACCGGGATGACGGCGCTGCCCTGGTTGTGCAGGGTGAAGGATTTGGACAAGTTTTCGACCTCGATCATGATGGCTTCCTCAGACTTGCAGGACAGAGCTGACAAGCAGCTGCGTATAGGCGTGTTGCGGATCGTCGAGCACCTGATCGGTCAGGCCGGTTTCCACCACCTGCCCGCCTTTCATGACCATCAGCCGGTCGGCCAGCAGCCGCACCACCGCCAGATCATGGGTCACGATGATCGCCGAGAGACCGAGCCGCCGCACAAGGCCGCGCAATAGGTCAAGCAGGCGCGCCTGAACGCTGACGTCCAACCCGCCGGTGGGTTCATCCATGAACACCAGCCGTGGGCCGGTTACCAGGTTACGCGCGATTTGCAGGCGCTGCTGCATCCCGCCCGAAAACGCCGCAGGCCGGTCGTCGATACGACCCATGTCGATTTCCACCCGGTCCAGCCAGTCACCCGCCGCTTCGCGGATTTCGCCATAGTGGCGCGCGCCGACGGCCATCAACCGCTCGCCGACATTGCCACCGGCGCTGATCCGCATCCGCAGGCCGTCGCGGGGGTTCTGGTGCACAAAAGCCCAATCGGTACGCCCAAGCATCCGCCGTTCCGGTTCGCTCATGGTCACGGTGTCCTGCGGGCCGTTCACGCGGGTATCGAAAATCACCTCGCCCGTATCCGGGGCCTGGTGGCCAGCAAGGCAGTTCAGCAATGTGGACTTGCCCGACCCGGATTCGCCCACAATGCCCAGAACCTCACCGGGATAAAGGCAAAACGAGACATCGGTGCACCCGATCCGTCCGCCATAAGTCTTGCGCAGATTGCGCACATCAAGAAGAGGGGTCATATCGCGCTCCATTCTGTTGGCGCCTTGTCCATTGCGCGATCAAACGCAAACCAGCATCCGCCGCCTGGATGGGGCTGGCCTTGGGATTTGGTAATTTCGGTTTCGAGCAGGCGGCAACGCAGCAAGGTTGCCACGCCCCCATGAGCGACGAAAAGCGGCGTTCCTTCCGGGGCATGGGACAGGCAATTTCTGACCGTTCTTACGATGCGGTCTTGTGCCGCCCGCGCGGTTTCCCAGCCCCGCACCGAGGTGTCGGGTTCGGCAAAAAAGCGTTCCACTACGCCCCAGAACTCGTCTGCCGGCAGATAGCCCGTGGCACTGCGGTCATTTTCGCCCAGATCCGGGACGCATTGCACATCTAACCCCAGTCGCGCGGCCACGGGCGCTGCTGCATCCCGGGCCTTTTGTTCGATACTGCTGAAGACAGAGGTTACCTTGCCCACCAGATCGGACCTTGCGAAACCTTCGTGGCGTCGGCGTCCCACCTCATTCAATCCCCAATCAGGCACTGGCACATCTGGATCGATTTCGACCTCGCCATGGGTCAGAAAAATGGCCCGGCCGTTCATGCGGCTTCTCCGCGCCGATCGGCGCAATAGTCGGTGTCCGAACAGACAAACATGCGCCCGCCCGCGTCATCGGTGATGACCTCATCGAGATAGCTTTCGGTCGAGCCGCACAGCGCACAGGTCTGGTCGGCGCGGCTTGGGTCGAACGGGTAATCGTCGAAATCGAGGCTGACGGCCGTAGTGTAAGGCGGCAGCGCGTAGATCCGCTGTTCCCGGCCTGCGCCGAACAACTGCAATGCGGCACTTTCCAGTTTGGGATTGTCGAACTTCGGGATCGGCGACGGGTCCATCACATAACGTTCCTCCACCTTCACCGGATAGGCATAGGCGGTCGCGATTTCGCCATGCCTGGCGATATCCTCGTACAGCTTTACATGCATCAGCCCGTATTCTTCCAACGCGTGCATCTTGCGCGTCTCGGTCTCTCGCGGTTCGAGAAACCGCAGGGGTTCCGGGATCGGCACCTGGTAGACAAGGATCTGCTCCTCGGTCAGGGCCACCTCGGGGATGCGGTGGCGGGTCTGGATCACCGTCGCCTCGCGGGTTTTCTCGGTCACCGCCACGCCCGCTGTGTGTTCGAAAAACTTGCGGATCGACACGGCGTTGGTCGTGTCATCGGCCCCCTGGTCGATCACTTTGAACGTGTCGTCGGGCGTCAGGCAGGCCGCGCTGACCTGCACGCCACCGGTGCCCCAGCCATAGGGCATGGGCATTTCGCGGCTGGCGAAAGGCACCTGATAGCCGGGAACAGCGACACCTTTCAGGATCGCGCGCCGGATCATCCGCTTGGTCTGTTCATCCAGATAGGCAAAGTTATAGGCTTGATCGGTCATTCCGCGGCCTCCTGCTGTTGGGCGGCCATGGCCTCGGCCCGAATTTTGCGGATCAGTTCCAGCTCGGACTGGAAATCGACGTAATGGGGCAGCTTGATATGTTCGAGGAACCCCGTCGCCTGCACATTATCGGAATGATAGAGCACGAATTCTGCGTCCTGCGCAGGTGCGCCCATGTCATCCTCGCCCAGTTCTTCCCACCTAAGCGCCCGGTCCACCAAAGCCATGGAAATCGCCTTGCGTTCCGTGTGGCCGAAGACCAGCCCATAGCCGCGGGTAAACTGGGGCGGTTCCGATTTGGACCCCATGAACTGGTTCACGGTTTCGCATTCGGTCAGCGTGATGTCCCCGATCTCGATAGAGAAACCCAGTTCGGGAATATCCATTTCCACATCCACATGGCCTATCCGCAGCTCTCCCACGAAGGGGTGGTTGCGGCCGTAGCCGCGCTGCGTGGAATAGGCCATGGACAGAACGAACCCCTCGTCGCCGCGTGTCAGCGCCTGTAGGCGCAGGGGGCGGTCTGCCGGAAAGTCCAGCGGTTCGCGCGTCAGATCGCGCGGCACGGCAGGGCCGTCGGGCTCGGACTGGATCAGACCTTCCTGCGCCAGAAAGCCGGTGACATGCGGCATGTCCCCCGCCGCAGGCGCGGCCTTGTCCGCGGCGGGAACCTCGCCCCCTTCGGCGGCAAGGGCGAAATCCAGCAACCGGTGCGTATAGTCGAAGGTCGGCCCCAGCACCTGCCCACCGGGCAGATCCTTGTAGGTTGCCGAAATGCGCCGATCGCAGGCCATCTTGCCGGTATCAACCGGCTGCGAGGCCCCGAACCGCGGCAAGGTTGTGCGGTAGGCCCGGATCAGGAACACCGCTTCGATCAGGTCGCCGCGCGCCTGCTTGATTGCCAGCGCCGCCAGATCGGGATCATAGAGCGAACCCTCGGCCATCACCCGGTTCACAGCCAGGGCCAGCTGTTCCCTGATCTGGGCAAGGCTCAGCTCGGATACATCCGCGTCGCCCCGACGTTCCTCGGCCAGCCAGGCATGGGCATTGTCAATCGCCCGCTCGCCGCCTTTCACTGCTACATACATCAGCCCGCCTCCGTCACAGTGGTGCTGCGCGGCAAGCCGGCCAACCGGTCGCCACAGGTGAAATAACAATCAAACCCAAGGGGAAACCGCGCCCGGTTCGCCTGAAAGGCGGCGAGGTCCGGCAGGTTCAGCGCCGCCTCTGCCTTGATCCCCGGCCCGGTCAGGCGGGCGCCCGCAGGGTCCAGCCTGTCCATCTCGACGATCAAGGTGGTTGACCGGTCAGGATATTCCGGCGTGCCGATCCTGTAAGCGCTGACCGGCTGCAAGGCCTCCCATGTGCCGAGCGCGAAATCGGCATGGCTTGGCCCCACCAGCGGTGCCGCGCAATGGAAGGTGATCCATTCGCGCAGGGCGGGTGTGTCATGGGACGGGGCCAGATAAATCCCGGTTTCCGGGTCGCACAGGGTCACCAGCAACGCCCCCGCAGCGCGCGAAACCGGGGCAGGCGGAACCGCGCCACTGACCTGTTCGATCCGTCCCGGTCGCGCCATTGCCTGCAACGCGGCGCGGAACGCCAGAGCCGCTTCGCGCGGCGGATCGGCAAAGCCGCCATCCATTGCGGTCATATCCATCGTCATTCCCCCCGAACCATGGTGAAAAATTCCACCTTCGTTGCCGCAGCCCGTTCGGCGCGGGCGACCTTGGCCGCATCGGCCCCTTCGCGCAGCGGCGTCAGGATCGATGCCTCCAGCGCAGCTGCCTGCCCGTCTTCGGACAACGCGTCGATCAGCGCAGCGGCGCGCGCGGCGTCATGGCTGCGCCCTTGCACATAACCATGCCCGACAGCGCCCGAGGCCAGCCGGACCGAACAGCGGGTGACAGTCATTTCCCCCAGATTGAACGGCGCGCCGACCGATCCGGCGCGCCCGCGCACCATGACGGTGCCAATCTCTGGCGCGCGCAGAAGGTCATGGGCAGGGACCGGGCCCTGACGGGCCCAAAGTGCCAGCAACCGGTCATGGGGCGCCTTGGCCAGGGCCGAAAGCCGGGCCTTGCGCGCAGTGAGTGCAGCTTGATCAGACATCTTGCGGAGTTGTCCATTTTTATATACAACTAGACAAATCCTTACCTCAGGCCCTGAGTCGGGGCAACCGCATCGTGATGAAAGTTTGATGACACAATGGGCCGTAGCGCGATCTGGACCGCCATCCGCGACACGTTGATTGAGGAAATCGCTTTGGGCCACTATCAGCCCGGCGACCAGCTTCCGACCGAGGCGCAGCTGTCCGACCGGTTCGGCGTGAACCGCCACACCGTGCGCCGGGCGCTTGCGGATATGGCGGAAACCGGCACGATCCATGCCCGCCGGGGCGCCGGTGTTTTCGTTGCACATCGACCGACGGACTATCCCATCGGGCGGCGCGTGCGCTTTCACCAGAACCTTGCCGCGTCGGGCCATGTGCCGGGCAAACAGGTGCTGCATCTGACCACCCGATCCAGCGACCCGCGCGAGGCAGAGGCACTGGCGCTGTCTGCCGGGGCCCCTGTTCAGGTTTATGAAGGCCTGTCCTATTCCGACGGGCAGCCCATCGCCCTGTTCCGGTCGGTCTTTCCCGCCGATCGCTTCCCGCGGATGCTGGAAGAACTGCGCAGGCGCGCCTCGGTCACGGCAGCCTTCAACGCACATGGCGTGATGGACTACACCCGCGCCTCGACCCGGCTGACCGCGAAAACAGCCTCGCCCACGCAGGCCCTGCATCTGAAAGTACAGCCGGGGTCGCCCATTCTTCGCGCCGTCGGTGTCAATGTGGATGCCCAGGGGACACCGGTGGAATACGGTCGCACCTGGTTTGCTGGTGACCGCGTGACCCTAACATTGATCGACCAGACACTTTCAACTGGCTGAACACCGCAGGGGAACGCCGCTAGTAACCGGATCTGCGCCCCCTGCCCCGCGCGGCAAGCAGGGTGGCCGCGGCCACGATAGCCGCCGCACAAAGCGCAACGCCCAGCGCCTGCCACCCCATCCGATCAAGCAACGCCCCGGCAAAAGGCGCCCCGAGGAAGGCTGTCACACCGCCACATTGCGCCATGGCCCCCAAGGTCCGGGCCGAAGCGTTCTCGCCCGGGGCCGCGACCAGAACCGATGCCAAGGTTGCTGAAGAACTGACGCCACAGGCAAAGGCATAGATAAACAACACTGCGGACGCCCCCATGTGGAACATCCACAACGCGGCAACGGCGGCAACGGCAAACCCGGCCACAGCCAGAACAGGCCCGTTTTCTCGGCGCAGCACTGGCAAGATGGCCGCCGTCGCAAAGCTGCCCAACGGCACCATCAGGGGCACCAGACCAATCGCAGCCAATCCCCGTTCCTGCGCAAATGTGGGCAAGAAGGAAAAGAACCCCATGGACAAGAACACATAAAGACCAAAGGCCACCGCAAGGGACCAGGCGACATCGCGCCAGGCAGCTGGCTTGGTCTGAACCTCTTTCACAGGTGGCACAGCGCGGACAGCCAGGACCGGCAGAGACAACATCGCCACCGGCAGTGCGAAGATGGCCAGTTGCAGACCGGTCGGCAGGTGGTCCGGCAGAACGCCCGCCAAAGCGGCGGCAGCGGCAAAGCCCACCGGGACGACGCTGCCCCACAACGCCATGAATACCGGCCGGGCCGAACCGATGGGCGCATTCGCCAGCCAGGCCGGCGCGGCGATGGCCGCCAGAACATAGCCCGCGCCCTCTACCATACGCGCGGCCATCAGCCCCATGGGCCCCAGGGGCAGGACGAACAAGGCAGACCCCGCCACGATCAGAACCGCAGATGCCCGCAAACTGCGCAGCAAACCGAACCGCACCAGCGGACGCCCCAGAAAGGCGGCAAAAAGCGCGACAAACAGCGTAACCACCGAGGTCAGGAGGCCGCTGAAGGCCAGCCCGGTTCCATAGCTTTCAGAGATCCTGACAGCGTAGGGGGCGATTTTCCCCAGTTCCAGCCCGGTGGCGTATCCAAACGCCAGTACAAGACAGGCGTCAATCAGCGGGCGGCTCACGATTTGGGGGTCCAAGGGGCCATCCGGGGTGCCGGACTGGGCTGTAGATGACCGTCGGCGGCAACGAAACACCCTTCCATCTGCGGGTGGCTACGCGCTTCCTCGACGGTGAGAACAGGGGTGACACACGCATCGACATCCGCAAACACCGCCACCCAATCGGCGAAATCGCGGGTCAGGAACGTCTGGCGCAATACCTCTGTCAGCTCCGGCCAGAGTGTACGGTCCCCCTGCCCAGCGATGAAACGCTCATCCAGCCCAAGGGTTCGGATCATGTTGGCGAAGAAGACCGGCTCGATCCCCGCGACCGCCATGTAGCGGCCATCCCGGGTTTCGTAGGTGCGGTAGAACGGGGCGCCCCCATCCAGGGCGTTGTTTCCGCGCCCGTCCACCCAGGCGCCTTGCGCCATTCGCCCGTGCACGAAGCTGGCCAGATGGGTGGTGCCATGGATCATCGCGGCATCCACCACCTGCCCCTGCCCCGTGACCTGCGCTTGCCACATCGCGCAGATCAGACCAAAGACCAGATACATGCCACCGCCGCCGAAATCGCTGACCAGATTCAGGGGCGGGGTCGGCGGGCGATCTTTGTCCCCCATCAGGCTAAGCATTCCTGTCAGACCAAGATAATTCAGATCATGTCCGGCAAGGTGGGCCATCGGGCCGGTTTGCCCCCAACCTGTCATCCGCCCATAGACCAGACGGGGGTTCAGCGGCATCAGATCATCGGGCCCCAATCCAAGGCTTTCCATCTTGCCCGGCCGGAAGCCTTCTATCACGGCATCAGCCTGTTGGATTAAGGCGCGCGCAGCCTCTCTGCCATCTGGCGATTTCAGATCAAGCGGCAAATCGGTGCGCCCGCGATCCAGAAACGCCCCGGCGGCAGGATTCGGCCTGGCAGGTCCGGGGCGCGTGATTCGCGTAACATGCACCCCCATATCCGCAAGTGTCATCGCCGCGAAGGGACCCGGGCCAAGCCCGGCGAACTCGATTACACGCAGATTTTCAAGAGCTTTCATGGAGTGAATTTCCCGTCTTTTATACGGCCAGACTTATGATTGATCTAATGGTCTGACCATTATATACATGACCGCGAAAAGTCAAACAAAGCGGCAATTATGAGCACAGTGCAAAGACCCGTTCCGGCCCCGACAGCCGAGACGCTTCCCTTCTGGGAAGGCGCGAAAAGCGGTCTGTTGACGCTTGCCAAATGCCCTGATTGCGGTCGAATTCCCTATCCGCCGCGCCCGCGCTGCCCGGACTGCCTATCCGATCAGATGAATTGGATTACCCTGTCGGGCAAGGCCACGCTGAAAGGCTGGACCGACATTCATCTACCGGCGCTGCCCGGCCGCGAGCCGCCGATATGTATCGCGGAATGCGCTCTGGCCGAAGACCCCCGGACCGTGATCGCGATGTTGGATGAAACCGGGTCGGTCCGCGGATGTGCCCCCGACACGCCTCTGATCATATCCGCGCAGCAGGACAACAATGGCTGGGGATACCCGCAGGTCACCGTCGACACGGAGACCGGGGGATGAGCCAGAACATCGTTATCTCGGGATTTGGCTCGTCCGCGATTGAGCGCAAGTCCGATCGCAGCATCATCGCCTTCGCCCAGGACGCCATTCTTGCCGCACTAGCGGATGCCGGGCTAAGCCGTGACGACATCGACGGCTATATCGGCGCGCCCTTTGCTACGAATGCCGGTTCCCCCCACGCCGAAGGCGGGGACGAGGTCTCCGTCAAGACCATGGCAGCGGCGATGGGGTTCAAGGGGCTGCGCTATGGCACCGATCTGTATCGCCGCTATCCCGCCGACATGGTTGCCAGCGCCGCCCATGCCCTGATCGCGGGGGATTGCCGTTACATCGTCGGCGTTCGCGCGCTTTATAACATTCAGGGCATCAACTACGCGACGGCCGACGTGCCGGTGGCCTATGGGAATGACCAGTTCGTCAAGACCTTCGCCTTCAACATCGCCGGGGCCCGTTTCGCGACCCGCGCCCAACGCTACATGGCGCAGCATAACGTCAGCCGCGATGACCTGTATGAGGTGGTGGCGCTGGCCCGCCGTCACGCAGCCCTGAACCCACAGGCCATCTGGAAAGACCGCGCCGTTACCCGAGAGGCTTATCTGTCCTCTCAGATGGTTGCGACCCCGCATTGCCTGTTCGATTGCGACATGCCGGTCTGTGGGGCTGCCGCCTTCATCATGTGCCGGTCAGAGGATCTCCCTTCCGGTGCCACCCCGGCCTATGTCTCGGGCTGGGCCGGGTTCCA
>Ga0213841_1001099_pt1 | contig 16141 bp, 17 predicted proteins | sample SWPATP23_FD_160125 | JGI IMG/M metagenome (GOLD analysis project Ga0213841, IMG submission 160125) | Coastal seawater microbial communities from Marineland, Florida, United States - SWPA TP2 #3 | ecosystem: Environmental > Aquatic > Marine > Coastal | place: USA: Florida | collected 2016-08-14 | reverse complement strand
CTCGACGGTCATCCCAGAAGCCGCATCGACGATCTCATGCCCTGGAACTTCGCGGTCGCGTCAAGCTGCGCCGCGTAGGGGATCGCCGAAGCGCTTACTCTTTAACGACGTCTCTTAGATCATCGCACGAGCATCAGGCAGGCGGTGCCAATGGCGCGGTTACACAGAAAGTGGGGCCCAAATTGATGGAAGATTCACTTCCTTGTGTGGGGGTGAATACAGCCAAAAGGATAGCCAAATCCGGTCTTTCAATCCGGAATGGTGAATGATAATCATGCTGAAAACCAGTACGGTGCGACTTCATTCTTCATGCAAGAGAACGCCGGTTGATGTGCGATGGAGTAGAGTAATTTGTCCCCCAAAATATCTACAAGATTTTCTGTTACCTGTCCCAAATGCGATTTAGATAATAACCAAACCACAATTTCCTGCGGTAACTGTGGCAAAAATAGTCTTATTGTTGAAAGCATTACCCTAACATACAGTGGGACACCAACGTCTACATCATCATTCTTGTTATGCGGCAAATGTAAAACTACACACCCGTATTGTTACTGTTCTAATTGTGGAACCGAGATAGGAAGATTGTTGTTGGATTCGCTCAGCAAGAAGTCACACGACGAAGCGTCTCATAACGCGGCACTGACAAGTGTCTTTCTTTTTCTTGGTCTTATTGTTGTTATCGGCATCATAGTGGCAACATACCCATCCTGAATTACCATAGGATGGAGCTAGGGTATGATATCATTGTGGATGATATAGACTCTTACCGCGAGCCAATTTCACGGCGTGAACTGCTGCCAACAACGTGAACGCAAACATCCCGCCAAGCAGCGTCATATCGTTTTGAAACGCATCGCCCCGGTAGATGAAGGCGAAGCCCTCTTCGTAGCTGCGGCCTGTGATTTCCATGAAACTGTAGATGCGATTGTGGTTTGCGATCATGCGCCATGCCATTACGACCAAAACAAGCACGGCAAACAGGAAGAGCGGCCACGCGACCCATTTTGACGTCGCCAGCCAACGACTTGGTCGTGAAGCGGTCATGACGATCCGTTCCCGGCGATTGTCGGAAACCATTTTGCACAAAAGGTAGCGCCCGCCCGATACCGAGATTGCGCATAAGAGTGAGGCGATCACGGCGTTGCCGAAGAGCTTGTCGGTGGTCGCTACGCTGATCACGTCGTGAAGGATGCTTTCATCGATGGTCGAAAGCGACACAATGACGGCGAAGCAAACAAAGCTCAAAAATGCGCAACCGCGATAGAACTGTTTCCGTGTGCCAAGCAAGGCCTGTGCATAAGCCGCAGATACCAAAGCCAGCATTATGCCCGCGACAAGGACAGCAGTGACGCCGTCACTTGCATCGTAGCCCCAACGCGCAAAGTGGAAGACGCTATAGATGGGCAGCAGGAAAGACCCAATTGTTGCGCCCACCAATAAGACAACAAATGCAAAAGCAAATAGCCCGAACAGGCCAGCGGCAGCACCGCCGGAATTGCCCTTGTCGCCCATGGCTTGGCCGAGAATATACCCTGAATAAAAGCTCATGACTGAACCCTTCAATGGGATCAGCGGCAATGAGTGTAAAAAGGGTTCCCTTTTGATATTCATCGCAGAATTCACCTCAGATGTCATCCTGCCCCTGTTTATCCACAGTTTTCTTGGGCAGTGGATCGTCTCAAATCGTTGATCAGCGCGGGTCAGAAAAGGGAACCCTTTTAGCAATAGGAAAACACCATGAAACGCGCTTGTGAGAACGGTTTTTTGAACTACGATTTGGGGATGAACGACTATGCACAACAGGGGCGCAAAATTGGATATGTTCGCGTCTCGGACAAAGATCAAAGTGAAGATTTACAGGTCGATGCGCTAACGGCAGCGGGTTGTAAAATCATTTATGGTGATCATGGCGTTTCAGGAAAAATCACAACCCGCGCTGGGCTGGATGACATGCTGGCCAGCCTCAAATCCGGTGATACGCTGGTGGTTTGGAAACTGGACAGGTTGGGACGATCCACCATCCATCTGTTGCAGTTGCTTAGCGAGCTGAGGGATCGTGGTGTTGATTTTCAAGCCATCACCCAAGGCATCGACACGACCACCGCCGTTGGGCGGATGCTCTATGGTCAGTTAGCGGTTTTTGCCGAATATGAACGTAGCTTAATCTCAGAACGCACCAAGGCCGGGATGGCAGCGGCAAAAGCGCGGGGTGTCCATGTTGGACGACCGAAGGGGACGTCGAAAACGTTAGAAAAAGCGCTGGATGATTTAGAGAAGTTTGAAGTTATCGACGGAGGGTGAGCCTTACGGAAACACCTCTTCATAATCACCACGTTCTACAGCCTCCAGAAAATCTGAGTAGCCTTCTGGAGGGGAGTCCGGCGGGCAGGAAAGCCCCTGCTTGTATCGGCTACAAGCGAGTTTCCACAATGCTCCCCACATATTTTCGCTAAATGTCAAAGACGGAATACGCATCTTATCAATTGTCATCGTCCAATGGTCCATATCCCAACCTTGTTCGACACACCAATCAAAGTAAGCCCACCAACCTTCGGGAATAACTGCTTGTTCGTCGATGCCGAATGCGTTGGGAACCATGCGCCCCACAAATTCGCTCCCCGGCATCATGGGAAGTAAGTGATCTTTCATGCATTTATTGTATCATAAATGTTGACCTAATTCCATGATTTTCAAATATCAATCTCAGGATCATGGCTCTTGGAAAATGCAGGTTTGATACTCGGCATTTTGATGCCGTTATCCTGCTTCTTAGCTTCCATCACGGCCTGTTTTGCCAAGAAAGTACTTGGTTCCTTGATCCATTGGCCCCGATCAAAATGCGCCAGTATCTCTTCTTTGCCCAATTCACCCTTGGCCAGCGTCAGGCGAGATATATGGCCGCCGTCTAAACCCCGTTCGCTCTTTTCATCGTCTCGCCGCACAAGGACAGTAAATCCCTTATTTTCATACTGGATGTTGATGTCAGAGCGATCCATGAGAACGGGGATTTCTCGGTCTGGCAGCTCTTCGGATGTCACTGAGATATTCACATCGCGTGAGCCCTTTACGGAGACCGTTCCCATGGGAGAAAAGGCTGCAGCACCAATAGAAATGGTGTCCTGCGGCTGCAGATATTGGCTCGTCTTGTCCTTCTCGGCGACCGTGCGGGTATCTTCCACCTCTGGCTTTTGGCTTGATTTGCCAAACTTATCGACGTTTGATTTTTCGTCATCACTCATTGGTCAGGCCCTCATTTAATGCGTCTTCGGCAGTGACTGTTTGCGTGTCTGCTTGGATCGCGTGAAGATCGACGCCCAATTTCTTGAGCATAGGATCATCAAACCAACGCACTTTTTGGGCGATCATCGGGTGCATGTTTTCTACAAAAACAAGCTGGTTGCCATCCTTCATCCGCATCAATTCATCTGGATAGGCCAGCTTTCGTTGCGAGGCTGCGCGCGTGTCGGTTTCGGTATTGGTAACGGTTTTGCCAGATACCGCCGTTGAAAGGGCTGAGCTGAGATTCCAAACGGTTTGTTCCCCGCATAGGCTCGAAAAATATTCAGCCGTTTTTTGATCTGATGAGCCAAAATAATTGATCATGCCTGCGTTGGCGACAAAGGACTGCCACCCATCACCATAGATGCGCTCCAACTGATTGAAGTCTTGCACGATGCCCCAAAGCTGCATTCCAAATCCTGCCATCAAGCCGAAAGCCTGTTCAATCATGCTTAGACGCCCAAGCGCTGCAAACTCGTCCAAGATAAAGAGGACGGGCTTTGCCGGTTGGGTTTCGATATTGCGCGCATTCACAGTGACGGCCTGTTGCACCAGCAACCGCAACCACCGCCCGAATGTGCTCAGCCGATCCGCTGGCAGCACCAGATAAATCGTCATCGGCTTGCTTTTCAAATCTTCAAATTTGAAGCTGGACGCCATCATCTTGTCATTGAGGCGCTCGCTATCGAGAAAATGTGTTTGGGCTTGGGCGGATGCGATCACATTGGACAGCAGTTTCTTTTCTTTTTGCAGGCACCGATGTCCGGTGCTGGAAATGATGCGATGGCCCGAACGTGCCATGTCCTGAAACAACTTCTCTTGTTCGTCGTCGCTTTTCAAAAGATGTTCCCGCACCCGGCCCAAATGCCGGGACCCATCTTCCTCATCATCCGACGCAACAAAGAGCAAAAGACCTTGCAGAAGCGCCTTTGCCTCCTCGTTCCAAAAACTATCAGAATGATTGTCACCAACGACCAGAGCATCGGCAAGGATCATGGCGTTTTCGGTGATTTCATTGTCAGTTGGATCCAGCCAATCCAACGGATTGAAGGTCGATGGCGCAATCCCCTCAACATCTGCGATGCCCCATGGATCAACAATATGGACCTCTTGGCCCATCTCTTTGCGACGCAAGGCCGTTGTCAGAGCATTTTCGCCTTTGGGATCAATCACCAACATTGACCCTTCATAGGTCAGCAGGTTGGGAATGATCTGCGTTGTGCCTTTGCCAGAGCGCGTTGGTGCGACGGTCAGGAGATGACGATCTCCTTTGTAAGATATGACATTTTGTCCGTCATCCGCTTCGTTTTTGAACTCCCCTATCCGAATGCCGGAAGCGCCATAGAGCTTTTTGTGGGTTACATCATCTGCACTGGCCCAACGGCTTGACCCGAACGTGGTGGGTGTTTCTAGCAATCCCGAAAACAGCCCCGCCATCCAAAATACAATACCGTAAATAAACCCGACAAACGACACGACCACGGCTGCGTTCCAGCCAACAAAGTTGTTCATAAACAAAGCGGTGAGGACAAGGATAACGCCAAATACGATCAACGCCTTTTTGCGAAACCCACGCGAATGCGGCGAGATCAGCCAGCCGATAGCAAAGCCACATCCGGCAGACGCCACTATCATGAGGATGCGCAATATTGCGCTCCAAAAAGTGTAATCGAACGAGTTATTATACATTGGGAATTCCTTTTACGCAGAAACTACAAAGACAAATCGGGATCATGTTGGCGGGGGCGCGAACGTTCGGTTGTTGAGGTTGAGTGGGTGTTCTTTTGTCGTAGGACATGACGAATGGATTGCGCCAGAATACGCCGATCCTGCTTGTGGCCTTGGCGCAGTTTTTCGACCCGACGTTGCAACTCGCGGCGTTCTTTCATCTGTTCAGTCACCATGAAATCCCGCTGTTTCTGATCGCGGATCGCTGCTTTGCGCGCTTCGATTTCGTTTTGTTGAAGGATAGATTTGGATTTGCCTGAGATCCGATCAAAAAGGCCGCGAAACCCTTTGTTCAAACGCTCCGAACGAACTTTCGTTTCTTCCGCCCACCGTTTTTCCTGACCATCATTGAGTTTCTGACGCTCGGTGCGATGGGCGTTGTTCAGGGTTTTCAGATCGTTTTGAGCGGCGCAAGCTCGTCGGCATGGCGCGTTTTGACCTGTTCGAAATAGCTCCGCATTTGGTTGGAGACTTTTCTGCGAATGGACGAGCGCGTTTCATCGACCGACGGCATGTTTTCGGGCGAGCCGAGTTTTGACTTCACTTCCTTTGCTTTCAGGCCCGTCCATTTGGCAATCGAATGAACATTGCCATCGACATCCAAAGCAACGAAACCTCGGCGATCACCACGCGCGAGGAAATAACCTCGATCTTCGAGGGCATTTTTGAAACCAAGCTGACTATCACAGCGTTCCCATGCTTGCTGGAAAGCCTGTTTGATCTCACGCGGATCGACGCCTTGCCGTTTGGCCTGTTGCCATTCTTCGAGTGTGAAATTGAGCGGCGACTTGTTGCCGTAAGTTGCCAGACCGTCAGGCAATACCCATCCATGATCCAGAAACAGATCGCGCGACACATCCCGCAGTTTCACTTTGAAATGCGGCAGGTTGATCGCCTTCATCTCATCAATATCGATCCGCGACCACACCGCGTGAGCATGCCTGCGGCCTTCTTTTTCATGGATGATGATGGCGCGGGGTTGATCCGTCAGGCCGAGTTTGGCTTCCGCTCGATCTGCCGCGTCCAGAAAGTCCTGCTCGCTGGCTATATGATCTTGTGGCGGGTTCAAACTCATCGAAAACATAAACTGGTTACACTGTGTCGCTTTGGAAATCGCATGGGCCTCGGCAAGCGCCCCATGCAGGTCTTCACTCATAAATCCGCGCAACTCTAGCAATGTGACATGATCATTGTCACGTTCATTCATCAGGTGATCAGCGAGTGCTTTAGCGCCCCCGCGTTGGGAGGCCTTGAGGATCATGGTTTGATCCCCAACGCCCGCATCAACGTGACCCGCATCCACGCCACTTCTGCAATGGCAGCCCTGATATCCTCTTCCAGTTCAGGATCGAGAACCAACGTGCCTTGGTTCAGATGTTTGGCGATCTGGTTGAGGTTATTGGCGTGGCGCGTCTGGCCAAGCCGAGCCAGCACTTCGGCCAATAGCTGTTGCTCGGCAACAGGTGGCTTGCGGCGCGCGCGATATTTGGGTGCATCGTCAGCAAGAACCACGGACTTGATGTAAGAAGCCAACGGCATCGCCCCGGCCTGACCTTCAAGCTGCTGGCGTTCCTCTGGTGTCAGTCTCAATGAAAACGGTGCAGGACGGCTCATGGACGAGGCCCCCGCAACTGATGTTTGTGCTCATCAAGAACCTTGTTCCAAGTCTCTAATTCGTCAAATAATGTGTTCGAACAATCTACATCATTGTCCGCCATAGGTCTCCATAAAATATTGATAACGTGAAGATATTTTCTTTCACTAGATTGCAGACCCGCATTGGGCCCCACGCACTCAAGGTGCTTCAATCTGGGTTGACCATCTTGTCACATCATGAGATTCCTTGTTACGTCGCGCCTCAGGCTGTCACCTGCAGGCTCGCCGTTCAGAACTGATCTGCAAATCGTGAAGTGCAAGAGGCCTTCGATTTGCCCAACCAATGGGCTTTCGAATGTCGTCTATACGCTCCAAAGATACACCCGATCTCTTCAGCTTCGCCTCTGACGCGCCCACTTCGGCCAAGTCCGAAGGGCGTGTGCAAGCTTCCTTAGAGCCGCCTAGAGCATCTGCCGCAAACCAGCTCCACGCTGATCTTCAAGCGGAGCGATTTTTCACTGACCTTGCCGTAGCGCAAAGGTATGGCGTATCGCGACAAACAGTTTGGCGCTGGGTAAAGGAACAGGATCGGTTTCCAGCCCCCGTGAGCTTGTCACCCGGCACATCCCGGTGGCGCCTAACTGATCTCCTCCGCTACGAAGCGTCACTGACCGCGAATGAAGCGGATCCAGGTCGCTGATCATGAGCCGGTCATATTCATCAGTCCGTCCAAAATCCAAGCAGGTATACTCGGTCGAACTGGTCATGGACCTCTTCAACGTCTGCAGAAACACGGTGTCGAATTGGGTCAGGCAGGGTTTGCGACCATCAGATAGCAGGGTCCCACATCTGTTTCAGGGAACTGAACTGATCCGCTTTCACCTTGGGCGACGAAGGCCGCTATGCCTGATGGCACCCGGCGAGGCCTTCTGCCTCGGGTGCCGTTCTGCCGTCGTGCCACTGAACGTTGCGCCTGGGCTAGCAGCGTTGTCTGAGCACGATAGTATGACGATTGGAACTTGTCCGAACGGCGGAAGCCGCGTCAGTAAGTTGCGGTCTGCGACGGGACGGGACGGGACGGGACGGGACAGCACTGTCATGGGAAGCCGTCCCAACACAAGCCCGGACCGCGAAGACGAAGCAGAAGGTTCAGAGCAGGCTTGTATTGGGAAAGGAGCGTGCCCTATCCCGCCGGAAATTCACTTTACCAATGACCGGATTCTGTTCCATTGGCAGATCTATGCCGGAAGATATGACCCGAAAACGATGGATGCGCATCTGACAGCGATCAGGGAATTCGAGCGATTCATCGGCGGAACCGGCTTCGAGAGGGTCACAGCCGAAGACATTAGTCGCTACCGAAACGACCTGATTGATCGCAGCAAAAGGCCCACATGTAATGGAGGGTTGCGACGCTCAACGGTGCGGCACCGGGCTTCGCACCTGAAGGCGTTCTTTAGCTGGTTCTGCAGTCAACCCGGTATCGGAAGGATCAATCGGTCCTTGCCAGACTACTTCCACTTACCCAAAGGCGCAGTCGCCTTTGATCTGGAGCCAGAGCCGAAACACTACCCCACTTTTGAAGAAGCCACTCTGATGGTTTCTGGAATGCCGACCGGGGCGATCATCGATCGGAGGGACCGGGCGATCGTTGCTTGGGCATTCGTTTTCGGCTTGCGTGCTGCTGCTCTGATCACGCTTAGAGGGGAGCATCTGAAACGCAATGAATGGTCACTCGATCACGACGGACGATCACTTCGCGCCAAGAATGGCAAGAGTTTCCGCGTGTTCGCTTTCCCACGCACAGATCCATTTCGCGACGTGATCGAGGCCTGGGTCTCAGAACGTCACGAATTGGGCCTCGGTGACTGCGACGCGCTTTTGCCCTCAAAGCGGGACTTGAGACTGGTCAAAAACGGAAACCGCGACATGTCCAAGATCATTGAACCCATGAAGACCTCGGGCGCCGTGACGGCCGCATTCCGATCAGCGAGTAGCACCATCGGATGCTCCTTCACACCGCATTCAGCTCGCCATTGCCTTGCGAACCTTGGAAGAACTCTCTGCCGAACACCGCGTGAAGGACGAATCTGGTCAGCCAATCTCGGGCACGACAGCGACCAGATCACGGACAGGCATTACGCCACGGTAACAGAGATCGAACGACGTCAGTTCATCAGGGAAATGGGAGCGCCGCAAACATTTACGGATGATGAGAAAGACCTGATGCTTGACTATCATCAGCACGCCCTGAGCCCCGGTACACAGGCATTCGAAATGGCAAGGGTACTCGTTCGTCGGAGAGAAGACACAGTATAAATTTCTCGCGAAGGCCGTAAGTAGGGCTCACGGCTAGGTACCAACTGAGGCCATGATGCCATTGACCAAGCGAATGGCGGACCGACCTAATGGGGTCTGCTCCAGTAGGAGCCAAGAGATGCTGCCAGACGAATTCTAGCCAGTCTCCACAAGGGCAGTAGGCCTGTTCCTTATGCCGCGCAGAGAGCGGGCCACTCAGCCAGAGCAGTGGCGCGATTTATCTTGAAATGGTTTCTAATCGAGAGGCTGCATTCCTGGTTGAAGTGCTTCAAGACGGATGCGTGGACGGCGGCGAACGTCTGAAGACTTCGCATGCGCCGGAAGCGGAGCATCGCCCGCTCCCGGCGTCAAAATGGCAGGCGCGAATTCTCGGCGCGATTATTGAGCCATCGACCAGTCTCTTGTCGATCGCTCGCTCCGATTTCCTTCAGAGCGGCACCATAGGACCGGAGCTAGTCCGTCACGATGGCTTCGGGCTGTCCGTGTTTGCGCATGGCTTTATTGAAGAATTTGAGCGCCGCGCTCCTATCGCGGGTCTTCGTCACGAAGCTCTATAAGACCCTGTCCTCATGATCGACGGCCCGCCAAAGGTACTGCCGCTCTACATTGATCTTCACGATCATTTCGTCGAGGTGCCAGCGCCATCAGCTGGATTTGATACCTTCGATCCGTCGTTTTCGGATCTCCGAGGTGAACATCGGATCGAACCTGTGCCACCAATATCGGACCGTTTCGTGGCTGACATCAACACCCCTTTCATGAAGGAGATCTGATACCTGAGCAAGAGCGGAAAACGGACGTACAGCATCACCATGAGACGGATGATTTCGGGGCTGGTCTTGAAGTACTTGAAGGGACTGGGTTTGGTCAAGCGGGGACGCTTGCCAGCGCCATGCCCTTCCCCAAGACAAGTTCCTCTGACAGTATCCGGTAGTGCGCTACCGGCCCAGACCGGACCTTCAACCGGTTTCCACGCGCCGTCGTGCAGCCTTCCCATACCAGCCATTCATGCGCCGTGCAGCATTTCGGGAACGCGGAGGACAGCAACGCGGGACTTTTCTGCCGTTCAGCGTTTACCAAGCAAGGCCCCGCTTTGGACGCTTCGCAACTGCAGTGATCTGCCATCATGACATGACACCGAGCATTTCTTTGGGCTCCATGCTTTGACGCGCAACGGACGATCAGCGGTTGATCTAGTCCTATGCAACGCCATGAGCCTTGATGCAAGACAACATGGCCTGCACTTTCTCGGTGCGGTGCAGATCAATATGCGTGACAAGCCAACCAGTGACCTTCCAGTCGGCATTGGCAGGCAGTACGGGGCTCAGGCTACCCCGCCTTTGCGCCTCTGTATCACCCATGAGGCCTATTCCAAGCCCGGCACAGATCGCTTCTCCAACAATGCCAATATCGCGGGACTAGAGCGCCACCATGTCCGGGCGAACGTTGTCCTTGAGCCAGCTGCCAAAAAGCGGCAGGCGATCACGGGGAAATTCCGGCAAAACAAATTCATGCCCGGTAAATCCATCGCGCGCGTCCGGTGTGCCGTGCCGAGCGACATAGCTGTCATGCGCATAGAGGTTGAAACCGATATCGCCAAAACGAGTGACAACGTAGTCCGGATGATCCGGCTTTGCCCCGGCGCGTAGGGCGATATGGGTTCCGCCGTATTCCAGCCGGGCAAGGTCTTCGCTTACGTCGACGCGGACGACGCATTGCGGATTTTCACGTCGAAACACGTCGATGGCCCCCATCAGCAGCCCGGCAAAGGGGGCAAGAAGGGACAGTTTGATTTCACCCTCGATCTGTGCACTGCCTCCTTGCACGCGCCCGGCCAGGTCTTCGATCATCTCTTCGGCCTTTTGAGCCACGCGCAGGACATCCTGTCCGACCTCAGTCAGAGCATAGCCACGCGCATGGCGGATAAAGATCTTACTGCCAATCTCACCCTCCAGCGCGTCGATATGGCGGTTCACCGTCGCGCGGTGCAGCCAAATAGTCTGCGGCCGCACTGGCCGTGCCCAATCGGGCCACGTAATAGGCCGTTCGTAATTCCGTCCATTTTCCAAGACGCTGACCTGTACATATTTCGCGCATATCATTCCGAAAATCGCGCATTTAACGCGAATTTGCGGCAAGTCATCACGGTCGGCAAGGAAGACAAGACATTCAAGGAGTGTTCAATGAAATACCTCTCATACGGCCTGCGCGGCCTGCTGACATTGGCCTTTGTTGCGGCGGGCATCGCGAAACTCGCGGGCGCCGAGATGATGGTTGCCACATTTGACGCCATTGGTATTGGTCAGTGGCTCCGCTTTGTGACGTGCGCCATCGAGGTGGCCGCCCCTGTTCTACTTTGGCTGCCGGGCAAACAGGTGCTGGGTGCTGCGATTCTTGGGGCTACGATGGTTGGCGCAGTGCTGGCGCATCTTTTCATCCTTGGGCCGTCGGCAGTGCCTGCTATTATCCTTGGCCTGATCTGTGCTGCAGTGATCTACCTGTACCGCGACCAGATCAGCGACCAGATGGGCCGCGTCACCGCGTAAAGACAACACATCAGGGCCGCGTGCAGATTTTTGCGCGTGGCCCATCTGATATCATTGGCAAAATCATCGACTTGACGGGGCATCATTGGTCCCCGAACTAAATACGGCAGTATTTTGAGCAAGTCTTGAGACACGCGAAGAGGGGTGACTTGGTTCGAAATACCCCTCGAAGCCAAGGCAATGCTCGGGTAGTCCGCATCTTGGCCAGTCGAGCCGCTCCTGTTTCAGAGCAGCTTGATCGCGCGCTCGGACGTGTCGCGGATATGTTTCTCTATCAGAGCGGCGGCGAGGTCGGCATCGCGTGCGAGGGTCGCGTTCATGATCTCCCGATGCTCCTCGAATTTTCGGCCGCCAAGTCCCTTCGGCGCACGCTTGGTAACGAAACGGTACCGGTCCAGCTGGTCGAACATGATGCTGCGCAGCCGGAACAGCCAGCGCCCCGGGCAGGCGACGACGATGGCCTCGTGAAACTCGCGATGGCGCTCGACCCATTCGGAGTGGCGGACCATCCGCCGTTCCCAGGGCAGCGATTCAATGATGCTGAGGCGATGGTGAGCGGCGACGATGTTGGTCTCCCAATCCTCGTCGCCATGGGCGATTGCCTCGCGCACTGCGCGGCCTTCGAAAGTGATGAAATGCTCGGTGATCTCGATCAGTTCTTCGGCGGAAACGGGTGATACTCTGAAGCCCTTGCCGGCCTCAAGGGTCACGAAGCCTTCGGAGGAAAGTTGCGACAGCGCCTCGCGCAGGGTGCCGATGCCGACATCGTAGCGCTTCGTCATGTCCGCGAATTTCAGGCGGGTCCCGGGCTCGAACACGCTGCTGATGATGTCGTTGCGCAGGCGCGTCAGCGCATCCCGGGCGCCGGATGCGCCTGGCCCGTCCGATTTCGCGGCAAGCTCTCTTGCCGACGTTGATGCCCCTGGGATCACGGGTTCTTCCATGCCTTGGCAGCCCTTTGCTGAGGTGTCGGCGTCGCCCCGCGCGCCTCCGTTTCATATTTTCGAATATCCCAAGAAAACGCGAATGGACAGGTTTTTCCAGCATCATGGGTTTTCACGATGTATCTTCAATGGTATTCCAATTTTCGAAAATAGAAAGATATGCGAATGAAGTTTCTATCTTTTTTCAGAGATGGCCAGCCAAGCTGGGGGAGCGTCGCGAAGGGGGGGATCATCGATCTCGGGCAGCGCTCATGCGGTCGGTTTCCCGATCTTCGGTCTTTCATCGCGGCGGGCCTTCCGCGCGATCTCCTGGATGATTCGGGGGTGCCTGATCTAGCCTTTGACGACGTCACACTGGCCCCGGTGATCCCGAACCCCGACAAGATCGTCATGGCTGCTGTCAATTACCTCGAGGACACAACGGACCCCGACACGCTTCCGGCCTACCCTGTCTTGTTCCTGCGCCTGCCGTCGTCGCAGATCGGCCACGACGCGCCGTTGATCCAGCCCCGGTCGTCACAGAAACTGGATTTCGAGGGCGAGTTGGCCGTGATCATAGGTGCGGGCGGGCGGCATATCCCGCGCGAGCAGGCGATGTCGCATGTGGCGGGATACGCGATCTACAACGATGGCAGCGTGCGCGACTGGCAGAAGCACAGTCACCAATTCACGCCGGGCAAGAACTTTTCCGGAACCGGGGCTTTCGGGCCCTGGATGGTCGAAACGGCGGATCTTCCGATCCCGGATCGGGCGCTGTCGCTGGTGACGCGGATCAACGGGGTGGAAAAGCAGCGTACGGACACGTCACGCATGATCTTCGATATTCCCTACCTGATTTCCTACATCTCCACCTTCGCGCCATTGGTGCCCGGCGACGTGATCGTGACCGGAACATGCACGGGCTTCGGCGCGACGCGGACACCGCCCGAATTCCTTGTGCCCGGCGATGTCGTCGAGGTCGAGATCGAGGGAATCGGCCTGCTGTCCAACACAGTCGAGTCCGAGAAATGATACAGGCATTGGACGTCCTTTCGGGCGCTGGGTTGGGAAATTTTCCATCAAACACAAATTTTCGAAAATATTTGTTTTATGCGAAACTACGTGCTAGCATGGACGGCAAGTAGAGACGGGGGATGAGTCGACATGAGCTATCTTGTGAATGCGATGGGCCACGTTCAGTTGAACGTCGTGGATGTCGATGCACTCGTGCGCGAATCCGTTGAGATCCTTGGTTTGCGCGTGACCCGGGAAGAGGCTGAATGCGTCTGGCTTTCTTCGAACGGGCGCATGGCGGAACTGGTGCTGCACGAGGCCGGCGAGAACTCCATGCGCGCGCTCGGCTTCGAGGCGGTGTCGGAGGCTGCCGTTGCCGAGGCCGCAGCGCGTGTCGCGGATGCGGGGTGCCGCCTTGTTTCGTCCGAGCCCAGCCTAGACTGCTGCGTGACGGGAATGAGCTTTGTCACGCCGCAGGGCCACACGATCGAGCTGCACAGCCCCGTCGCCACAGAGATCTACGGCAACCGGCATGCGACCACTGGCATGGCTCCGCTGCGCATCGACCATGTTAACATCACTTCGCCCGAACCGGCCGAGACCCGCGCCCAGATGGAGGCGATCATGGGCATGCGCCTGTCCGAGCGGATGGTGGATGATGGCCTTAGCTGGATGCGGGGCGCGAACCGCCTTCACCACATCCTCGGCATCGTGAAGGGCGAAACCGGGCTGCACCACTATTCTTGGGAGGTGGCCGAGTTCTCGGATTACTGCACGCTGGGCGACCGTCTGGACACGATCGAGAAGAACTTCATCTGGGGGCCAGGGCGGCATCGTCCGGGCGACAACACCTTCGCCTATTATATCGACACCTGCGGCGCGATGGTTGAATGCGCGGGCAACATGGCGCTGATCAATGACGATGACCGCTATGAGCCGAACGTGATCACCGCGCTCAAGCGGCCCGACAACGTGCGGGTGATGAATGTCTGGGGCGAACCCGCGCCACTGCCGTGGCGCGAGCATCGTTTCCCTTGGGCGGCGCCTGCGGCGTGAGTGAGCTTCGCAGGAGCGGCAAGGTCATGATAAAGCTTGGAATTCTCGAGGGATCGCTGCGCCGGGCATCGCTGTCGCGTGCGGTGGCACGGGCGGCGACCGGCCTTGTGCCGGGCGGGATGGACCCCGTGAGCCTGCCAAATCCCGGCACCCTTCCGCTGTTCGACCAGGATATCCTAGATGCCGGCATGCCCGCGAGCGTCGAGGCCATGGTGGCCGCGGTCGAGGGGATGGATGCCGTTCTGATCGTGACGCCGGAATACAACTGGTCGATACCCGGCGGGCTGAAGAACGCGATTGACTGGCTTTCGCGCGTCTCCCCGAACCCGATGGCGCGCAAACCCGTCGCGGTCTGGAGTGTGTCGCCCGGCCTCTTGGGGGGCGCGCGCGTACATGAAAGCCTGCGCCAGACGCTGCATTGCCAGGAGGCGGTCATCATGGCCAAACCCGAGGTGCAGGTCGCGGGTGCGCGAGGCAAGGTGGATGTCGAAACTGGCACGATCACCAACGCCGATACCGAAGCCTTCCTGCGCGCGCATCTTTCAAGCTTTGCCGCATTCTGCAACTCCTGGAGCCGCGTCTAGACGCGGCCCCGATTCAACTCGAAAACGAGGCGCAAAGTCATGGAACATCCGCTTACGTTCATGTCCGACGGCCTGAAACTGTCCGGTGTCCTGCATGTGCCCGAGGGCCGCAAGCCCGGCCAGCGGCTGCCGACCTTCATCGTGCTGCACGGGTTCGTCGGCACGAAGGACAAATCGCATGTGGAGCTGGTCTCGCACATGCTCGAGGCGATGGGCTACTGCGTGTTCCGCATCGATTTCCGCGGCTGTGGCCAGAGCGAGGGCGCGCGCGGCGAGGTGCGCTGCCACGACCAGGTGGCCGACACGCGCAATGCCCTGTCCTTCATCGCGCAGCGCGAAGAGGTCGACCCCGAGCGGATCGGCCTGACCGGCCACAGCTTCGGCGCGGCCGTTGCCATCTTCACCGGCGGTGTCGACCGGCGGGTGGCCTGTGTCATGTCGCTCTGCGGCTGGGGCGACGGAGAGCGTAAGTTCCGCGGCCAGCACCCGACGCCCGAAGCCTGGGAGAAGTTCACCAGCATCCTTGAAAAGGGCCGCAGCCACCGCGCAGAGACGGGTGAAAGCATGTGGGTGTCGCGCTTCGACGTGGTCCCGATCCCCGAGGAGCTGCGCAAGAACCTGTCGCCGCATGCGCAGTTCGAGGTGCCCGTCGAGACCGCGATCAGCATGTACCATTTCCGGGCCGAGGACGTGGTCGCGGATATCGCGCCGCGCCCGCTTTTGCTGTTCCACACCGCAGGCGACGTGATCACGCCGATGGAGCAATCTATCAGCCTGTTCCAGAAGGCCGGCGCCAATGCCGAGCTGATGATCCCCACGGGTGTGTCGCATTTCCCGCTGTCCGACGAGGACGCACCCCATACCCGCGCGCTGATCTCGGCCTGGCTGAAGAAGTTCTTTCCGACCCCGCCGGGTGCCGAGGCATGACGCGGTTTCGCCCAGACGACCTTAAAGGGTATGCCGCCGCGCTGCTGGAGGCGGCGGGCTACACGCCCGAGCATGCCGAGCGGACGGCGGAAATCCTGGTCTGGGCGAATGCACGGGGGGCGGAGTCGCACGGTGTCCTGCGCATTCCGCGCTATGGTGAAATGGT
>Ga0213841_1001094_pt1 | contig 16217 bp, 15 predicted proteins | sample SWPATP23_FD_160125 | JGI IMG/M metagenome (GOLD analysis project Ga0213841, IMG submission 160125) | Coastal seawater microbial communities from Marineland, Florida, United States - SWPA TP2 #3 | ecosystem: Environmental > Aquatic > Marine > Coastal | place: USA: Florida | collected 2016-08-14 | reverse complement strand
CCTTCGTGCCGAACTCGTAGCGCTTGTGCGCCTTGCCTTTCGAGATGCAGTCGACGGCCGGCTCATGCAGGCTGTAGAGCTTCTTGCGGTCCTTCGGCTTCTGCGCCAAGAGCCGGGTCACCAGGGCCACCAGATCTTGCAGCCGCAGCTTCAGCGGTCCCTCGGCCACCTTGTCCATCTGCCGCTCGATGTCGCGCAGCACACGCCCGGTATAGCCCTTGAGCCGGCGCAGCGCCTTGCGCATCCGTTTGAACTGCCGGGCATGGGCGTAGCGTCCGACCTGCGCGCAAAGCCGCGGCGCGAGCCGATTGTAGTTCTGGCGCAGGCTGATGCCGGCCTCGCGCGCCATTGCGACGAGTTTTCGCCGTGCCTTCTCGTGAAGCCGGGCATCGGTGGGATGGGCGATGTGCTTTTCCATCACCGTGGTGTCGACGGTGATCGTCTTCAGGTGATCGTCCTGCACGGTCCCGGCGCGCTGCCCGGCCCTGATCGTCTCGGTCAGCAGCCACTCCACACCCTCCTCACCGATCCGGTTGCGCCAGCGGGTCATCGACGAGGGATTGATCGGCGGGCGATGCTGGAAGAAGGTCTCGCCGCAGAAATGCTGCCAGTAAGGGTTCTCCGACCACCGCGCCACGACCGCCTCATCGGAGAGCCGGAACGCATGCTGGAGATAGAAGAGCCCCGCGACCAGGCGGGTCGGCGTGGCCGGACGACCGACCGAGGACGGGAAGAGCTCCGCCCATTCCCGCTCGAACACCTCCCAGTCGATCAGGGCGGCGAGCTTTACCAGTTCGTGGAGCATGTCGATCATCTCGACCAATCGTGCGCGCAGCAGATCATCCTGTTCCGGGGGCGGATTTCTGGGCTTCATATCGCAGCTCGAAATTGCAGGGTTCTGGCTGCAATAATACCAAAGGCTGCATTCAAAACCAAAGAAAAACACTGCTTTATCAAGCGAAATCAGCAGGATGAGAGCTGTTCAGGATGAACTACTTAGGAACAAGATGTGCATACAAAAAAAGCCCGCCGGATGACGGGCTTTCTCGCATTCGATGTGCCGCGATTTACAGCGCGTCAATCAGGGCCGGGACGGCCACGAAAAGGTCGGCGACCAGGCCGAAGTCAGCAACTTGGAAGATCGGTGCTTCTTCGTCCTTGTTGATCGCGACGATGATCTTCGAGTCCTTCATGCCAGCTAGGTGTTGGATGGCGCCTGAGATGCCAATGGCGATGTACAGGTCCGGGGCGACGACCTTGCCAGTCTGGCCCACCTGCCAATCGTTCGGCGCAAAGCCCGAGTCCACAGCCGCGCGGGATGCGCCGACGGCGGCGCCCAGCTTGTCGGCCAGTTTCTCGATCAGGGCGAAGTCGGTTTCCGAACCAACGCCGCGCCCGCCCGACACGACCACGCCTGCGCTGGTCAGTTCGGGGCGGTCAGAGGCGGCCACCTTATCTTCGACCCATTCGGACAGGCCGGGGTTGTCGCCGGTGGCGATAGCTTCGACCGGGGCCGAACCACCCATGGGCGCAAGGTCAAAGGTCGAGGTCCGGATGGTCATGACCTTGACGCTGTCGGTGGATTTCACCGTCTGGATCGCGTTGCCCGCATAGATCGGACGTTCGAACGTGTCGGCATCGATCACGCCAACCACGTCGGATAGAATCATCACATCCAGCAAGGCCGCTACGCGCGGCATGATGTTTTTCGCATCGGTCGTGGACGGTGCCACGATATGCGAATAGCCCGAGGCGAGGCTGACGATCAGGGCGGCCACGGGTTCGGCAAGGCGGTGGCCGTAAAGCGCATCCTCGGCGACCAGCACCTTCGACACGCCCCCGATCTTGGCGGCCTCATCCGCCGCCGCTTTGGCCGAAGCGCCGGTGCAGAGCACGATCACATCGCCCAGTTGTTTGGCCGCGGTCACTGCCTTGGCGGTGGCGTCCAGCGCCAGCGCGCCATCGGTCACTTCAGCAATCAGAAGAACAGCCATTACACAGCCCCCGCTTCTTTGAGTTTTGCTACAAGCTCGTCCACCGAGGCCACCTTGATGCCTGTTGCGCGCGCTGCGGGTTCAGTGGTCTTGACCACAGTCAGACGCGGGGTGACATCGACGCCGTAATCGGCGGCAGTCTTTTCCTCGAGCGGCTTTTTCTTTGCCTTCATGATGTTGGGCAAAGACGCATAGCGCGGCTCGTTCAGGCGCAGGTCGGCGGTGACGATGGTGGGAAGTTTCACCTTGATCGTCTGCAGACCGCCGTCCACCTCGCGGGTGACGAGCGCATGATCGCCTTCGATCTCCAGCTTGGAGGCAAAAGCCGCCTGAGACCAACCCAGCAGCGCGGAAAGCATCTGGCCGGTGGCGTTCATGTCGTTGTCGATGGCCTGTTTGCCCGCGATCACCAGACCGGGGTTCTCCTCGGCGATGACGGCCTTGAGGATCTTGGCGACGGCCAGCGGTTCGATGTCGGTGTGGACGTCATCAGCGGCGTTAACCAGAATGGCACGGTCGGCGCCCATGGCCAAGGCGGTGCGCAGGGTTTCCTGCGCCTGCTTGACGCCGATCGACACGACGGCGACTTCTTCGACCTTGCCGGCCTCTTTGAGGCGGATCGCCTCTTCGACCGCGATTTCGTCGAACGGGTTCATCGACATTTTGACATTGGCGAGATCGACACCGCTTCCGTCCGCCTTGACGCGGACCTTCACGTTGTAGTCGATCACGCGTTTGACAGGCACAAGTACCTTCATCTACGGTCTCCTTGGGTTCTTCGATATAATTTCGACCGGCTTATCGGTCCGTGAATTGAGGTTTGCGTTTCTCTGAGAACGCTTTCATGGCCTCTGGAAAATCATGCGCGCACAGCAGAACGCTTTGGGAATCGCGTTCGATATCCAGAGCCTCAATATAACTACATTCCGCCGTGGCGCGCATCACGCGCTTGGCGGTTTGAACGCCGAACATCGGATGCTGTGCAATCTCGCGCGCGATCTCAAGCGCGCGTGCCTCGACCTGTCCGGCCGACACACATTCCTCGACGACGCGCAGGTCGCGGGCGGTGCGCCCGTCGATCTCGCGCCCCGTGAGAACAAGCATCCGCGCCACGCCCGCGCCGGCACGTTGCTGAAGAAGCCAGCTCGACCCGGTGTCGGGGCAGCCACCGACACGGGCAAAAACCTCGCACAGCCGGGCATCTTCGGCCGCTACGACGATATCCGCCGACAGGGCCAGGCTGAGGCCGGCACCAAATGCTACTCCGCATACAGCAGAAATCAGAGGCTTGCGAAAAAGATAGGCCGCGCGCCCGCCATCATGAACGCGGTCGATCATTTCGGATGTCGCCCTGGCTCCTTTGGCGATCTCAGCCTGAAACCCGACGAGATCGCCACCGCTGCTGAAATGATCGCCGCCGGTCATGACGACGACGCGGATTGCATCATCCTGGTCGGCCTCGCGCAAGAGCGCCACCAGTTGCTCGACGAATGCCAAGCTGTAGGGGTTGCGCTTTGTTGGCTGGAGAAAACGCAAGATGCCGACAGGCCCTTCCCGGTCAAGATGAATAAGGTCAGTCATTCCAATCTCCATCATGTACCCGTCCAGACCGGCGCTCGTTTTTCGGCGAATGCCCTGGGCCCCTCAATCGCGTCGTTGCTGGCGTATACAACCTGGTGCAGGCGCTTACCTTCTTCGAGGCCCCCCGCACAGCCCAGGTCCATGGTCGCGCGAACGCCGCCTTTGGCGGCGATCACCGAAAGCGGGGCCCCGCTGGCTATGCGTTTGGCAAGCTCGAATGCCCGTGCGCGAACGGCATCGGGGGTGTCCTCGATATAGTTGGTGAACCCGTATTCGTGGAGCCGCTCGATCGGCATCAGGTCTCCGGTCAGCAGGATTTCCATAAGGATGGGCTGCGGTAGCATGGTCAGTGCCGGCGAAGCCCAAGGCGACCCGCGGCCGATCTTCACCTCGGTAATGCCAACCTTGGTCCCCTTGAGTCCGACCCGCAAATCGCAATTCAGCGTTAGCATCATACCGCCCGCCATCAGCGACCCCGTCATCGCCGCGATGATCGGCTTCTTGCAGGCGCGCATGGTTTCGTGAAACGGATCGCGCATCTTGGTCAGGATATCGACCCCTTCATCGCGCGCAATCTGCGTAGCTTCCTTCAAATCCAGCCCGGCGCAGAACACCCCGCAATCGGCCGAAGTCAGAATGGCCACACGAACGCTTTCATCCGCCTCGATCTGTTCCCAGGCATCGGTCAGCCCGTTTGTCGCGGCCACGGAAAGCGCATTCTTTCGCTCGGGCCGGTTGATTGAGACGGTCGCGATGCCGTCTTCGATCTTCAAAACAATGGGGCTCATGATACCTGCTTCGTTCTCATTGGATAATTCTGGGGCGAATCTTCCCCACGACAGGTTTGCCGCGGGGAAGTTCATGCTTGTTCGATCGACTTAATCGACGGTGAACGTTGCGGAGCTGTGCCGGATGACTTCCCAAACAACGTCAAGATAGTCGGCGCTCCAGTCGGTCAACGGAACCCAGCTTGACCCGTCCCATTGTTCGACGCGCGTCCTGCCGCCGCCGCCGTGGTCGTTCGCAGTGACGGTGACGGGTGCCATGAGGCCATTGCCATCGAAGTTCTCAATCGATTCATAGGCCGCCTGCATGGTTTCCGGCGTGATGGGCCAACCATTTTCGGCAATCGCGATACGTGCTGCCTCGAAACCGACCGAGTAAATCGCCAGGCCAGTGTTGTAGTACACGTCACTAACCAAGCTCTCGGGACCGCTGCCTTCGCCGTTGTCATAGTAGGTTTCCAGCATCGTCCTGACGATCGGCACTTCCTGGCCTCCGGCGACGTTTGTCCCGCGAAGGATGCCTGTTGCCTCTTCCGCGCCGATGTTGTTGATATCGACCTCGTTCATCCAGTTCACCGACAAGTAGCGGTCAATCGGGAACCCGTTGCGGCGCATTTCCCTGGCCGCAACCACGTGCCCACCGGCCAGCAGCCAGCTGATCACATAGTCCGGCCGGTCGCGGCGGACATTGCTCCACACACTCGCCTGGTCCGATCCCGGCAGCGGCACCGGATAGAGTACAAGCTCGAAACCTTCCCTCTCGGCCAGAGTCCTGAGAATCTCGATCGGTTCCTGGCCGAACGGATAATCAAGATAGACAAAGCCGATCGTTGCATTGGACAGATCGCCTCCCATCTGGCCTCTGATGAAGGCGACATCGTTGGCGGCCTGCTGCCAATAAGTCGGACCAACCGGGAACACCCAGTCGAACACTTCACCGTCAACCGCGTCGCCGCGGCCAACGAAGGACTGCATCAGAATGTTTCCGTCCTCCATGGCCCGCGGCAGGACCGCGTTCGTGACGGGCGTGGACAGGAAGTTGAAGATGAACACACCTTCGCGCCTGAGTTGCTCATAGCATTCCACGCCACGTTGCGGTTCGTTGCCATGGTCACGAACGATGATCTCGACCGGATGCCCCCCGATTCCACCGTTGTCGTTGGTATACATCGCAAGGTCCTGCGCGGCCTGGGCCACTTGCGGAGAGATGAAGGTGTAAGATCTACTGAGGTCGAAACAGAGCCCGAACCGGATCGGTTCTTGGTCTTGCGCGGACGCGGCTGTCCCGCCTGCCGCCAACGCTGTGGCGAACGCCACAGTTTTGAGTTGTTTCGTAAGGTTCACGGTGTATTCCTCCCATGGATGATAGTCGAACGGCTTGATCAGTCTTCGGGGCGCGCGGCAGCCGTAACCGATTTTTTCCCGAATTCTTGTTCGTTTTTTGCTGTTGGTATTTCGAAGAGCTTTTCTTCACCGCATCCCATACAACATCAGTAAATTCAGAGATCCAGTCGGTTTGCGGCACCCAGGCCTTACCGTCCCACATCTCGATCCGTGTCTTGCCACCGCCGCCATGATCTTTGGCAGTCACGGTAATAAGTGCCATCAATCCGTTCGCGTCGAAGCCTTCAAGCGACTCCAGTCCCGCCTTGTAGGACTTTGCGGTGATCGGCAGACCTTCGTTTTCGACCGCTTTGCGCGCGGCCTCAAACACGATGGAGTACATAGCCAGTCCGGTGTTATAGAAAACGTCCTGGGTCTTCTCTAGCGGGCCGGAACCTTGCCCCTTGCCGTAGAGCTCGGTCATGATTTCTTGGTACAAGGCAAAATCCTGTCCACCCACGACATTGGTGCCGCGCTTGATACCGATAGCTACTTCGTTGCCGATATTGGCAATATCCACTTCGTTCAGCCAGTTGACCGAAATGTACTTCTCCATCGGGATGCCATTTCGCTTCATCTCTTTCGAGGCGACGACATGCGCGCCTCCGAGCATCCAGACGATCACATGGTCGGGGTTTTCACGGCGTACCTTGGACCGCACACTGGCCTGATCGCTGCCCGGCAGCGGCACAGGGTAGAGGTGGAGCTCGAAACCCTCTTTCTCGGCCAAGGTTTTCAGAATCTCGATCGGCTCCTGCCTAAACGGGTAATCGAAATAGACAAAGCCCACCTTCACATCCGACATGTCGCCGTCATGCAATTGCTTGATATAGGCGAAGTCGTTGGCTGCCTGTCCCCAATAAGTCGGCCCGATCGGATAGACCCAGTCAAAGACCGTGCCGTCTACGGCATCGCCGCGACCGACAAGTGACTTCATCAGAATTTTCTCATCTTCCATGGCCCGCGGCAGGACTGCCAGAAACACAGGCGTGGAAAGCGTGTCAAAGACGAAGACGCCTTCGCGGCTGAGCTTTGAATAACACTCAATGCCGCGCTGCGGCTCGTTTCCGTGGTCGCGAACGATAACCTCGACCGGCTCGCCACCGATCCCGCCCTGCATGTTGATCAGCTTCGACAAATCCATCGCCGCCTACGACGCCTGCGGCGTGGCGAAGGTGCAGGCCTTGCTGAAATCATAGCAAACCCCGACCTTGAATGGCTCCGCCAGAGCCTGGGTGCCGGCCATCCAACTCCCCATCATGGAAAATACAGCCAGTGCCTTGGTGAGTTTCTTCATCTTGTCCTCCCTGAGCAATCAGTGTCTAAAGACTTAACTCAACCATCGCTTGCGGCGGCTGTAATGCTTGACATTGTGAAAGTTGGTACCTTCGCCGCCGCCCAGGTAGAATTCCTGAATGTCGGAGTTGGATTTGAGCGCCGCGGCTGTCCCGTGCATGACAACGCGGCCGTTCTCGATCAGGTACCCTTGTGAAACAATCTCCAGAGCGGCCAGTGCGTTCTGCTCCACCAGTAGGACCGACATGCCCTCCTTGCGGTTGATCTTTTGCAGGATGCCAAAAATTTCGGCCACGAGGAATGGCGCAAGTCCAAGACTCGGCTCGTCGAGCATCAGCAGACTCGGCTGGGTCACAAGAGCTCGGCCAATGGCGAGCATTTGCTGTTCGCCGCCCGACAGATACCCCGCCTGCGAATTACGGCGTTCTGCAAGCCGCGGAAAATAGTCGTAGATCTTTTCTTTTTCTGCATTCAGCACCGATCGGGACATTCCGCGCGGCGCAGCGGCGATCAGGTTTTCGTCGGGGGTCAAGTGTTCGAAGACTCGCCGCCCTTCGATGACGTGACAGATACCCATCGCGACGCGGTTTTGCGCAAGCACTTCGGTTATGTCTGTTCCCTGGAACGCAATTTCACCTCGGCTGATGCGTCCGCGCTCTGCCTTCAAGAGACCGCTGATCGCTTTTAGCGTGGTGCTTTTTCCCGCTCCGTTCGAGCCCAGGAGCGCGATCATCTCGCCCGTTGGCACCTGGATCGAAACGCCTTTGATCGCCAGCATCACATTGTCGTACAGCACCTCGACACTGTTCATTGACAGAATGGGCGCGGCTTCAACTTTTTCTTGCATCGGCATTTCCCTTATTTCTTAAACTGATCGAAGGGCCAGACCATCAGGTAGTCTCTGATGTTGCCGTAGAGTTTTCCCAAACCAAGCGGTTCGATCAGAAGGATTATGACGATCAGCGCGCCATAGACCGCATTTGGGATATGAGCGAGGGTTTCCACGTTGACCTGCATGCCAAGCCCGTTGCTCATCGCGACGACGAGACCGTTCACCAGACCGGGAACAAGAAGGATCAAGGCAACACCGAAATAGGATCCGATAATACTGCCAAGACCGCCGACGATCACCATAGCAAGAACCTGGATTGAAACGGAGACTGAGAACTGCTCTGGCGATGCAAGAAAGTAGAAGGTGGCGACAAGCAAGGCACCACTGACACCCGCAATGAAAGACGAGGTAGCGAAGGCCAGGATCTTGTAATAGAAACTGTTCACACCCAAGATCGCTGCGGCAAAGTCTTTTTCCCGCACGGCGACCAAGGCGCGGCCAAGCGCGGTGCGTTTGAGGTTGAGCATGAAGATCGTCACCAGCACACACCATCCGAAGACGACATAGTAATACCCGGTATCAGAAGTAATCTCCTGACCGAGCAGCGCCAGCGTGGGCGATTGAAGCGACGCGTGCGAGCCACCTGAAATCGCCGGCGAGTGGTTCAGAACCCAGTCCATCACGAATTGCATCGCAAGAGTCGTGAGTGCGAGATAGAGACCCTTGACCCGCAATGCGGCAAAGGCGAACAGGCTGCCGATCACAGATGACGTCAACCCGCCGATTACCAGGGCGAACTCCCATGGCACCCCGAAACGCGCGGCGTGAATCGCCGAATACGCTCCGACCGCCATTACGGCAGCATAGCCCAGGTGAAGCTGGCCAGCCCAACCTGTCACCAGGTTCAGCCCAAGCGCGGCGGCCGTCCAGATCAGCCAAGGCAACATGTAATTGTTCAGGTAGAGCGACGGTATGATGAACGGCGCAGCAAGACCCAACAGAAAAAGGAATACGGTCAGGTTGCGGTCAGCAGGTACCTTGAAGATACGGCTATCCGAAACATAGTTCGCATGATGGACACCGGAAAGTCGATAAAACATCCCTTACACCCTTTCGATGTCGTGACGGCCAAACAGCCCGTGCGGACGGATCATGACCGTCAGAATGAGCACGGATGCGACGATGAGTTCGCGGCTGCCGCCTCCGACAAGCGGATCAAGAAAGTCCGCGCCGACATTTTCGATCACGCCCAGGATGATGCCAGCAACGATCGCGCCCAGAATGCTGTCGAGACCGCCCAAAACTGCGACAGTCAGACCCTTGAGAAGCAGAAGCGACAGTGCCTGATCGACACCCTGAATCTCGCCCCAGATGACACCTGCCGCCACGGCCACCACAGAAGCAAGGGCCCAAGACAGCCCGACACCGTGCTCGACCGAGATTCCGACCGACCATGATGCCATGTAATCATCCGCGATCGCCCGCAATTTGATCCCGGTCCGGGTTCGAAAGAACACCATGAAAGCGACAAAGAGGGCAAGCGCAACGCCGGCACCGACAAGATGTATGCGGCTGATGAAAATGTCGCTCAGGATCAATGGGTCATAGCTGACACCCAGTTCGACCGAACGCGACGTCCCACCCCAGATCGCAAGCGTTGTGCCCCGCAGAAAGATGTCGAGGCCAAGTGTCAACATCAGGATCATGATGACTGGACGGCCGGCGAGGCGCCGAAGCGCCACCCGCTCGATGCCAAAACCCAAACCGAACATGATAACTGCGGCAAGCGGAATAGCCAGCCACAAAGGCAAACCCGCATCGTGCGCCAAGGCAAGAACCACATAGGCTCCCACCATCGTCAGCCCGCCCTGCGCCAGATTGGGCACAGAGGACGCCTTGTAGATCAGCACGAGGCCGATGGCGAACAGCGAATACAACAGACCCGTCAGGGCCCCGTTGATCGCAAGCTCGGTTAGAAAGATCCAATCCATTTATACCTCCCTGACGGGAAGGCTTCTTTCGACCTTCCCTACTTCCCCGGTCTCGTAAGTCACCTGCGCGCTTACATGGACCTCTTTTGAACCGTCGTAGAGCGCCGCGATTACGTCGGCATAGCGCTCCTGCACGACCTTGCGTCGCAGTTTTCGGGTCCGCGTAATCTCACCATCGTCCGGGTCGAACTCCTTCGGCAGGCAGACAAAGCGTTGCAGACGCAATGGCTCCGTGACGACCTTGTTTACCCGCTGGAATGCCTCGTGCAGCAGCGCGGCGACCTCGTCGCGTTGAGACAGATCGGAATAGGACACATAGGGAACTCCGTTCACTTCGGCCCAGTGTCCCACTGCCTCGAAATCCATGCAGACCATGGCCGTCAATTCGTCCAGACCGGCGCCGATAACAGCCGCATCCTTGATATACGGGCTGAACTTCAACCGGTTCTCGATGTAGTTTGGCACATAGCGCTCGCCTCCGGCCGTATGCATGACCTCGGAGACACGTCCCAGAACAACCAGGTGGCCGTCTTTCTCCAAGTAACCGGCATCGCCAGTATGCAGCCACCCGTCCGTCAGGGCTTCGGCGGTCGCTTCGGGTTTGTTGAAATACCCTTCAAACACGCTTTCCGCGCGCAAGAGGATTTCACCGCTCTCGTCAATCTTCGCCTCGACACCCGGCACCGGCTTGCCGACGGTATGCAGGCGCACTTCGTTGGGGCCTTGCATCGCGGTGAACGCGCTGTTCTCGGTCTGGCCGTAGAACTGGCGCAGCTTGATCCCGAGGGCGCGGTAGAACACGAAGGTATCTTCGCCAATCGCCTCGCCACCGGTAAACGCACTCCTCAGGCGGCTCATGCCAAATTGATCCTTGATCGGACCAAAAACCATCACCTCACCCAAAAGTCGACCCAAAGGCTCTAGCAGACCGCCGCTTTTACCATTCAGCTTGCGCGTCTCGGCGGCGATCGCCCGGTCCATGAAGAAATGGTAAAGCCATTTCTTGACCGGGGTCGAGTTCTCCATGCCCACCTGGATAGTCGTCAGCATTTGATCCCAGCTTCTCGGTGCCGCCAGATAGAATGTCGGAGCGATTTCGCGCATGTCGCGAACGACGGTTTCCTGACGTTCAGGCACGTTCACGGTGAACCGACAGAGCAGCGCCGCCGCGACGGTAATGGCGAAGTCGCCCACCCAGGCCATCGGCAGATAGGCGAGGATTTCCTCGTTTTCGCCGAATACACCCGCTGCATACCCGTTCCTGGCCGCAGCAAGAACGTTCTTTTGACTCAGAACGATACCTTTCGGCTTTCCCGTGGTCCCTGACGAATGCAGGAAAATGGCCGGGTCGCCGGGCTTTGTCCGACCAAAGAGCTCTTCGCGCAAGCCCGGGGTTTCATTAAGATCGTGCTGACCGACTTCGATCAGGTGATCCCAGGACATCAGCCCTTCAACCTCATAGAATCCGAGGCCTCGCGCTTCATCATAAATAATGTGGTCGATACCCTCGGCGCCCGCGTCCTTCAGTTCCAGGATCTTGTCTACCTGCTCCTGATCTTCGGCGATGGCCGCGACGATTTCGACTTCGCCTAGAAAGTGCCGAAGTTCTTCGAGCGTCGCGCCGGGATAGGCAGGCATTGCATAGGCACCGAGCAACGAAACAGCCAGCATGCCGCCATATAACCGTGCACGGTTATCGCCCAGGATAAGTACAGCCTTGCCCGGCCTTACGCCGATCTTTTCAAGTCCGGCGGCGCAGGCAAGCACCTCTTCGGCGTATTCCGCCCAAGTGGTTTCTTCCCAGATCCCGCGCTTCTTTTCGCGAAGCGCGATATCCTTTCCGTGGCGCGACGCGTTCCGCGCCAGAAGTGCACCAATCGTGTCGCCGCCCGAAGACTTATTCTTCGTCAAATCAGTCATGCGACCCTCCGATATATGCCTCGATGACCCGCGGGTCTTTTACAACGTCTTTCGGAATGCCGCTGGCGATCATTTCGCCATAATTCAACGCCAGCATCCGATCACAAATGCCGGTGATGACATCCATATGGTGCTCGATCAGGAGAACGCTGACGCCACGTTCGGCACGGGCATCCAGAACGAAGCGGGACATATACCCCTTCTCTTCCTGATTCATGCCCGCCATCGGCTCGTCAAGGATCAATAACTGCGGCTCTGCCACAAGAGCCCGTGCAAGCTCGACTCGCTTTTTCAGCCCGATCGGGAGACCGTCGACCAATTCATGCCGGATGCCTTCAAGCTGCAGAAACTCGATCACCTCCTCGACGATCTTACGGTTCTCGATTTCCTCATGTCGTGCGGCCCACCAATAGAGCGCCGTGCGCAAAACGCCCGGTTTCATGTGGATGTGCCGCCCGAGCAAGATGTTGTCGAGAACACTCATCCCATTGAACAGGGCAAGGTTCTGGAACGTTCTGGCAACCCCGAGCTTGGCCACCTTGTGAGGAGCCATGCCCGTGATGTCGCGCCCGGCCAGCCGTACAGCACCCACATTTGGCGGGTAAAACCCGGTGATAGCGTTCGTCAGTGTTGTCTTGCCACTCCCATTCGGACCGACAAGCCCAAAGATTTCTCCCCGTTGAATAACGAGATCCACACCCGTGACAGCGACGATGCCGCCAAACCGGCGTTCGATCCCGCTGCACTCGAGTATCGCCCCATTGTCGGCTCCAGCTGATATTCTGTTTTTCGTCGTCATCTAGATCCTATTGTCCCCACTAAGGTTCATGGCTTTCATCAGGAAATCCGGAAGTAGTCCGGTCGCCCCGTTGGCCATGGATCTCCCCACAATTGTTGCCCACCGTCGATGTTCAGAACTTCGCCGGTTACAAATTTACCGGAATTGGCTGCCATATAGACAACGCCTTCAGCGACATCCCATTCGTCCCCGGCGTGCCGCATCGGATTGGAGTCCTGAAAGGTTGCGGCCCCCTCAGCAGGATAATTCCCGAAACCGTTGCTTTCACAGCAACCCGGCGCCACGCAATTCACGCGAATCCCATGCGGCGCCCACTCTACCGCGACCGATTTTGACAAGTATATCACCCCTGCCCGCGCGGCACAGGTATGCGCGATGCCGGGCATGCCGCGCCAGATATCGGCCACGATGTTCACGATGGAACCCGGTTTCTTGCTCGCAACCCAGTGGCGCGCGGTGGACTGCATCATCCACCAGGTTCCGTTGAGGTTGGTGTCTATAACGGCGTTCCAACCTTTCGGGGAAAAATCCAGCGCGGCCTGCGGAAACTGCCCCCCGGCATTGTTCACCAAAACGTCTATGGAACCGAATTCCTGATTTGTCCTGGCGACAAAATCCTCGACCTGTTCAGGGTCACGGATGGTCATGGGCTTGGCGAAAACCCTGCCGCCAAAGCTCTCGAGGTACTCTTTGGCCGAGGCCAGCTTTTCCTCGTTGCGTCCATTGATCGCCAGATTGGCGCCCAACTTGGCGAACAGAGTCGCAATTACCAGCCCCAATCCGCCACCTGCGCCGGTTACAACGACGTTTTTTCCCGCGAACAAATCTTGTGCGTAAACGGTTGTACGGTTTGACAGGTCCTCTCGCGAAGACCCGAACTGCGTCTCACTCATGACGCCTCCTCCCTTGTTCCCCGGTTGGGGCATTTTTCAATATTCTAACGGTCGTTAGAAAAAAATCAAGCAGAGAATGTACGCTGTCCCAGAACGTGACTCGCGGTCAGTAAGACTTTGGAAGTCCAAGCGCTTTTTCCGCTATGAACGATAAAAGCATCTGTGGCGTCACCGGTACGATACGGAACAACAGTGCCTCCCGGACCAGACGCTCCACGTGATATTCCTTGGCGTATCCGAATCCGCCAAAGGTGATCTGTGCGGCCTCGGTTGCCTCGACCGCGGCGTCGGCGGCCAATAGCTTGGCTGCGTTCGCTTCGATGCCGCAAGGCTCTCCCGCATCGTAAAGGGCAGCGGCGTGCATCACCATGAGATTGGCCGATTCCATCCGCGCCCAAGCCTGAGCCAGCGGATGCTGAACGCCCTGATTCTGACCGATGGGCCGGTCGAAAACCACCCGTTCTTTGGCATATTGCGCTGCGCGCGCCAGAGCATTGCGGGCGATGCCGATACATTCGCCGGCCACTAGGATGCGTTCCGGGTTCAGCCCGTGCAGGATTTGCCGAAAACCCTTGCCCTCTTCTCCGATCAGGTCTTCAGCCGGTATCGGCAGCCCGTCTATGAAAACCTCGTTCGAATCGACCGCCTTGCGCCCCATCTTTTCGATCTCTCGCACATCAACGAAATCGCGGTTGAGATCGGTATAGAACAGGCTCAGCCCTTCGGTCGGGTTGATCACATCCTCAAGCCGCGTTGTTCTGGCCAAAAGTAACATTTTGTCCGCCACCTGCGCGGTCGAAATCCAGACCTTCTGCCCGTGCACGACATACCTATCTCCCTGTCGCACCGCCATGGTTTTCAGCTTGGTCGTATCCAGCCCGGTCGTCGGCTCGGTTACAGCGAAACAAGCTTTTTGATCGCCGGCGATCAGGGGGGGCAGCATGCGCGCGCGCTGTTCATCGGTTCCGAACTTGACCACCGGGTTGAGCCCGAAAATGTTCATGTGAATGGCCGAGGCCCCGCTGGCGCCAGCCCCCGATTCGGCAATCGCCTGCATCATGATGGTCGCTTCGGTGATCCCTAGACCAGAACCGCCGACGTCTTCCGGCATGGCAATACCAAGCCAGCCACCATCTGCCATCGCCCTGTGCAATTCATGCGGGAAACCCCCGTTCCGATCCCGGTCCAGCCAGAAGTCGTCATCGAACTGCGCACATATACGCAGGATCTGATCTCGAATTTCCTTTTGATCACCCGTCATCCGAAATGTCATTGTGTCTCGCTCCCATCCACACCTACAAACCCTGCCTCACACAGGGCAGTGATCCGGTCGTCGTCATATCCAAGATTGCGCAGAATGCTTCGGCTGTCCGCGCCCGGCGGCCGCCCTAGCCAGCGCAACTCACCGGGGGTGGCGCTGAGATGCGGAATAGGTCCGATCACCTGCGTTTGCTCGCCCTCAACCGATACGATGTCGCCGCGATGACGTATCTGCTCATTCGTCACGATCTCCTCGACGCTCAGCACACGAGAGGCAACCGCATCATGGTGGGCAAACTCCGCCTCGACTTCCGCAAGCGTGTGTTGCGTGACGAAATCGTTTATGGCGTCGAAGACCACGGCCATATGCTGCGACATCTCGCCGAGAGTAGCGAACCGCGGATCATCGGCCAGCACATCTCCGCCGACCGCCCGCAACAGGCGTTGCGCTGTTTCTGCACTGCCAGCCGAAACGGTCACCCACACCCCATCAGTGGTTCGGAACATGCCCCCCGGCGCAAAATCCATCGGCTGGCGCAGCCCGTTGCGCCGCGGCGAGAGGTTCGCGCCCGTCAATGCGGGCACGGGATAGTCCATCAGTCGAAGCAGTGCCTCGAACACCGCAAGATCGACGACCTGACCACGCGCAATCCCTTTTTCCCGGGCAAACAGCGCGATCATGATCCCCAAAGCACCCATCAACCCTGTCGTGCTGTCGGCCGCTGGAAATCCGGGGTGCATCGGTGGCCCGTCCGCAAAACCAGTCAGATGGGCGAGACCACTCATCGCCTCTGCCGCGCGCCCGAAAGCGGGTACGTCCCGCATCGGGCCGCCCTGACCGTAACCCGAAACGCGCAGAATAACCAGATCCGGGTTCCACTTATGCAGGGTTTCGGGCCCGACACCCGCACGTTCAAGCACGCCTGGCCGGAAATTTTCAACAAGTACGTCGGCGCTTTCAACCAGTCTGCGCAGGATGTCCCGTCCTTCGCCCGACTTCCAGTCGAGGCTCAGAATTTTTTTGTTGCGGCCCAGAGTTTTCCACCAAACGCCAACCCCATCCCCGGCCTTTGGTCCGAGATCGCGCATCATGTCCGTTCGGTTGGGTGCCTCGATCTTGATGACGTCTGCCCCAAAATCAGAAAGCAGCGAGGTCGAGAGTGGTCCAGCAATAACATGACCGAGCTCGATGATTTTCAGCTGATGAAGTGGGGAGGTCATATGATCTCTTCGCTAGTAATCTAACACCTGTTAGAATATTAGCGAAGATGCGGACCAAGTTCAAGCCGTGAGTGCGATTCGAATGGCTCGGGAACGGGTCAATAGTTGCAGTCTTTGGGAGTGGGCAAAAGCTGGAGGTCAAGCGGCCCGCTTTGAGACGCCTAGCAACTGTGTTTATTCGCCGAGCTGAAGCTGCCACGGGATGCCAGTTTTGATGATCGCGTTGGCGATTGTGATCAGCCTGCGTGCGATTGCGATGATG
>Ga0213841_1001086_pt1 | contig 16334 bp, 10 predicted proteins | sample SWPATP23_FD_160125 | JGI IMG/M metagenome (GOLD analysis project Ga0213841, IMG submission 160125) | Coastal seawater microbial communities from Marineland, Florida, United States - SWPA TP2 #3 | ecosystem: Environmental > Aquatic > Marine > Coastal | place: USA: Florida | collected 2016-08-14 | reverse complement strand
TCGGCGGGTTCCACTGCTCCACGAAGACCTCCCGGTGAGGTCTCCGTTAGATCACAGCGGCGACGTCTGGTCGACCCTGACTGTTGATCAGCTCTCTAGTCGGTGCCGGTGTCGGTCTTGGCGGCAGGCGCGGCCTGGCCTTCCGGCATGACCTCGTCTTCGACGCCCATGTAGCCGAGCTCCTCGAGCAGCTTGCGGGTCTCGTCGTCCATCTCGCCCTTCTCCGGCTCGATCTGGCGGGCTTCGTGGGCGGTCTCGAAGTGGGTGCGCAGGATCTGGAGCGCGGCCCGGGGGGCGAGGCCGACCAGTGGTGCATTCTCCTGGGGGTCGGTGTTGAGGTCGAAGACGGCCACCTCGCGGCTGGCTGCGTCGTTCCAGACTCCGCGAAGGGTGCCGTTGGCGGACACGGCCATCTTGCCCTCGCGCTGGGAGACCAGAGGCCAGGCGCTCTCGACGGTCTCGGGCCACTCCACCCCGATGCCCACCGACCGGGTCACGAGGTCGGGGATGCCGGTGGTGCTCATCACCTTGGGCAGGGTGACGTCGGTGCCCCTGGCGATGAGGGGCACCCGGGTGAGGGGGTCCCAGACGTGGGAGCCGTGGCCGAACACGCCGTGCTCGCCGAGCATCTCGCCATGGTCACTGGTGACGATGACGAGGGCGTCGTCGGCGCGTGGACCGAGCACACGCCACAGCTTCTTCAGGCGCCGGTCGGAGTCCTCCACCTCGGCGTGGTAGAGCCGGTAGTATTGGTCTTTGCCGTGCTGGGGACCGTTCTTGATGAATTTGCGCCGGAGTCCCTTGCGGTACCGGGACAGGAAGTCCCAGTCGACGCCCCAGTAGTCGCCGGCCGCCTGGCTCGGACGCAAGGGCTGGTGCGGCCCGAGGTAGTGGACGTAGAGGAACAGAGGCTCGTCGGCCTTCACCTTCGACATCGCCTTGGTGAGCCGACGGGGCAGCTTCACATCGGTGGTGCGGCGCCAGATGTCGAAGCCTCGCTCCCAGCCGAGCTTTCGAGTCAGCAGTGGATTGGCGTACACCCCCACCGTCTGGTAGCCCGCGGCCTTCATCACCTCTGCGAGGGTGGTGCGGTCGTCGAGCGATGGGTAGACCTCGCCGGGGTCGAGCTTGTCGGGGAAGGGGAGGTCCCAGCCGTGGTCGCGCAGGTGGCTGCCGGTCATCAGGGACAAGGTGCTGGGGGCCGTCCAGGTGCCGGGTGCCCAGGCGTGGGCGGACTGTCCTGCTTCGACGAGCTGGTCGAGCATCGGGGTGCGGGCCCGGTCGACCGCATCGCCTCGGAGCGTGTCGATGACGATGACGATGACGTCCTGGTGGGTGGCTTTGGAGACCTCCACCTCGGCAGCGGGACCGTCGTCGCAGGCCGGTACACCCAGCAGGACGGCGAACAGAGCGAGCAGGACGACCGACCAGCGTGCGGACACATTGCCTCCGAGGCGCCGCGCCCTATCACACCGGTCGGGGGCGTGTGGCCTGGAGTCAGGCGCCTTCGGGAAGCTGGATGAGGGTGACCATCGCGCCCTGGGGGTCGGCGCAGACGAGGATGCGACCGAAGGGGGTGTCGAAGGGACCGTGGTGTACACGGCCACCCAGCTCGGCCACCTGGACCGCTGTGGCGTCGGCGTCGTCGACCACGAAGTAGACCGACCAGTGCGGCGGGATGCCTGCCCACTCCTCGGTCATCTGCAGCACTCCGTAGTAGGGCTTTTCGCCGTGATTGAGGGTGAAGTAGGCCATGCCTTCCATCTTGGTGGGCACCAGGCCGCTGATGGCCCCGTAGAAGGTGGCGGCGACCCCTGCATCGGGCGAATTGGCCTCTGCCCAGCACAGCGCGCCCGTCTCCCCGAAGCGCCCGGCGCCGTGGTGTTGGAGTGGCTGCCACATGCCGAAGACCGCGCCGGTGGGGTCGACGGCGACGAGCATGTGGCCGTGCTCGCCGACCTGCATGGGCTCGACGACGACTTGTCCGCCCGCTGCCTGCACGGCCGCGGAGCTGGCCTCGATGTCGTCGGAGCCCAGGTAGAGGGTCCAGCAGGGGACAGGAGAGCCGCCGGGCTGCAGCGGACCCATGCCGGCGGTGAGCTCGCCGTCGAGGCTGCACATGTTGTAGCCGCCGAAGTCGGCGCCCTGGTCGTCGAAGGACCACCCGAGCACGGCGCCGTAGAAGGCACGGGCGCCGTCGAGGTCGGTGGTGGCGAGGTCGGCCCAGCAAGGTGTGCCGGTGCGGTGGGACTGAACGATGGCCATGAAGACTCCTGAACATTCGTACAGCAATTAATGGGTCGCCGCCTCTCCGTCCCGAGAAAAGACGCGCCTGCCGGCCACCCACGTCTCGGCCACCGCCCGCTCGTCGGCGCAAGCGGCGAGGAAGAACAGCTGCTCGTGGACGTCCCGGGCCCGCGACAGTCGGTGGGCCCACAGCGGCACGTCGGACCAGTCCAGCACCACGGCGTCCGCTTCCTGTCCCACATCGAGACCGCCCACCTCGTCGTCCATGTCGAGTGCGCGCGCCGCGCCGACCGTGTGCAGCCACCACAGCTCGGCGGCCGAGATGCTGTGTCCCCTGAGCTGGGCCACCTTGTAGGCCTCGCCCATCGTGCGCAGCGGACTGAGGCTGGTGCCGCCCCCGATGTCGCTGGCAAGGCCCACCCGCACGCCATCTTCGATGCTCCGGCGCAGGTCGAACAGGCCGCTCCCGAGGAAGAGGTTGGAGGTGGGGCAGTGGGACAGAGCGGTGTCGGTGTCTCGAAGCAGCGCCCACTCGGCATCGGTGAGGTGGACGCCGTGGGCGTGGATCGCTCGGCGACCGACCAGGCCGTATCGTGCGTAGACACCCATGTAGTGGTCGTCTTGGGGGAATAGCCCCCGCACCCAGGCCACCTCGTCTGGGTTCTCGCTGACATGCGACTGCACATGCAGACCGTCGGCCGCCTTCACCAGCGCCTGTGCGGCTTCGAGCTGGGCTTCGGTGGAGGTGGGCGCGAAGCGGGGGGTGACGGCGTAGCGGGCGCGTCCGCGGCCATGCCAGCGCTGGAGGAGGGCGAGGCTGTCGTCGAAGCTCGACTGTGCGGTGTCTCTGAGGTCGGCCGGGGCGTTGCGGTCCATCATCACCTTGCCGGCCACCATGCGCATGCCGTGGACCTCGGAGGCGGTGAACAACGCGTCGACCGACTCGGGGTGGATGGTGCAGAAGACACAGCCGGTGGTGACGCCGTGGGACAGCAGGGCATCGACGAAGATGCGGGCCTCGTCGGCGCAAACCGTGGGGTCGGCGAAGCGCGCCTCGTTGGGAAAGGTGTAGTCGGACAGCCAGTCGAGCAGCTGTCGGCCGTAGGCGCCCATCACCCCCACCTGGGGCATGTGGAGGTGGGTGTCGACGAAGCCCGGCACGATGAGGCCGTGGGGATGGTCTACGGGCTGCACCCGGTCCTTCCACGCGTCGAGGAGGTCGGGCGCGTGGCCACGGGCGATGACCCGGCCGTGCTGCATCACCAGCAGGCCGTCGGTGTCGTATTGAAGGGCACTCGGACCGGCCACGCAGGGATTGTCCGCAAACCGAACCATCGGGCCACGCAGCGCCGAGAGGGGACCACTCATGCCTGTCTCCGGGGAATCCGGGGTGCCGTAGCACAGCGGGAGCGGGCCTGGCTTCCCTCAACCGGCGGAGCGGATGTCTCCGGTGTCCGGGCTCGGGGTCGCACGGGTCTGGGCGAGGTGGGGCAGGTGCCGGGCCAGCGCCTCGGCGAGCAGCTCGGGAACGACCGGCTTGGGCACGCTTCCGACCACACCGGCCTGCTGGAGGCGGGTGGCGGTCTCGGGCAGCACATCGGCGGTCATGGCGATGATGGGGATGCTGTCGCCGTGCTGTCGCTTGATGAGGGCGGTCGCCTCGAAGCCGTCCATGCGGGGCATGTGGACGTCCATGAAGATGAGGTCGAAGGGCTGTTGGGTCGTGAGCAGCACCGCCTCTGCCCCGTCCTCCGCGAAGGTGGGCACGATGCCGTGGCGCTCGAGCAGACCGAAGGCCACCATGCGCAGCACCTCGTTGTCTTCGGCGATCAACACCCGGGCGGAAGGATACCGGGAGACCGTGTCTTCGGCCGGCAAGGAGTGGGTCTCCGCACCCAGCGCCCGCAGCGCGTCCTCGAGGGCGGTGCGGTAGACGGGCTTGCTCACCCTGACGTCGACCCCTTCGAGGTTCTCGTCGCAGTCGAAGGGGGCGGACTCGTCCTTGCCACCGGTGATGAGCACGCAGATGGGGGCCACCGACAAGGTGCCGTCTCGGGCCATCTCCCGGACCGCGCGGGCGACCTGGGTGCCGGTCATGCCGGGCATGTGCTGGTCGACGATGAGGGCCTCGTAGGGACTGCCGGCCGCCTCCGCCTCCAGCGTGCGGCGCAGGGCATCCACGCCGTCGCTCGCTTGCTCGGTGGGCACGCCCAGAGCGGCGAGGTGGTCGCAGGCGACCAGGCGCGCCAGTGCTTCGTCGTCCACCACCAGGGCCCTCTGGATGCTCGCAGCACTGGGCATGCCTGCCACCGAGCTCTGGCGCACATGGACATCGAAGGCGAAGACCGAGCCCTCGCCGGGAACACTGGTGGCTCGGATGTTTCCGCCCATGGCCTCCACGATGGCCTGGGTGATGGCGAGGCCCAGCCCGGTGCCGCCGTAGCGTCGGGTGATGGAACCGTCGGCCTGGCTGAAGGGCTGGAAGAGGCGCTTGGCGTGGGACGGGTCGAAGCCCACTCCGCTGTCCTCCACCCGAAAAGCGAGGTGGAGGTCGTCGCCCGTGGTGTCGTCGATGGGCTCGACCACCACGACGATGTGTCCGCGCTCGGTGAACTTGGTGGCATTGCCCACGAGGTTGGTGAGGGCCTGTCGCAAGCGGGTGGGGTCGCCGATGATGCGGGAGGGCACACCGGGATGGAGGTGGATGAACAGCTCCACCTGGCCGGCGTAGGGCCCGCCGAGAACGATGGCTGCAAGGGGTTCGAGCACCTCTCTGAGGTCGAACGGAATCGCCTCCAGCTGGATGCCGCTCGCCTCGATCTTGGAGAAGTCCAGCACCTCGTTGATGAGACCGCGCAGGGTCTGGGCGGCGCCGTGGGCCCGGTGGATGTAGGCGCCCACGCTCTCGGGCAGGCGCTCGGCGTTCGCCAGCTCCAACAGTCCCAGCACTCCAGACAGCGGTGTGCGCAGCTCATGGCTCATCCGAGCGAGGAACTCCGAGCGTGCGGCGGTGGCCTCCTCCAGCTCCCGGGTGCGGGCCTTCACACGGTCTTCGAGCTTTTCGTAGGACTCCTTGAGGGCGGCGTTGAGGCGCTGCTGTTCCTGGAGGGCCTGGAGCTGCTCGGTGATGTCGACCGACACGGCGCACACCGCGTCGGAACCGCCGATGGGCACCTTGGTGCGGACCACGCGGTACATCCGAAGCCCGTTCGGGGTGGGGGCGCGCTCATCGCTGTGGACGACGCCTTCGCCCGCGAGTGCCGCTGTGTGGGCCGGCACGGTGGCGCTCCAGAGCTCCTCGGGGAGGACGTCGTCGAGGGTGCGACCAATGAGCTGGTGCTGGTCTGCCCCGAGCACTCTGGCGGCGGCTCGGTTGGCACGGAGAATGCGCTGCTGGCCGTCGACCACGCTGATGGGGACGGGCGCGGCATCCACGATCGACTGCAGCTCGGCGCGCGCCCGGCGCTCCAGGGAGCCCTGTCGAAGCAGGAGGAGCCCGACCAACAGGAGCAGGGCGTCGGAGGCGACGGCCAGCCCGTACAGCAGGGTACACAGGCCCTCTGCCTTGGCGAAGGCTTCGGCGGCATCGAGCTCGGTGACCACTCCCACCCCGGTCCCCTCGCTCCACCGCCACGCCCCCACCACGGGAACGCCCCGGTAGTCGTCGTAGGCGTCGAGGGACTGGCCCGACAGGCCGGCGCGCAGGTCGGTGGCGGCACGGGTGAGCGTGCCGGCCTCGGCGCCGGGCGGTGCCACCTGGATGGGCAGTCCGGCCAGCCAGTCGGTGCGGGGCATGAAGCGGGAGGGCGACAGCATGTGGCCCTGACCATCCACCAGGTAGGTCTCCCCGGTGTTGCCCGGTCGGGCCAGCTCCACCGATGCGGTGAGCTGAGCGGCAGGGTCGACCACCAACAGGAGTCGGCCGAGCAGGCCTCCGGCAGGCTCTGTCACCGGGATGGCCACGACCAGGGCCGGCTGGTCGGGTCGCCACGCACCGTCGCGGAGGAGGTCCATGCCACCTGCGAGCGGCGGACCGACGGCCACGCGGCCCTGTGCGAGCTGGTCTGTGAGCCTTACGGCGCCGTGAATGGGGTCGGTCTGGCCCACCCAGCGGTCTTCCTGGGCGGCGACGACCTCGCCGGTGGGGTCGGACAGCAGGAAGGTGAGGTGATGGGTGATGGGCGCGTGGGCGGCGATGGCCTCCTCTAGCGCGGTCCGGTCGGTCGCTGTGGCCGGGGAGCCACCTGGCGGGGCGAGGAGGTCGCGGGCTGCGCGCTGCAGGTCCGGGTCTTCCAGGAGCTGGTTGGCGACGGCCTTCTGCCCTTCCGTCCACAGGTCGACCGACCGGGCGCTGGTGGCGCTGATGACCTCGAGCTGGCTGCGGACGTCGGCGTCGACCTCGGCGCGGTACCGCTCCACAAAGTGGTTCGCGGCGACGAAGGGCAGCACCAACACCCCGGCCAGGGTGGCCAGAGCGACGAGCAGCAGGGTCTTTCGGGGGCGGCGACCCATCGGCGTGGTCTCGCGTGCCTGCGCGTCGGAATCGACGCATCACCCCACTATCGGCTGATGCGCCGTTGGCTGAATGGTGTTCGACGCCCTTCAACCGGGGGGCATGGCGTCGAGCGCCTGGGCGAGATCGGCCTCCAGGTCGGCGACATCCTCGATTCCCACCGACAGGCGCACCAGGCCGTCGTGCACCCCGACCGAGGCCCGCTCCGCAGCGGTCATGCCGGCGTGGGAGGTCGCGGCGGGTCGGGTGACCAGGCTCTCGACCCCGCCCAGCGACACCGAGCACACCACCACCTCCACGGCCTCGATGCAGGCCTGGGTGGCCCGGGCGTCGGCCTCGAGCTCGACGGCCAACATGGCGCCGTAGTCGCTCATCAGAGCGGTGGCCCGAGCATGTTGGGGGTGGCTGGGCAGGCTCGGATGGTGGACCGTGCGCACCCGCGGGTGGGCGTCGAGAAAGCGGGCGAGCCGGCGGGCGTTGGCACACTGGGCCCGCACGCGGAGGGACAAGGTCTTCAGGCCCCGGTGGAGCAGAAAGCAGCCCTCGGGATCGAGGTGCCCCCCCAGCAGGTTCAGGGTCTTGTGGACGGCGTCGACCGCATCGGCGCGCCCGGCCACCACACCGGCGGCGAGGTCGGAGTGGCCGTTGAGGAACTTGGTGGCCGAGTGCACCACGAGGTCTGCACCGAGCTCCAGAGGGCGGCACAGCACCGGGCTCGCGAAGGTGTTGTCGACCACCAGCAGAAGGTCGTGGGCCCGGGCGAAGGCGACCGCTCCCCGGAGGTCCGCCACGGTGAGCAGCGGGTTGGCCAGGGTCTCGGTGTACACGACTCGGGTCTGCGGACGGAGCGCGGCAGACCACCCGCTGGCGTCTGTGCCATCGACGAAGGTGGTCTCGATGCCCATTCGCGCGAGTGTGCGGGTGAGGAGGCTGTGGGTGCCGCCATAGACGCACTTCTGGGCGATGACGTGGTCGCCGGCAGACAGGTGGGCGAGCAAGGTGGCTGAGATGGCGGACATGCCACTGCCGGTCACCAGGGCCCGCTCGGCGCCACACACGGCGGCCAGCTTGTCGGCGAGGGCCTTGTGGTTCGGCAGGCTGCTGAGGCGCGGGTAGGCGAGGTCTTCGTAGCGGGGACTGCCGAGGGTGCGGTGGACGGTGGACCGGAAGACCGGTGGCACGGCAGCGCCCAGGATGAAGGGCTCGCCGGCGTGGACGAGGCGGGTGTTCAGGCCATGACGGTCGGACATGCTGGCTCCGGGTGCCTTGGGTGTGGCAATGTCCCACAGACGGATGGCCGCAGTTGCGTCGCGCACGGCAAAGCTGCCGTCCTCCCTACGGGTTAGCGCCACCGCATGTCCGACTCACTTCCTCCGCTCGACCCCGAGACCTACGCCCACTTGCGGGCACTGGCCGGTCGCATCCATGCCCGCAAGGGTGGCCGTGACGCCACCATGCAGCCCACTGCGCTGCTGCACGAAGCGTGGATGAAGATCGCCTCCAGCAGTGGCAAGTACACCGACCGGGAGCACTTTCTCGCGGTCGCTGCCCGGGCCATGCGCCAGATCCTGGTCGACCGGGCCCGTGGGCGCTTGTCGCAGAAGCGGGGGGGCGACTGGCGTCAGGTCACGCTCACCGGCCTCGGAGACGACCAGAGCGCCAGCCGCCTGCTCGATGTGCTCGAGCTGGATGCCGCCCTCGAAAAGCTCGAAGCCGTCGACTCCGATGCGGCCCGCATCGCAGTGCTCCGCACCTTCGGCGGCATGACAGCCCCGGAGGCCGCCGAGGTGATGGGCATGTCGGTGCGCTCGCTGCAGCGTTCCTGGCGCTTCGCCCGCGTGTTTCTGGCACAACAGCTCGAAGGCTGAACGCCCGCCCGCGCTCCCTCGATTGAGGTGACAGGACGGCCCGGATGGGGCACCATTCGCCGTCCAATCGACTGCGCGGAGAGTCCATGCGCCCGTCCCAGCCCCAGCTCGCCTCGCGCGGACTGCTCCTGCTCGCCCTCGGCGCCACCCTGTCCTCCTGCAAGGGCGACGACGGCAAGTCCTCCGACCCGGATGGCACCGAGGAGAAGCACGAGGCGGTCGAGAGCGAGCTGTTCTCCGTGTCCGAGACGGCGCGCTTCGACCTTGCGGCCCTCAACTGTCCCGTCCACGTCGTGCGCACCGAAGGCAACGTCCCCCACATCTACGCGATGGACCGCAGCGACGCGGCCATCGGCATGGGCTTCGTCTTCGCCACGGACCGCTACTTCTTTCTGGACCTCGCCCGCCGCCTCTCCCTCGGTCAGGTGTCCGCCATCCTCGGCCAGGATGCCCTCGAGACCGACATCGACGCCCGTGCCAGCGGCATGACCCATGTGGCAGACACCCTGCTCGCCCACCTCTCCACCGAGCAGGCCGCCCACATGGACGCCTACGCCGAGGGGGTCAACGCCTACATCGACGCCGTGGCCGCCGGCACCCTGCCTGCTCCCACCGAGCTGGAGGTGGCGGGTCCGCTCCTGGGCGCCACCACGCCCACCGACCTCATGGAGCCGTTTTCTCGCCGCGACCTCGCCGGTGCCCTGGCCTCGCTGGTCTACGAGCTCGGCTACGAGACCGAAGACGTCGGCAACACCCGCAAGGCCGCCACCCTCGCTGCGGGCATCTACGACCCGGATGCCGAGATGGCCGACCTGCGTGAGGGCGGCGCCCTGCACGACGTCTACGCCCGCATCGCGCCCGTCTACGACGACGTCAGCGCGCCTGACTTCGACGTGGGCTCGGGCTCCATGGATGCCGCCATGCCGGCACCTGGCCACGTCCCCCTGACGGTCCTCACGCGCCTCGAAGACCGCATGGAGCGGCTGGAGAAGCGACTGGGCCACGACGACGAGATCGGATGGGGGTCCAACTCCTGGGCCGTCGCGAGCTCCGCCACCGCAGACGGTCGTGCTCTGCTCGCCGGCGATGGCCACCTGCCGCTCACCGTGCCGTCCCTGTTCTGGCAGGTGGGCGTCGACACCCGCGAGCTGGGTGGCGGAAACACCCACCAGCTGGGCCTCGGGCTGCCGGGCTTCCCATACATGGCCGTGGGCACGAACGGTGATGTGGCCTGGTGCCAGACCCAGCTCGGTGGCGACATCACCGACTGGTATGCCGAGCAGCTCGTGCTCGACAGCGCCGGAGCTCCCGCCGCCACCTTGTTCGAGGGGGCCCAGGTGGCCCTGTCCGCGGTGGAGGAGTCCATCGAGGTGGCCGAGGTGGTGGTGCTCGGTAGCGTGGGCCGCACCGAGACCTTCACCCGCTACATCACCGCCGATGGCCGCTTCTTGATGGACATCGAAGGCAACGAGGTGGACGGGCCCTCGGATGCGGCGGCCGGCGAGACCGCTGTGCGCCTGGGCAACGACTGGGTGGTCCCCGCGGACACCGACGACGACGGCATCATCAGCGCGGTGTCCTTCGACTACACCGGCCTCGACCCCTCTGGCATCGTGGGTGTTCTCGACGCCTGGGGCCACTCCGCCGACGTCGAGGAGATGCACGAGGCCGCCCGCGGTCTGGTGGCCTACTCCCAGAACATCGTGGCCGCCGACACCTCGGGCAGCATCTGGTACACCGGCTATCAGGCCGTCCCCTGCCGGGACTACCTCGACCGTGACGCCGACGGCACCTGGGCGGATGGCGCCGACCCCACCATGCTCATCGACGGCAACCGCTACGGCAGCTTCACCGTGCCCCTCGACGCCGACCAGAAGGTTGACGAGTCCGTCGCTTCGGACCCTGAGCTGTGCATGGTCCCCCACGCGGAGTACCCCTACAGCATCGACCCCCCGCAAGGCTGGGTGGCCACGGCCAACAACGACCCCGCTGGCCACAGCCTCGACGATGTGCTGGAAAACGACGACTGGTACATCGGCGGGCCCTGGGACGGCGGTGCCCGCATGCACCGCATCGCGGAGCGGCTCGACGAGATGGTGGGCACGGCCGACCTGCAGGCCATGATCGACCTGCAGGCCGACCACCAGTCCCCCACCGGTCGGGTCTTCGCCCCCGAGCTGGTGGACACCCTCGAGCGCGTGGACTCTCTGCGTGACCTCGACTTCCACACCGAGGCCGAGGCCCGCGCCGTGGCCCTGTATGAGGCCGATGAGGAACGCTTCACCGAGGTGGCCACCCGCATCGCGGCCTGGTCGGACCGTGGCTTCATCGCGGCCTCCGGGGTGGCGAGCTTCTACGATGAACCCGGCACCGACGACCTCGATGATGCCGTGGCCACGACCATCTTCAACGCCTGGAAGGGACAGCTGGGGCGCCTGTCGCTCGACGACGAGCCCATCGGTCAGGTGTGGCGGACGAGCGGCAACACCAGCCGCATGCGCACGCTGAAGCTGATGTTCGACGGACGCGGTCCAGACAACCCCGCCGGTCTCGCGAGCTGGAGCCCAGACACCTTGGAGTCCGCCTACTGGGACGTCCTCGGCACCGAGACCGTCGAGACCTCCGACGAGGTGGTGCTTCAGGCGCTGACCTTGGCCCTCGACTTCCTGGAGTCCGAGCCCACCGACCCCGGCGCCGGCGGCTTCGGCACCCCCGAGATGGACCACTGGCTGTGGGGACTGCGGCACACCGTCACCTTCGACTCCGTGTTGGCCGAGTTCCTGGGCGACGACCCCTCCTTCTCCTTCCTCACCGACCAGTTCTCCATCACCACCGATGTGCTGCCCCTCGAGGACGGCCTCACCGGCGACGACCCCCGCTACGGCATGGAAGGCTTCCCGCGTCCCGGCGACACCGAGAGCGTGGATGCCTCCAACTTCGGCTGGAACCCGGAGCGCTTCACCTACGGCAGCGGCCCGGTGTTCCGCATGGCCATCGCACTCGGACCCGATGGCGTCGACGGCGTGAACATCCTGCCGGGGGGACAGTCTGCGCTCACCGACTCGCCCTTCTTCGCCGACCAGGCCGCTGCCTGGCTTGGCAACGAGGCCTGGCCGATGCGCTTTTCGGTCGACCAGGTGATGTCGGGTGCGACGGGTCGGGAGGTGCTGATGCCCGCTTCTGGGGACACCTGCGGCCAGGCCTTCTGAGGCGGCCCGCCCGACGCGTCGGATGGCGATGGGACGGGGACTTCAAGCGCCCGTCCCGGGGTGTCACTCGGACAGAAGGTCGACCAGCTCGTCGGTGCCGTCGGACACGCTGGTGGCGTTGAGCACCTCGGACATGGCGGCCTGCTCGGCGTCGCTGAGCTGTGCATCGAGCTCTGCAGCCACCTCGTCGACGTCGGCCGTAGCGCCGTCGATGGCGTAGTCGACCGTGCCGTCGGGGTTGGCATCGATGTCGATGACCGTGCCGTCGTCGAGCTGAGCCGACACCCCGGCGCTGTCCTGCACGAGGAACAGGGTGACCGGCGGCGGAGCGGAGGGGCCGGGGCTGTCATTGGGGTTCGCGCACTCGACGAGAGCGAGGGAACCAAGGGTGTCCACGCCGCACTCGGTGTCACCGGGGCTGGCATGGGCGGTGGCCGACACCAGAACGAGCCCGGCGGTGGTCACCAAGGACATGAACGCAGAGAAATACCGCATACCGTCTCCGGCAGTGGAACGAGAATCGAGCGAGCCTGTGAAATCGATGTGCCCTCGGAGGGCCCATTCGATGGTGCCGAACGGCGCCGAGCCCTGTCAAAGCGTGTCTGCGAGTGCCCGTCGCCAGGGGACCCACAATTGGCCTCGACTGTCTACGGCCTGCCGTTGAGTGACACCGCAGATGCGGGGGTCACTCAGTTGGACTCCCGAGAGGCGCGTCCTGTCTTGGGGACAAGACAACGGGCAGGCGCACAGCCCGGATTGTGCTCGGTGAGTCGCTGCGTCTCCGGGCCGTGTGCCGCCAGGCCCTTGGTGAGATGCACCCCCGAATCCTACCAATACCGCTTGGTCTATCCACGCCATCCGGTGGCGCGGCTCGCCCGACGATGGCCCGATACAGTCTGCTGGCGTGAATTGTCGCAAATGTCGGGAATGTGGCGCCAGCGAGCCTGCTTTCCAGGGGGGGGATCGCGCGACTGGCGTGGGAACAGGCGCTGCCCATGGGCATCCGCTCCTGAGGGAGGCGGTCCACCTGTCCTGAGTGTGCCTCCCCCCGTTGTGAGCCCTGGGCGTCTCGGGAGCTGGAATCCGGCCGGACTGCCCCCCGATCAGCAGTCCTATGACTCAAGTTGGTCAATCAAGACAGAAACGCCCCGCGGGTCTGTTCGCGCCGGGGCTGGGGCGCGCGCGCGGATCCAGATCCCTCCGGCAGTGGGTCGGACCCAGGCCCGCTGCCTGAAGGGAGAATTCCGATTCTTGTGCCTTGTCCTGCGCCAGGTGTCCTGCGGCGGGCTGCGGTAGGCTGCCGGGCATGTTGTCCAGACCCGCTGCCGCCTTGCTGTGGCTCTCGGCAGTGGCCTGCTCTGGTCCCCCCGAGCCCTCTGCGAGCCGCCCCCCTGACGCCATCGAGCTGCCGGCGGGCCAGTTCGCGTGGATGAGCGTGACGGGTCGAAGCCTCGGAGGCGCCGGCGGCATTCAGTGGACGGCGGTTCCGCTGGTGTGTGGCTCGGAGGAGGGCGCGCTGCACAAGGGGACCGACTGCATCGGGCGGATGCCCATCGGCGCACAGGGGCTGACCTTCCAGGGGCGCACCGCACGACTGGAGGGACCGGGAGAGCATCCTTGCAGCTTCGAGCGCCGCACGGTGCCTGGATGGACGCTCTGGCTGGATCCCGCGGCGGAGCCGAAGCCGGGGCGCCCCTTCAGCGTGCTGGGGACGCCGCCCGCTGGAGCCTGGGTCTCCCGCGACCCTCGCCTTGCCACGGAGGCGGAGCGGGTTCGTGTCCCAGGCACGTCGGGGGAGCCGCAGGCCGGTGCCCTGGTGCACGCGGCACTGTCCCACGACCTGCACGGCGACGACCGGCTGGAGACTCTGGTGGAGGTCCACCGGCCGGGAGCGGGCTCGGAGCTGTGGCTGCTGGGCTCCGAGCGCGCGGTCCCGATTCCGCCCGGGGCAGCCCGCGCAGACAGCCTGCGGGAGGTGGCAGGCGTGCTCGACCTTGGCGACCACGGTGTGCTGGCCATGGTTCTCAGTCGGTCCCCCACGGGTGGAGCGGGCAAGCATGTGCTCCGCTTCGGGCCGGGTGAGGTCGAGCTGGTGTCGGAGTGGTGGTGCGGGTCGCCACCGCCGTCCACACCGTCGGTCAGGTGATGATGAGCTCGCCTACGCGGCCCCGCTTCGAGGCCTTGCTGTTGATGGACCGGCCGCACTGAACCACCCGCAGGTCGAAGCCCGAGCGGTAGAGGTCGCGCACGACGGGCGCATCCGAGTTGCTCAGGATGACCCGAAGGCCGCGCATCTTGAGCTCGGCGGCCACATCCCGCAGCTTCGCCTGGTCGTCGAGGGTGAAGCCGTCGCGGGTGTAGTCGGTGAAGCTCGCGGTCTTCGAGGCCGGCACATAGGGCGGGTCGAAGTAGACGACGTCGCCCGGCTCGGCGCGGTCGAGCACCGACTCGAAGCCTTCGTGGTGGATCTCGGCCCCTTGAAGCGCTGCGCTGGCCGACAGGATGCTGGCCTCGTCGCAGATGTTGGGCCTGGCGTACTTGCCCATGGGCACGTTGAAGCCGCCCTTGCGGTTGACCCGGTACAGTCCGTTGAATGCCGTCTTGTTCAGGTAGATGAACCAGGCCGCCACCTCGACGTCATCGACGAAGGCGTCGGGATCGAGGGCCCGCACCGCATAGAAGCTGTCCTTGCTGTGCTTGGCGGCGTGTTCCTGAAGGCGCTCGACGAGGCGCCTGGGCTCGTCTCGCACAGCCCGGTAGGTGCGCACCAGGCGCTGGTTGGCGTCTGAGAGCACCGCCCACGGCCCGAGGTTGGGCTGGCGAGGTGGAAGAACAGTGCGCCGCCTCCCACGAAGGGCTCGTGGTAGCGGGCGAAGCGCTCGGGAATCTCCTCCTGCAGCTCTTTGAGGAGCCGGCGCTTGCCACCGGCCCACTTCACGAAGGGCTTCGCGGCAGGCGCGACACAGGGGAGTCGGGTCTGAAGGCCCGGCTGAGTGGCTGGCATGTCGAATCCAAGGTCTTGACATGCCAACACTATCTCTGGATTTCACCTGAAGTCGAGTACTCCCCGCGCGAATGTCTCGACGAGAATAGCCTCTGCATCGCGATCTTCGTGGAACGGGGGCGGTTCCACGCGACGAGGCCGCCCTTCGGGGAGACCCGTGGGACAGGCGCCTTCGCGATTCGCGTGGGTGTTCCCCGCGGGCTTCCGCACCCGCTGGGGCCGGTCGAGGTGGCGGTGCGGGGGCCTCCGCGAAAAGCTCCGCTTTGTGCGATCGATCGGGGGGAGCCACCCCGCCGCCACGCGCTTGGGGGCGGGCTGGAGCCGGTTCAACTCCGGTCGGACAAGGCGGCGGCGATGGCCCGTGCGAGCGCGTGGGTGCCGACGGGCTTGCACAGAAAGCCGTCGACGCCGGCTGCGAAGGCTGCGGTTCGGTGTTCCGGCAGGGTCGACGCCGTGACAGCCAGCAAGGGGGTGGCGACGCCCTGGGCCCGGAGCCGCTGGGTCACCTCGAGACCGCCGAGTCCCGGGAGGTGCACATCGAGCAGAGCGAGATCGAAGGCGCCTGTGGCCAGCTGCTCAAGGGCGTCGATGCCGTTGTCCACCACCTTCAGCTGACGCGCTCCCAGCCGCTCCACCACCTCCTGGGTGATGAGCTGGTTGACGAGGTCGTCTTCGGCGAGCAGCACATGGAGGTCGGCAAGGTCGACGAGCTGAGCACTTTCGTCGTCGACGCAGACCTCGCAGCAAGCGGGCATGGGCAGCTCGAACCAGAACAGGCTGCCGCCGCCGGGGCGGTCCGAGACCCCGAGCTGTCCGCCGAGGGCCTGCACGATCTGGTCGCTGATGGCGAGGCCGAGTCCGGAGCCATCGGGGTCGGAGCGGGTGCCGCGCTCGTAGGCGTCGAAGATGTGGGCCTTGTGCTCGGTCGGAATGCCCTTTCCGCGGTCGTGTACCTCGAAGCGAACCGCATCGGGGGCCCGCCAGTCCACCCGGACCTCCACGGGGGCCTGCGGGGCGAATTTGATGGCGTTGCCCACGAGGTTCATGAGCAGCTGCTGGAGGCGGCGGGTGTCGCCGATGACCTGCTCGGGGAGGTTGTCGGCGTAGTGGGTGTGCAGTGCCACGCCCCGGCTGTCGGCCCGCGCGCGAAGCAGGGCCAGGGTGCCGTCGACGATGTGGGGGATTCGCAGGGCTTCGCAGCGCACCTGCATGTGGCCCTGCTCCAGGCGGTCGAGGTCGAGCACGTCGTTGACGATGGCCAGGGTGAGATCGGCCGAGGTGCGGATGACCTCGAGGTAGCGGTGCTGGGTCTCGTCGAGCGGCGCGCCCGCGAGGAGGTCGACCGTGGCGGACAAGCTGTTGAGCGGAGTGCGGATCTCGTGGCTCATGCTGGCGAGAAAGCGCGAGCGGCGGTCGGAGTCGGCCTCGGTGCGGCGGCGGGCGGACTCCGATGCCCGGCGGGCGACGTCGAGGGAGATGTTGGCCTCACGCAG
>Ga0213841_1001062_pt1 | contig 16874 bp, 13 predicted proteins | sample SWPATP23_FD_160125 | JGI IMG/M metagenome (GOLD analysis project Ga0213841, IMG submission 160125) | Coastal seawater microbial communities from Marineland, Florida, United States - SWPA TP2 #3 | ecosystem: Environmental > Aquatic > Marine > Coastal | place: USA: Florida | collected 2016-08-14 | reverse complement strand
CACGCCATATAGGTCAAATATTGAGCAGAAGGGGCTCGACTGAAATAAAGTGCACCTCTGCAGCCCAATGATCATGCGGCTTTCAGCCAAGTAATGTTAATCTCGGGGCGTTGGCAACCGAACCCCTTCTTGTCGCAGGATGACAAACTCGTTACTCTGCTCGTCGTTAGAGGCAGACTCCAGGACCATCGCGGCCGGGACCCATAGCTCCTCAATCTTGATTCGACCCTCTCCCTGGTACTTTTCAGCGTGAAGTAGCTCGAAAAACTCTGTACTACCCTCGATATGGTCCTTATCCGCATGCGTAAACGCAACAACGTCAAAAGAATCACGGTCAGCTTCTTCCAGGTCTGCCCGTAGTTGAGCAGCCAGATCGATTTCAGGCGTATCAGCGTCCTCCGCCCCGGAGTACTGCCGGTAATCAAGCAGAATTCGCTTGCCGCTCTCAAGTACGATCTGACAGCTGTCCCCATTGTTTACTGGATAAAAAATAACCTTATGCATACACCCCTCCAAACAGTCAACAAGATAACACCGTTTAATGAACGTAACCCTTTGTTTTAAAAGAGTTTCATTGAAGCTTAGAGAAAGGAAGAATAGAAATTATTCTTATGTAGAGATCAACCTGAATCAAAGCAGCCGCAGGCAAAAAGCCAGTCGCACACATAATATACTAATCAAATTGATGACGTCAATCTTTATGACATCCTAGATATTAATGACGATGAGGCTTAAAATTAGGTTAATGTTCGCGTGGCCAGCCCCCCTGAATAAGAGTTTGATATGAAGCAGCCTGATAAAGAACTATCCAAAACACAGAAAGAGCGCCTTGCTCACATAGAATTCAAAGCGTACTTCCTTGGAAGAGTTGGCCGTAAGGATCTTACGACCAGATTCGGCATTAAAGACGCTGCTGCAACCAGAGATTTCACTAAATACAATGAGCTTGCCCCCAAAAACTTACAGTATGACACTCGAGCCAAGCTTTATGTCCCATCAGAAAGCTTCAAACCCTTATTCTCCTACTCCACATATCGAGTTCTCTCTACGTTAGCTGAAGGATTTGGTGACGGGCTAAAAGAAAACCAACCCATCGATTTGGTATGCGAATCCCCCACTCAACTCAATGAACCCAAACTGGACACCATCGCTCTATTGTCGCGAGCCATTATGAACAACCAGGTAGTCGAAATAGGGTATCGCTCATTATCTAGCGGCGAGTCTAGAAGGGAGATTGTACCGTTTGGCTTAGTTGACAATGGATTGAGGTGGCATATTCGAGCCTGGGATAGGAGAAGAAGTCGTTTTACAGACTTCGTCATCACCCGGATCGAAAAACCCAAGTTACTAGAAGACGGAAAGATTTTAGAGCACGAATTACCAAAGCATGACGCCCAATGGAATACCAAGGTAACGTTAGAACTTATTCCACATCCTCGATTAATACATAAAGACACCATCGAGAAAGACTATGGCATGAAAGGCGGCGTGAAAAAAGTAAGTTTAAGAGCGGCTGTTGCAGGATATGTTCTCAGGAGATGGAACGTAGATTGTAGTTATGACCACCACCTAACAGGAGATGAATACCATCTTGCGTTAAGGAATATTGAAGACCTAGATCATGGCGTTGACACCATGACCTTAGCTCCAGGCTACCAAGAGGGAACAGGATCATAAAACACGAGAATGTAGATAAGACCAATTAGCTGATTATTCAAGACACTATATTTTGATAAAAATAGAACAGCATCAAAAATAACGAAGTTTTAAGCTAATAAAGCCCCCTAATATGTCTGACTTCATAGCATACAGGACCGCTTAAATTCCCTATCATGAAGCGGCGTTTTTCAAGATACCTGTCGCCTTTTTCCTTAAGCAGCGTCTTTTTCAGACACTTCGCGCTGTGGATTTAATGCCACAGCGCCTACAGGCTCCCAGTTTCTCGTAGAACCGGTCCACCTGTTTGGGTTACATTCTCGAGCCACCTCGTAAACCTGGCTTCGCTTTTCGAGTATTGTCACATCTTTTCCAGCATGTCGTTGAGCCGGTGTCACAAACTTGATACTGCTATGCTTATGCTCGTGGTTGTACCAGGCCATAAACTTCTCAACCCACAACCGAGCATCCTCTAACGACTCAAATCCCTGAGATGGCCACTGTGGGCAGTATTTCAAAGTCCTGAACAGCGATTCCGACATCGCATTATCATTGCTCACTCTGGGTCTGCTGTGTGACGGTGTTATCCCTAATTCATGCAACTTGGCGTACATGGTCTGGGATTTCATCGGTGCTCCATTATCGGAGTGCAACACCAGCGGTGTATTAAAACACTGCTCTCGCATTACAGCTCGATGGATCAATGCAGCAGCATATTCACCCGTTTCTTGATCATGCACTTCCCAGCTCACGCCTTTTCGGCTGTATATGTCCATCACCAGGTACAAGTAAAAAAACTGCCCTCTGACTCGCGAAGGCAGGTAGGTCACATCCCATGACCACACTTCATTTGGCCCTTGAGCCACGTGAGTCTGGGGAGCCTTCCTTTTTTGGCGACTCTTCGCTCGTCCTCTCCCGTTTAATTGCCCAGCTTCCTTCAAGACCCGGTAAATAGTAGCCTCTGACGCCAAGAATATTCCTCGATCAGCCAGCCTCGGCACTATCTGGCTAGGCGGCAAGCTGGCAAATTCAGGATCATTACACACAGCGATGATCTGTTCGCGCTCCCGCTCCGTTAGCTTGTTTTTAGGCTCTGGACGTTGGGCCAATGGCCGTCTATCTGGTGCCACATCACCCTCGCTTGTCCATCGTTGCAGCGTTCTCAAGCTGATGCCAACTTCGGCACAAGCCGGTGCCTTCCTGGCGCCCTCAACAACAGCTTCTTCAATCCAGTGAACAATTTGTTGCCGCTCTGGGTGCGAGATCACTCGTCCTCGCTGTCCTCTCCCCAGAGGGCATCCAGCTTTTTTCGCAGAGCCAGCAGTGCTGCGGTTTCCGCCAGAGCCTTATCCTTACGGCGAATCTCTTTTTCCAGAGCCTTGATACGTTTCCTGTCTTTACGGGCCTCTTCGCGCTCTTTCTTGCGCCGATCAGCATCGGATACTGTGCCGTTGATGCAGGCCGCTTTCCACGCTTTCACCTGTTCTGGGTACAAGCCTTTCGAGCGACAATACTCGCTCAGCTCGGCTTCACTCATACTGGCGGTTTCAACGACTACAGCAAACTTGGTTTCCGCCGACCAATCTTCGCTCTGTTTTCCACTTCCTGGCACAGGTACCCCTTGCTCTCTGGCTTTGTTACGCCAATTGTACAGGGTTCCCTCACAAATGCCTTCTTCTCGGGCCACCTCGGGGATGGACTGGTTCAGAGGAGGCAACATCTTTTTCAGCACAGCGGCTTTGCGTTCGCCTGAATATCTGGGCATTGGGTTCTCCAACCCGCCCCCTGTCTATATTTTCATCGTTTCAGTTGAGGCGACAGGTATCCTGACACACAATGGCATTCACTTAAGAAATGCCGTCATTCACTTAAGGGATTGGTGGTTTTTCTCATATCGCCGAAACTACGTCGAGTCTCTGTTTCTTTTTGGAAGCCTGCCATTTACCATACGGCTTCTTCGATCTACGTTCATAGGACCTGTTAGGCCTCAGTCTTTGCCTGCAGCTCCTGATTGTGTTGACCATATTGCTGATGCATTCCTTTAGAATCATATTTTGTTGAATGAACAGCGCTTCCAGATTTTTCGAGAGCGTTAATAGGCAGTTTTTCATATTGACTTTAATGCTACGCTCGCTTGTGTCGCCCGCTGCCTTTTCAAGGTCATCGTCAATATGATTCTAAAAAATGCGACTTAGTGTAATCATAACAAAGTGAGCGAACAGCTCCTGTTTTATACCACGCTCGGTTTGTGCATGAAAGTCTTGGACGTCGATCAAGACCTTGGATATTTTGTACATTTCTTCTATGTCCCAACGTTCGTGGTACAGTTTAGAAAATTCGTCGATTTCGCTATATTCATTGCCGTGCAGGGTTGTCCCGAGCGTGTACAGTTCATCGCCTACTCGATATTTTACTAGGCGTATTTTCAGGGACTGGGTGTCGATCAGTGGATCCTTTTTCCTTATTTTGGTAAACCTCTCTCGAGTTAGCTGTATCTCTACGACTTCGTCAGTCTTTTCGCTGTCGATAAATTCGGTGACTGCTGGGTAGGTTTGATAAGGCATTCTGAATACAGGGTGAATCCCTTTTTTTACATGCCAATACAGCATGGAGTAAGAAAAATATCCTCTGTCATAAACGACTACGTCGCCTTTATCGAGTTTATCCAAGTGGTTTATTGCAAAGGTTCTTTCGCCGGTGTCGGCTTTCATATCAAAGTCAATGGGAACTCTTGATCTCAGCTGATACAGGCAGCTAACAAGGCCAAAAGGATAGTGGGATTTTTCGTGCGGCAATTTATATCCGCATTTAAGGAGTTGTCTCGGGAGATTTATTTTCGTTCCGTCCACTGCAAATACTCTGTGACCGTGCCATCTTTTTTCATCACTGAGTCTTTTGTAGGACTCTAGGATTTTGGTGTTTAAATGTTTGAATATATTCTCATCCAACTTTGCCCTGGCTGCGCAAAATGCTGATGGGGCTACTGGCTTATTCTGAGGAAGATTGACGCCCAGCAGCTTGCATTGATCCCAGAGTTCGTTAATGGTTATTTTGTATCCTTGTTTGTTTTTCGAAAAGACAAGCCTGAAAATGAATAGCACCAACAATAACGTACTGACAATTCGCTTTCGTTTTCTCCACTTGAGATCAAATTCATCACATACCTCACTGAGTGTTGAGACTATTTCACGCCAGCAATTCACAAAGGGGGCATCATCTTCATAATTTACTGGTTCAGTGGGTGTGGGCTTTCTCTTAGTCTTTTCTTTTGCTCCGTTAATTAACTTTGATTTACAGTTTTTCTCAAGAGGATACAGATAAATGACTTTAACAGTTTTCTTATCGCCATTCTTATCCGTGTGTGCGCCGGCGGTTTCGCCAATATTTATCCAGTTTGCCGCTTGGTAGCACGTGCCTCTATACTTCGACGTATCAACAAATGTCTCAATCAATACGGGGCGATATCCATGGTGAAAGTTCCAGTCGTCTGCTAGCTGTTGGCACGCAAGAGATATCGCTTTTGATGCTAAGTTTTTTACTTGAACCCAAGGAAATATAAGATATCGGTTGTTGTTAACTATCAGGTTAAGTCGCTTTTGGCGGGCTATTTTGTCCCAGCCAATCCAATAGTCTCTATCTGGAAGTTGCCTGGAAGCAAACGAGAACAGCATTCCGCCTAGTCTTCTTCCTCTGTTGTCCACTATGAAGTATCGTAAATGCGAGCCGATGGGTTGCTTGTATCCCAAATAGTGGTATCTGTCGATATATTCGTTCCACAATTTCCGATCATTTGGCTTAACGGCTGGTATAAGTTGAATAGGAAGTAGATCTTCAAGATTTTCAGTAATCGCAGATGGTTCGTCAGTAATCTGCGTGTGCACAATGGGTTTTCTGCTACGTTTCGAACTTTGCTCTAGTTTGGTGGGCAGCTCAAACAGGTTTACAGCTTCCATTTGCTCGAGGGCATTCAGGCAGGCTTGTGACCGGTTCATCCCTGTCGGCGTTAGCCAGCCAAGATGCTCACAAATAGTGTTTGCAAGCTCTCTCCTGCTGAGATTGGGAAAATTTCGCACTGTCGACTGAATTTGCGCGATTTGTTTTCTGCTGAATCTGCGTCCTCCAAAAGTCGTGGATCTTAGCTCATCGACGTTCAGACACATGCTTGCATTTCCCAAATACAATTTTGATAGTATGGTGCTGAATTGATGCTCAAGAGTCAAGCGATTTTTCAGAAAACTAATAATTGTGATAGAACTTCATAAAATTCAATGGGTTAGCAGGGGCTAAAAAAGCACTCTAAATGCACTACATTAAGTGAATGCCATTGTCCTGACACAGGGGGGAAGCTCCGACTCGGCAAGCAAAGACTCCAAATGCGCAAACCAAAAGCGAGCTAGGTCGGTTTTAGGCTTATTAACAGTCATGTTGTAAAAACGGATTTACCAGAAGAACAAAGACCGTCCTTGGCTGGAAGCCGCCCAACCAAAAGCAACGTCTACAAGAGATTTACGGACGTAGTAATATTCTCTTAGGTTTCGGAAGCAGCCGTTAACCAGTACGGCTGCAGATATCAGAAATGAGACGCTTGAATCATCGGGGACGGGCAAACATTAACCCACAGCGGTTAGGCTAGTTTAAATATAGGTGGCGTCCAGGCTTGCCCGCAACTGGCCGAAGCTGAAGGACGCGAAGTCGTAGCTGATACGACGGTGGCGGTGTCTTTGGCGGCGATCTGTTCAAAAAAATTGTGGAACGCGTTCAACCTGGACGGTGCTAAACCATTCGACCGGGCTACTTGGCCAGCCCTTTCACCATGTCATCCACCCACTGTTTCTGGACGTTTACCATACGTTCACAGGGCTGCTGCAAATCGAAGAATTCCAGATCCGGGTCGTCTACGATTTTTTCGCCGCTGAGCGTTTCCACGATGGCCTGACCGCAGAACGGAACGTAGGCTTCCGCATAACCGCCTTCGTGAACAATGGCCAGGTTGCCATGACACAAACGCCCTGCAGTATCCATCACCATGGAGGTCATCTCGCGGTAACTGTCGCTATGCAATAGCTGCCGTGCCAAAGGGTCAACGGCATTGGCATCCAGCCCACTGGCGAGAACAATCAGTTCGGGCTTAAACTGTTCCAGCGCAGGAATCACCAGCCTCTCCACGGCATACAGGTAGCACTTATGACCGCTGCCTGCCGGCAGGGGGATATTCAGATTAAAGCCCTCGCCAGCCCCTGCACCGCGATCTTCAAAACCGCTATAACCCGGAGGAAAACAGCGGTCCTGATGAATAGAGATCGTCAGCACATCATTCCGCTCGTAGTAAATTGACTGTGTGCCATTGCCGTGGTGGACATCCCAGTCGAGTACAGCCACCCGCTCTACGCCATATTTTGCTTTGACGGCTTCAATAGCAATAGGGATATTAGCCAGCAGGCAGAATCCCATGGATTCTCCCGCCAGGCAGTGATGGCCAGCAGGTCGACAAAGTGCGTAAGCGTTATCCGCCTCACCTTTTACGACAGCGTCCAGCGCCGCCATTGCCAGACCTGCTGACAGCGTTGCGATCTCGTACCCGCCCTTGGAGAATGGCGCGAACGTACCCAATTCACCCCCATTCTCATCGCTCAGCGACTTGAATTTATCAATGTAGCTGGCGGGATGAATTCGTAACAGCTCTTCCCGTGTCGCCTGCTCTGCCGAAGTAACATGGATTTTTTGATCCATGCCCGAGGCCCGAATCAGGTTTACAATTCGTCGCTTTGACCCCGGCGTATCCGCTCCATAGCTGCCCGCCGGGGGTTCCACCCACCCCTCCACGGGCATAAAAAGTGCTTGCACACCCGTGCAGTGCCAGAAGGTTTTTTCATCGGTGTAGAAATGTGTGTTGTTCATAACATCCATTGCTCTAGTTTGGACTGAGGCTTATTCACTTGTGTAAACTTTTTTCCCTTCGAACCAGGTCTGCTGGACCTGAGTGTCACTGATAGCCCCTGCATCTATTTCAAACAGATTGTGATCGAGAATAATAAAGTCCGCTGATTTTCCCGCTTCAATTGAGCCCGCCACATCACTGATTCCCAGAGCAGAAGCATTACCCTGTGTATATATCCACAGCACCTCTTCCAGAGAGATACTCTGTTCAACCCAGAAAGTACCCAGGCTGCTGTCCGCAGGATCTTCCCTTGTAATCAGCGTTTCCATGCCCATCCAGGGATTCATATCAGGCACGGCTGAAGGCCAGTCTGAGCCTGTGATCAGGCGCACCCCTTTATCGAGATAATCCCTGGTGGGCCAGTAATGCTCACCCCGAGGATGCCCTACAGCACTCACGACTGAATCTGTAATAGGCGATGGAAACCAGATGTAGGGCGAAAAATCAGCGGCAACCCGAAGTTCGGCAAATCTCGGAATATCCTCCTCCGCCACATAACCGGCATGAGCCAATTCATACCAACCACCGCGGTCGCCGTTGGCTTCACGCACCCGATCAATGGCATCCAGGGCCACCCTGACAGCAAGATCACCAGCCGTGTGGATTTTTACTTCAAAACCTGCCTTATCCAACTCGATCAATTTCGCAATGAGTTGTTCGGGCTCGATATGAATTGGCCCGTGAACGGCCCCCTTGTCCCCTTCTTGCGCAGCGTAGGGTTCAATCATGGCTGCCGTGCGGGAAGCCGTAGGGACACCGTCCAGGAACAGTTTTACATAATTCGTGTTGATGTTGCGGGAACGATAACTTTCCCGCAAGCGTTTGTATTCGACGATTTCTTCGGTCAACGGCATTTTATCCGGCGTGATAAATAGAGAAGCTGCGTAGCGCAGACTCAAGGCATTGGACTTATCCAGTGCGTATATCGCGTTGACCTCCTCTTCCGACGCGCTGGCATCTTTCACTCCGGTGATACCAAAGCTATTGGCTGTTTCCACAGCGTATGCTGCCGCTTTGCGGTACTTTTCCTCACTGCCTTTAGGTACCAGCTCATTGAGATACTTATAGGCTTCAAGCAATAAGCCATTGGGTATATTGCTTCCGGGTTCGCGCTCATAGATCACGCCAGGAGGGTTGGGGGTTTTCTCATCTATGCCAAATAACGCCAGCGCCTTGCTGTTCACCCACATATTGTGACCGGAATCATCCCTCAGAATTACCGCTTTATCGGCAGACACTTTATCCAGAAATTTTCTCGGCGACTGAACCTCATAGAGTTTGAAGAAATCACTGGTCCACTGCCCACCTTTGATCCAAGTTTCTTCCGGGGCATTGTCGACACAATCCCTCACACGCTTCTGTATGTCCCCGGGTGAGGCGGAGAACGGAAAGGTACAGTAAAACACCTGCTGCATGGCGCCCCAAACCGGGTGGAGATGGGCATCGATGATTCCCGGCATCACCATTCGTCCGCCGGCATCGACAAGGCGAGTGCCCTCCCCCTGCAGCATCCGCAGCTCATTGTAGCTTCCAGTGGCAATGATTTTTCCATCTTTAACCGCGAACGCGTCCACCCTGGACAAGTCCTTATCCATGGTATAAACGCTGCCATTATGCAGAATCAGGTCTGCCGGTGCAGGCCCGTTTTTCTTGAAAATTTTTTCTCCGCTGCTGCAACCGGAAATGAACGGAAACAACAGCGCGACGATGAGAGTAGTAGGTAACAACATCTTCATTGTGACGCCCTGATAGAATGCGAATCGTAATAAAGCGCGCCCTCCGCACTGGCACAGCAAGATACGGAAGGCATCTGGAGGAAAGTTTACAGGTTATATGACAGTGTCAGGCCGTAGGTGCGTGGCATGCCCAGGCTCCGAACGTAAGGGCCATTGCCGCCGACATAGGCCGCCGGGTAGTAATACTCATCCGTAATATTACGCCCCCAGAACAACAGGCTCCATGTACCCTCGTCAGATTCAATACCTATGCGGGCATTGGTCAGGCCATAGTCTTCAGTGGCATCAGATTCCTGGGCACCGCCCGATGTGTCATCCTGGAACACATAATCCACCGCCACTTTCATGGACACACCGTCACTGACAGCCCAGCTGTACTCCACCAGAGCGTTGTAGGACAGCTCCGGGGACTGGGCCAATTCCAGGCCTGAGGCATCGAAGGTAACGACACCGGAGCCGTCCGGTGCCCAGGTGGAATCATCGCTGACCGCATCCCACCGGGTGATTTCCGTATCCAGCCAGGCAATGCCAAGGTTAACTTTCCAGTTATCCGCAGGCAGCCACTGCATATCCAGTTCCGCCCCGGTAATTTCCGATTCAGGTACGTTGGTCAGACCGGAAATGTTACCCACGACGGCAACAGCCAGTGCCTGCTCCTGCTTGTCCTGGTAGTCATAGAAGAACGCGGCGCCATTCAGCTGCATGGAGTTGTCCAGCAGGGTTGCCTTGAACCCGAACTCAAAGGCCTCAAGCTGCTCTTCTTTGATAGGCTTCAATTGAGTGGTTGTATTGGAGTTGGCTCCATTGAACCCGCCTGATTTAAACCCAACAGAATAAGTACCATAGAGCAGTACATCTTCGGTCAACTGATAATCCAGCCCCAATTTCCACATCAGGTTTTCGTCATCGATGGTGTTGCTGTAAGGTTGAAATGCCGCATTGACATTAGCGATATCACCGGCACCCCACTGCGCCAGTTGGGAAAGAATAAAACCGGGAGAAGCGGGATCATCATCAATGGTGGCACAGCCAGTGGTAGCTATCGAGCTGGCTCCCGGCGCACCAAATAATCCACCAATAACGATATTGTTCCAGAAACTGGCCAGAGTACCGTCTTCCGCAGAATAGGTACAACCTGTCCAGGTCCTCTCTTCATCGGTGTAACGCGCGCCCACAGTCAGTCGCCAGTCATCCGCAAAAGACCACTCAACATGCCCAAAGAGACCAAGGGATTCGGTCTCCTGCTGATACCTGGTATCCAACTCAAGAATTGGATTAAAGGCGAAGGGGATAACATTAAATGTCACACCGCCGTTACCGAAACGGGAGTCAGACATAAAATAATGGTAATACTCGTCCATCTCATCTTCAGAGTAGTAAACGCCGGCTATCCACAACAGATTATCCGTTTCTCCGCTGAGGCGAATTTCCTGAGAAAAAACCTCCAGATCGGTGGTATTTATATTGCTCGAGTCATTAAATGCACTACCGTCCCAATCGTTGGCTTCTTCGCGCTCAAATTCATCATAAGCGGTAATTGAAGTCAGCGTTATATCGCCAAGATCCCATTCCAGCTTGGCCGACAGCCCCGCCAATTGATTGTCCCGCTGAGGCCTGATATTCCAGGTTTTGCCTGTAATGGCACTGGCGTAGGTATTGGTCCAGTCAGCAGCCTGGTTGTCATTAATTGAATGCCAGGGTGGCTCCGAGGTCAGCGTCAATACTCTGGCGCCGCCTCCATTTTCGTCATCCAACGTATATTGATCCAGGCCGTTGTAGGCATTGGCTACGCGAGGTAAACCTGCATCCAGTCCGTTGAAGGCGGTTTGGGCTTTGTTGTCTGACTGGTCATCTACGTAGTGAAATTTCAACAGCAGGGAAACATCCTCACTGATATCAATATCAAACAGGGATTTTACTGCAAGGACGTCTTTTTCACCCAGCTCGTCGTCTCGGGTCAGACTCTCCTGCCAGCCTTCACTAGACCGTGTTGATTTAATGGCCAGTCGCCCTCGAACGGCATCGCTGAGGCCTCCACTGACAAAACCCTCGAAATCCAAAACGCCAAAATTGGCCACCGTGGCCTTTACGCCGGCTTCAAATTCCTCGGTAGGCTTGTTACTGACAAAGTTGATCTGTCCCGCGGTGGTGTTGCGCCCGTACAGGTCTCCCTGTGGACCTTTCAACACTTCCACGCGTTCCACATCGAAAATGGCACCGCGGCTCATCACGGTATAAGGCATGGCCACCTCGTCAAAATAAAGGCCTACCGTTGAGGATGAGGAGGTGGTGTAATCCTGGAAGCCCACGCCGCGGATGGTATACGAGGGTACACCGGTGGCTGCGGTCTCATTGACAGTAAGTCCAGGCGTCAGCACGGCGATGTCCTCAGCAGTGGCAACACCCATCTCAGCGATCTGGTCGCCGGTAAAAGCGTTCACCGTAATACCAACATCGTTGGCACCCTGCGCCCTTTTCTGGGCGGTAACCACTACCTCCTCCAGCTCAGCAGCCTGTAGTGGAGCGGCGGCGATGGCTGAAGCCAGTAGCGTCCAGGATAGTTTTTTTGAAATAGTGGATTGCTTATCGTTATTCATCGTGTCTCCTCTCTTTGGCGCTTCGCCTGCATTATTGTTATCACCTTCCAACCGGACTTGGAAACTGATACAGATTCTTTGGAATACCGGTAAATTATGAAGTAGAATCAAAAATCAAATACATACCTCGTTCGAGGTATTTTTTAAAACACTGGATTCGTGAAAATTACTGCCCCGGGGAGACTGAAATGCTAAACAACAAGACCCTGGAAAGACTCTCTGAGTTTATACGCCGCTTGCAGGAAGTCACCGAACTCAAACAATTTCAAGCTGTGATGATGCGCATGATTGAGGAAGTTTTCAGCGCTTCCGACAGCCTGATTGTCGACTGGCTGCCCTCACGTTATGGAGAAAGACTGCCAGACAAGGGGGACTTGTTTTTCCACAAATATGAAAAATACGAGGACTGGGACTATACGAAGGTACGCCATGAAGATCCTATCTACCACTGGATTGACACCGGACAGCTTGTCCGGGATCAGTATGTGGCCAGAATCACCGATCTGATAGATTTTCGGCATCTAAAAAGAACTAATTTTTATAACAAAATGATGTTACCGATGAATGTTCGCTACGTTCTCACTATGGTGCTCACTGACGGCAACAGCGTTCTGGCCAGTGTCAGTGTCGTAAGAACACCGGATCTTCAAAATTTCAGTCAATCTGATATTCGACTCGCCCGCTTATTGGTTCCCATTCTTTCATCCACCTACAGCCAATTAGTGACCAGCAGAGAACTGGGCGTGAGGGATGATCTGTTCGATATTTTATCTGACGAAATCAAGGATCAGGCGCTGGTTATTTTTTCCCATTCCCTGCAAAGTATTTATCGTTCTGAAAAAATGATCACGCTGGGCAAACAACTCAGAAAACATCACGAAAGCATCATGGAGATATTCAGTCAATCACCGGCACTGGCCAAGTACGTCGACAATTTTTCCTCACCGCATCAATCCGTATACCGGCGACTTCCGGAAAAAATCTCTGATTCAGTCACCATCAAGCGCGGACAGGTTTTGAACATAGCGCTAACATCAACCATTTCCGATACCGGCAGGCGCTATTTGACAGCGACACTGTCACCAGCCAGCAAAGATAGTAACGCTAACCTTCAAGCCGAATACGGTCTTACCCTTCGTGAATGTCAGATTGCCCAACTCGCCGCAAAAGGATGTACCAGCCGGGAAATAGGTGAAAAACTTGCCTTGAGTCCCTGGAGTGTAAAAACCCACCTGAAAAATATCTACAAAAAAACCGGTGTGAACAACAGGGCCAGTCTCGCTCAAATTACCTGATATCAATAATTTCCCGAGGCTGGCCATATAGTCGTGATGCGAGCTTTCTTCTCCCGCAACCGTGTCCTGAACCCTACTGGCCGCTATGATTTTCTCGCCATTGAGCGCTCCATTGTTTGCCAAAATAAAGCGCTTTATCGGCCGGCGGACTTTTCATAATGTATTTGCTCGATACCAATGTTGTTTCAGAATTAAAAAAAGCCAAATCCGGTAAAGCGGATAAAAATATCGTAGCATGGGCCAGCAGCGTTTCAGCCACCAGCCTCTACCTGTCAGCGATTACAGTTTTGGAGCTTGAAACAGGTATACTATTAGTGGAACGGCGAGATCCTGAACAAGGTGCCGTTCTCCGCTCCTGGCTCACCGCCCATGTTCTTCCCGCATTTTCTATCCGTATTCTTCCAGTCGATACCGCCGCTGCGCAGTGCTGCGCCAAACTTCATGTTCCCGCCCCCTCTCAGATCGAGATGCCCTCATCGCAGCGACAGCAATGGTTCATGGCATGACCGTGGTAACACGCAATATCGGGGACTTCGAACCCGCGGGTGTTGAAATCTTGAATCCATTGGAAGGTGTGATCTAGTTGCGAAACACTCGCCGCGCGGTATTTAAAGAGAAATGCGCCCTGGTCGTACCTGATTGGGGCAAACTATAAGGACGACGGTGTAAATCCGCCGGTCGGAAGAGTATTTCATGTCAAGCTGATGAAAATTGCTTCGGAGGTCAGCTGTCAGCTGTACAGCTGACTTGTGAAGGAAGCGCCCTATTTTGAAATTCCTATTTCCGGCTGTTCTCTGAAGTTGACCGCCGCAATAAAAATGGTCGCGTTCTTTGATTTGTGAATTCCGCAAAACTCGTTTTAGCGGTCATTGGTCGACGAAAGTAATTGCTGGCTTCTCGCTCACCAAAATGTCCGGTGACTACACCAAAGCTGAAGGAGAAAGCCTCCCCTGTTAGCCACCATGCCGTTCTAAATCAATTCGTATCGAATTTTTTTGGCTGTTTCTGTGAGGATATTGGCCATGACAGGGTCTTTCAGTTCACGATGGAAGACCGGTCGCTTGGGAATTGCCCGTTGACCGCGTTCAAAAAGCGCGATCGCGGGTTCATTGCCATACATGGATGAACAGTAGAGAATGCCGTCTACCTTCGGGTAAGCCAGGTAGAGCTGCTGCGCCCAACGTCTTGCCCGGGGCCTTTGTCCTGAGTGAATGGCCGTGGAGGCGCCAATGGCTGTTGCAAAGGTGCCGCGAAGATTCAGCAGCGTTAATGAGTCCCCCAGTTCAAAGCCCGCGAGGATGGGGGCGCGTGAATAGCGGTCAATAATGCGCGTTGCCTGAAACACTTCTGCCAAGCAGGTCGGGATGGATTCGCTGCCGGCAGCCATGTACATAACGCCCCTATCTTGCACCTGGGGAACCCCATCATCATCTGGCAAGTGATGGTCAAACCGGCTCGCCGAAGGACCGTAGTGCCTAAAAGCATCCCAGGTGCTGGGATAATCCCCAGCGGTGAAGAAAATGCGGGCGACCGTGGTGCCAGCCGCCAGCGTTTGAGTTTCTACGGGAATTTCGCGCAGAGCCTTGATACCCGGCGGCTCGGGGAACTTAGCTTTAGAAATAAGTTGGGGCATCAAAGCTCCCTTGCCAACAGTTTCACCGGCTCCGGTGAATGCCCAGTCAGTAACCAGTCCCGCGGGCTGAGGGCCCGCCCCAGCGTATCCGATTCGAGATCCGGACTGACTGTCAGAAAGAACCGCTGTACGGCCACCGGGTGCGCCTCTTTGCTGATCACCTCAAGCACGGATTCCAGGCCGGGTAAAGTACCACCATCGACAAACTGAAACTGGGGACAGACCCGACCTGAGGGGCCATCGATAGCATAGAGCGAACCGCTATCCAGCCGCTGTCGAATGCGGCTGGTGCTAACGCTCAGGCGGGTGGCCACTTCCTGTTGGCTATGGGCGGTAGCTACCATCTGGGCGTATTCCCCCGCGATAATGGTCACATTCGCTGCGGCAGCGTCTTTATTGGTGCCCCCTACCCCGACGGCACCGCCTTGACGCAAGAAGGTCTCTTCTTGCTCTGACAGGGCATTGGGCATCAGCGGTACCGTGTAAATCGGGTGCGCACGCAGGAATGCCGCCGCCGCGGAGGCGAGTGTTTCAATATTGTTGATGCCTGCTTCCTGCAGGGTGCGTAGGTCCTGTTCCGCAAGCATTATTAACGCCCTCTGCGAATGTTAGCCATAGTTAATAATAGGCCAAATGCGAAGGCGCTGCAACCGCATGGGTGAGACAAAAGCCAAATATTGAATATTAACTCGAGATGGCACACCGTAGGCCCGAAATCACCGGTGTGCGACCTGGAATAAGCACAGACACGCCGCGTGTATTGCGCTGATACCAGGCAGGCGGCATTTAGCTCTACCCAAGCTGCAATGCCTTGAGCCCGGAATCGACGCCAGCGGATCAGCTGATAGAAATCCTAGACGACGCACCATTGATCCCTGGACTGCTGGCGGTGGCCTTATCTCTCTGGCAGGTCAATAAACAACCAGGACTGACCAGCTCCCTATGAAGGGTTTACCGGACCTTACGATCAATGGTCTCGCGGGACTTCAATATCACCTGTTGATATACCCTGTGCAATCGATTCGAGAAGTTTTCCAAACCGATGGAAACCTGGATACTGCTGACTCAGGTAATCCATTTGCAGGCGAGTGGTACTGTCCATGATGATTTTAAAGGCCTCCATGTAATCGTAGACCGTTGTCAACAGTTGTTCGTTACCCGAGTCGCTTTCCGGAAACTTACAAACGTGCTCGTCGATGAGCTTGGCCAAATGCCGTTGTTCCGCCGTAAGTTGCATCATTGTCAGTTTCAGCCTCCTCGTCATGTTGGGTAAGCAGCGTTACACAAACCGGATCGACTCGTTTTATTTTGCCAGCCGCCCAACCAGGACATTGCCATTGCACATGATATCGTTTAGCGTTGCGTGGCTTTTCATTCTTATCGCGGATCCTCAGATTGTCAACAAGGTGTAACTCCTGGTGTGATTGAGAATCACAAGTCGCCCGCTGTTAGAACACAAGCAAAGCCATTTTACTCAAGGGGGAAAAGAGTCTGGCAGAGCGCTTTGCGACCATCGATATCCAACAGGTTCGTCGCGAAGAGAAGGAAAATGAGCAAAGGTGGAAAAAATACCCGAAAAGTATGGCAAAGATCTTCAAGATGGCGCATCTACCACAAAAACTAATGAAAACGGCGGCGAAGTGAGACAATTATGTATACATCCAACGGTTGTTTGCACTCATAGGATATAACTATGGCGGTAAAACTTGGTTGGACTGTAACTTCTCAATAACCCGGGGCAAATTCGACTATTTTGCCCAAAATAGTCGAATTTTTGCTTGACAGGCATTTTTCGAAAAAATGGCCAATCCTGCGTAACTTTGGACCGCGCGAATTCCGCCACCGTGCTGGCACTGCAGAGGTGTTTTCCCTGTCTTTATGACCACCTTTACGTAAGCGCCAATTGATGGACGTACCTGCCCCTATCGACAAATCAGGAATTTTTTGAAAGTCTCTCTTTCACCGCCCAAGGCAGCAACTCTTCGAGCTTCTCAACAGTGTCGGCATAGGGGAGTTTCG
>Ga0213841_1001059_pt1 | contig 16958 bp, 14 predicted proteins | sample SWPATP23_FD_160125 | JGI IMG/M metagenome (GOLD analysis project Ga0213841, IMG submission 160125) | Coastal seawater microbial communities from Marineland, Florida, United States - SWPA TP2 #3 | ecosystem: Environmental > Aquatic > Marine > Coastal | place: USA: Florida | collected 2016-08-14 | reverse complement strand
GTCAATAAATTCATTGATGCGCTTGACGTTGGCAACGCCGTCGCCGGGATTCTTCACATTGATTGTCCGCGGCGAAACCGCAACGACTACAAATGGATCGACCATTGTTTTCCTTCTAGTTGATGTTGATATCCGGTTGTTGAGGCGAGAACGGTCAGGACGCCGGCCGGGGCGTGTGCGCCAGTGCTTGGATCGATTCCAGTACGGCCAGGTCCTGCTCGGTCGTCCCTCCCGAGACACCTATTCCGAGCGAGGAACCGTCCTCGAGGGTGAAGGGGGCGCCGCCGCCGAAGGGCAGCAGCCGGCCGCCGCTCGCCTCGATCAGCCCGAACAGCTGTTGGCCCGGTTGCACCAGCGGCGCCAGCGCCGCGGTTTCGAGGCGCATCGAGATGGCGGTATACGCTTTGCGGGTGGCCATGTGGATAGCGAACTCCGGGGCGCCCTCCATCCGCATGAGCATGACGAGATTGCCGTGCGGATCGACCGCCGCCACGACACAGGCCATTTCCAGTTCTTCTGCTCGCTTCTCCGCCTGATCGAATAGCGAGCCCAGTTTTCCGAGCATAGTTCTCCTTCCGGACCGCGCACCGCGGTCCGTTGATTTGGTTTTTCTGGCTCTACTTGACGACGTCGGCGCGCCGGCGCTGCATGGTGACGGCGACAGCCCCCACAACGACGATGCCCTGGACGACGTCCTGGAGGTGCGGATCGATCGCCGCCAGCACCATCCCGTTCGAGAGGATCGCGATGACGAGGACACCGATCACCGTCCGCAACGCCCCGCCGATGCCGCCCGTGAGTGGGGTACCGCCCATGACGACCGCAGCGATTGCGGGGAGCATGTACGGCGCGCCCATATCCGGGCTCGCACTCTGCAACTTGGCGAGCTGCAGAAGCGCGGCAATTCCGGCGAGCGTCCCTGCGGCGGCGAACGCCCACACCTTCACCCGGCGGACGGGAGCCCCGGCCAAGCGGGCAGTCTTTTCGTTACCGCCGATGGCATACACGTACCGGCCGCCTCGCGTGTAGCGGAACACCAGGTGGACAATCACGAGGATCACGACCGCCCACAACGCGATGACTGGCACCCCTCCGATCGTGCCGCTGAACCAGGCGAGGGGGCCGCCCGACGTCAGCGTCACCGGTTGTCCCCCCGAGAAGTAATCCGCCAGACCGTTGTAGACGAAGAACGAACCGAGGGTGACGAGGAACGAGGGGAGGCCGAGGAATGCGACGCCGAGGCCGTTGAGCAGTCCACAGATGAGGCCAACGATCGGCACCAGGAGCAGGATGTTGTTGTCCCCCGTACTCTGCGCCAGCAGCGCGCCGGCGAAGGCGCAGATCGCGAGCGTTGAACCGATGGAGAGGTCGATGCTGCCCATAAGGATGATGATCGTCGAGGCGAGCGCGAGGATCATGAGCACGGACGAGTCCAGGAGGATGTTAACCGCGTTGCCCACCGTCAGAAACTCCGGGGACATGATCGTGAACCCAATGATCATGACGATCAATGCGCCGACGGGAGCGAGGATGCTCCGGTTCTTGCTGGCCCAGTCGCCGAAGCCGGGGCGTGTCGATAAGGGGGCCGGCCCGTGTGCGTCCGGCTTCTTAGTCGTGGTCAACTGCTGATTCATTTCTTCTCACACCATTCTGGAGACGAGGGCGGATTCCGAGGGTTTGGCGTCGACGGGCGCGGACACGAGATCGGAGATGGCGCCGTCCCGCATCACGATGACCCGATTCGATAGGCCGATGACCTCGAGCAGGTCATCGCTGATGAGCAGGATCCCGACGCCGGTCGACGCGATTTCTCGGAGAAGCTCATACACCTGCTCCTTTGCGCCGGCATCGACGCCTCGAGTCGGGTTGTCCAAGATAAGTAGGTCGACGCCACGCGCGAGCCAACGTGCGATGAGAGCCTTCTGCTGGTTCCCTCCGCTCAGCGAGGTAATCGGCGCGCCGATCCCGGCGGTCTTGATAGACAACTTCTTGACGTATTCGTCGGCCTGCCGTGCCTCCAATCCCAGGTCGAGGAACATTCCCTTCTGCGAGGCGATGCGCGCGAAGGAGATATTCTCGGCCACGCTGAAAGTGTCGAGCAGTCCGTCGTCTTTGCGCTCAGGGGTGATGTAGCCGACCCTCTGGCCCGAGGTGTAGCGCGCCGAGTAGGAGCGAGGCAGCTCCTTGCCCTTCAGGTGCAGCACGCCTTCTGTGGTCGGCCACTCCCCATAGATGGCACGGCCCAGCTCAGACTTGCCGGAGCCGAGGACCCCGGCGACGCCCACAATCTCACCGGCACGCACCTGGAATGACACATCCCGGAACGCGTCGCCGTCCCCCAGTCCCGCGATTTCGAGCAGAAGCTCGTCCTCGGGCTCTCGCTGCAGGTTCTCCCGGTAGAACTGGTCGTTCCGGGCGCGACCGACCATGAGCAGGTGGAGCCGGTCCTCGGAGAGCTCGTTCGCCGCTGCCTGGGCGACGACCGCGCCGTCCTTCATGACTACGATCGTGTCGCTCCATTCGAGGAGTTCGGTGAGGCGGTGCGAGACGAAGACGATCGCGCTGTTGGCCTTGACCTTCTCGATCGTCTCCGCGAGGAAGTGAATCTCGTCGGAGGACAGCCCTGCCGTCGGCTCGTCGAGCAGGATGATCGGGTGTTCCTGGCCAAGCAGCTCGGAGAGCGCGAACGCCCGGAGGATCTCGATCACCTGCTGGACCGCGAAGGACAGCAAACCGACCGGCTGGCGCACATCAATCCAGCCGTGGTCGAACCGCTCCAGGATCGCCTCGGCACGGCGGATCGCCGCGCCCCGTTGGATCACACCTCCCTTGGTGAGGAGGTTTTCGTGGCCGAAGAAGAGGTTCTCCCATACGGTGAGGTTGGGCAGGAGCGCGAGCTCCTGGAATACCCTGTAAACACCGTTCGTCGAGGCCTGGTGGTAGTTCTCAAAGGCGACCTCGCGGCCGCGGACTACGACACGGCCGGAGGTCGCGTTCTCGGTTCCGCTGATGATGTTCAGGAGCGTCGACTTGCCGGCGCCGTTCTCGCCGATCAGACCGACGACCTCCCCTGCTCGGACGCTGAACGAGACGCCGTCCAACGCCCGGACTGGGCCGAACTCCTTGGTGAGTGCCCTCAGTTCGAGGAGCGGCACGTTGGCGTGTGCCAGATCTAGACTTTGCATGAGTGTTGGTGCTCCAGTTCGGGGGACGGATGGGGAGGTGTCAGAAGCCGGTCAGGTCGCGGCCGCCCTCGCCCTTGCACAGCTTCCGCACGTTGGCGAAGGGGTCGGTGCCAAGTCGCTGGGAATACGACTTCGCAACGGCCTCGATCCCGGCGGCCGAGGCTGCATCGGTGTACTTCGCCGGCAGCTCGTAGCCTGAGGGCTTCGGCTGGATCAGGGTGTAGTACTTCTCAAGGTCGATCGGCGCGAAGGAGTTCTGCGGGTCCCAATCTTTAGGGTGCAGGGCTCGCGACATCTTCACATAGTCGAACGGGAAGGCGCCGCCGTACATCATCTTCTTGTAGGCGCTGGCCGCCTCCGGGGTATTGATCACGAAGGTTCCGAGCCACATCATCCGCTCGAGAGGGTCCAGGGTCACGCCGGCGAGTGCGTCGAACACCTGAACCGTCAGCCAACCCGCCGCGAACCCACCGTGCTGCGCCCAAGTGGCCAACGCACGACCGCTCGCGATTGCATCGAGCATGTCCGGGATGCCGTCGATGCCCGTGACGAGAACGTCCTTGCGGCCGCGGGCGGAGAGAGCTGCGAGAACGCCCATCGCCTCGTCGTCGTTCTGGCAGAAGACTGCCTTGACGTTCGGATGCGCCGTGAGGAGCGCGCTGATTACCGGCTCCGTGGCGCCACGATTGAACTTTCCCGGTTCCCGAGCCACGAGCTTGACACCGGGGAACTTCTTAAGCGCCCGGTCGAGGCCCTCGGTACGGAGCAGGTCGGCCGTGTTTCCCGGCACACCGGTGATGTGGATCAGCTCCCCCTCCCCTCCCATTGCATCGAAGAGGACGTTGGCTACGGCCTGTGCACCGGCGACGTCATTGGGGGCAATGAACTGAACCCACTTGTCACCGATATCGAATGGCGTGAGCCACGGAGCGACGTTCCACGCGTTGGCGACGACCGTGCCATTCGTCTGCGCGGTGGAGAGCACGATTTTGGAGATCCCGGGGTCGGCGACCATCGAAGTCATCCCATTGAAACCCCGGGTTGCCGCGCTCCGGAAGATGGTCAGTGCCTTGTCGTTGTTGGAGTTGTCCACCTGCGCCTCGTTCGTCATGCCGAGTGCGCGGGCCGCCTCATTTGAGCCCTGCTGCCAGCTGTTGAAAAAGGCGTTGTTCGAGCTGAAGTAGTGGTTAACGGTGCGCCAACCCTTGCTGCGAGGGTCGTCCGCCGCGAAGGACGCGGCAGCCGGGGTGGGACCTCCGCCACGGTTGCAGGCGGCGAGTGCCGCCGTAACAGCAGCGGCCGCCGTCCCGGCGAGGAGGCTGCGACGGGTGAGACTGAGTGCCGAGTTTGCCATGGTTCTCCATCCAGGGGTCGTCATTGACGTTCGATTGAGGGCTGGGTGGCCGCCCTGTGCGGGGCCGATCAGCTGGTGTCCGGCGATGCCGGGCCTGGGCGAACCGGCGAGCACACTGTTAGCGCTCCCTGAGGTTCTATGCCCGTCGGGATGCGACTCCCAAACAAGTTCGCGCTTCATTGTTAGCGCACTCACAAATATAAGGGCCCACCAAGTGGGGACGCAATACCTTTTGCCATCGTCCGTTGAAAAATAAGGGATTCTCCGGAACAGACGGGACGGCAGGAGCGACAAAGTTTTTGTGTTAGCGCACTATGAGCTACGACTTGCTCCCGGCGCGGAGCGCGCGCCCCATTCGTCACCGGCGTTAGATCGGGCTCGGGGAACGCCAGTGGGAAGGCATCGCACTGGCGCAGCGGCACGGCGCCTACAAGGGTCGGAAGAAGACACTAACGCCGGAACGGGCGGCGGATCTGGTCCAGCGGGCGGCTAGGAATTCCGAAATCCGTCCTCACCGGCGAGTACGGTATCAGCCGGGAAACCGTGTACCAGTACCTGCGCCAAGCCAACGTGAAGCCCTCCCCCACCTGCGAAGCCGTTAGGCCATGACTGGAACCGCGCCGCCTTGACGGAATCGCAATTATCGGAGCGTCACCGTCGCAAGAACGATTCAGGAGGCAGAATGACAAGTGTCGCCCAGAAGAAGCAGCGGGTTGGATCATCCGAGTACGAGGCGCTGGCCCGTTCCGCCGCGACCGAGCTGTACCCGGACGTAGATTCTTCGGCCATGGCGCTGTGCTTCAACCTCATCCGCGCTGCAAACCGGATGACCAAGGATTTGGAAGTCTCGGCACACCGTCCCATGGGCCTCAGCTTCGCTGGCTATCGCCTGCTGTTCACCATCAAGTCGGTGGGACAGGTGAACCCGAACGAGTTGGCCCGTCTCTCCAGCGTATCCACCGCATCTATGTCCAGCCTGCTTAACACCCTGGAGAAGTACGGCCTCCTTACGCGTGCCCGCGATCCGGAAGATTTCGGCGCCGAAATGGCAGGCCGCGATCACCAGCACGGTCTGCCCCGGGGCGGGCGGCGGCCACAATATCCCAGCCAGCAGCACCAGTCCCAGGGCCGTGCCCACGATGCGCTGCATCCCCCGGCTGACCCGGTGACGGGTGGAATGCCCTACCAACGGGACCACCGCCGCGACCTTGGCCCAGTAATTGTGGCCGAAGCCGAGCCATTTCGGGCAGCACCGGTACGGGCCGCGACCATGTGTAGTTCCCACGCACGTTATGAACAGCGTGGCGTGTGTAAAGGGCGAGGGGGAAGCCTGCCCGCCTGGTTCTCGAGGAAGGCCAGACCCGGCACCGGTCCGCGGAACGCTTCCAATGCTCATCCGCGACGGCGAAGTGGTGGACCGACCGGTACCGCACTTGCGGCGAGGCTGGCATGCCGGATGCTTCCTCGCGACCGCACCGAAGCCCGAACTGGATCTGCGTCCAGACCGAGCGGCGGATGCGGGGCCGCCGGGGACTACCGGACCATAAACTGCGCCTGGAACGCCTCGTCCCGCGATTGGTCCGGCACCGTCCCGCCGGGGACGCAAAATTGACGCGGAAGTTTCCAACGAAGGAGCCTGATGCAGGACCGTATCCGGCACGTCGGAATGCACAACCGTCTGATGTCCGCGGAGCGGGCCGCGGCCCTGACCAGACCGGGCATGACGGTAGCCATGAGCGGGTTCACCGGCGCCGGGTACTCTAAATCCGTGCCGCGAGCCCTTGCGGCCCGGATGGAAGCGGCGGCCGCCGCCGGCGAGCCGTTCAGGATCAAGGTCCTCACCGGTGCGTCCACAGCTCCCGAACTCGACGGCGCCCTGGCTAAAGCCAACGGCATGGAACTGCGCCTGCCTTACCAGTCCGACCCTGTGCTGCGGGAACGCATTAACAACGGCGAAATCGACTACATCGACATGCATCTTAGCCACGTTGCCCAGCACACCTGGTCCGGGTTTTTCGGCAACATAGACCTCGCCGTCATTGAAGTCGCCGGCATCCTGAGGGACGGCCGGCTGATACCGTCCTCCTCGGTCGGGAACAACAAAACCTGGCTCGATCAAGCAGACCAAATCATTCTCGAAGTCAATGCCTTCCAGCCCGCCGGGCTGGAAGGAATGCACGACATCTACTACGGCACCGCACTGCCCCCGGACCGGAAACCCATACCGCTGACTGCCGCGGATGAACGGATCGGCGAACCCTATCTGCACGTGGACTCAGCCAAAGTCGTGGCCGTCGTCAGCACCGACGCGCCGGACCGGAACTCCCCCTTTAGCGCCCCCGATGAAGCCTCCCGCGAAATTGCCGGGCACCTGCTGGACTTCGTCGACCATGAAATCCAGCGCGGAAAACTGGCCGGGAAACTGCTCCTCCTTCAATCCGGCGTGGGCAACATCGCCAACGCCGTACTTGCCGCCCTGTCCGAAGGCGGATATAAGGCGCTCACCGCATACACCGAAGTGATCCAGGACGGCATGCTCAACCTAATCCGCAACGGCGTGATCAAAATGGCTTCCGCCACCTCGTTCTCTCTCAGCGCCGCAGGGGTGAAGGAATTCAACGACAACATCGACTTCTACCGCAGCCGGATTCTGCTGCGCCCCCAGGAAATCTCGAACCACCCCGAGCTCATCCGCCGCCTAGGAGTCATCGCAATGAACGGCATGATCGAAGCCGACATCTACGGCAACGTCAATTCCACCCACTTCGCCGGCAGCAAGGTCATGAACGGAATCGGCGGTTCCGGCGACTTCGCCCGGAACGGTTCCCTCTCGGTCTTCATGTCCCCAAGCACGGCAAAAAGCGGCAGCATCTCAGGCATCGTTCCCATGGTCAGCCACGTCGATCACACCGAACACGACGCGATGATCATCGTCACCGATCAAGGTCTGGCTGACCTGCGTGGACTCGCGCCCAAACAACGCGCGCAACTGTCATCGACCGCTGCGCGCACTCCGACTACCGCCCCCTGCTCCAGGACTACTACGACCGCGCCAGGCGAGAGAGCTTCGGCAAGCACACCCCCCACCTCCTCGCCGAGTCCCTCTCTTGGCACGACAGGCTTGTCGAAACCGGCAACATGCACATGCAACCGGGCCGCCTCCCAAACGCCTCAATCCGATAACGCAGCGCCTGAATAACGGCCGAAACTCTCAATACCAAGTGCTGTCGACGGACTGTGTGGGCCTCGTTTCGGTAGGCTCGCCAACGTCATGCTCGATGATGCAGGAGCTTCCGCGGATTCCTTGAAGCTGTATGCCTGCTGCTTCGTCTTCGACGCAATCCTGGCAGTCATCGCGTACGTCCTGATTCAGTGGATCGTCAGCCCCATCGCAATGGGCCCGATGTTCTCCCCCATGGGCGTGATCACAGCCATCGCCATCAGTTCCTCCGTCGTGGATGCCGGGCCGATGCCCGCTCAGCCCTCGGAGCGGTTCTTCCGGCGGAACCCGCCAGGCCAATCGGCCCTGCGGATCCGCTTCAGCTCCGTGACAGACCCCGTGGTGCCCCATTCATCAAGCCCCAACCGTGCCAGCGGTTCCAGCAGGTCGATCCGCGGGTGGCTGCCAACGAGAATGTCTGAATCAACCACGGCATGGGTAACCTCCCCGAAGACCAGAACGCAGTCACCGATCGGCAGCGTAGTGTGCAGCCGGCACTCCAAGGCCACAGGGGACTCCGCTACCCTGGGCACCCCCACGGTTCGACCCGCTTCGCGCGTCAAGCCGGTCGCGTCGAACTCACTCACGTCCGGGGGGAAGTTCGTGCCCGTCGCATTGACCTCGGCGATCAGTCCGGCAGGCGCCAGGTTCACCACAAACTCGCCCCGCGTGCGGATATTGCGCAGCGAATCTTTCTCTCCTACCGACGTGAACTGGACGATCGGGGGATTTACTGATGCAACAGTAAAGAACGAATGTGGAGCAAGATTGTCCACGCCCTCGGCCGACCTGCTCGACACCCACGCAATCGGACGGGGAACAACAACGGCCGTCAACAGCCGGTAGAAATCCCGCGAAGGCAGTTCGGCGGGATCAAAGTCTTTTCGCATGACTTCAGCCTACGCAGGCAAGATGACGGCGAAGGCAATCGCTGGCGTTTCGCATCCCTCGGGTTGTGGGAGCATTCGTCTTCCCATCACGAGCCCACGCTCTTCAGGGATACTGGCCGAGATCGAACGATTGCTGAAACGCCTCTGTCGGAGGCTTGGCCCCGCGCCGGCTGGCGGGGGTGGCACGATGGTTAGCCGGCGTAGGGGTCGGCGATGCCGATGTACTGGGTGTAGAGGTATTCCTCGATGCCCTCGAGGCCGCCTTCGCGGCCCAGGCCGGACTGCTTGATGCCGCCGAACGGGGCGGCCGCGTTGGACACCACGCCGGCGTTCAGGCCCAGCATGCCGGTTTCAAGGCGTTCGCCCATCCGGATGCCCCGGTTCAGGTCCCGGGTGAAGACGTAGGCCACGAGGCCGTACTCGGTGTTGTTGGCGAGCCGGACGGCCTCGTCCTCGGTGTCGAACGTGATGATCGGCGCGACGGGGCCGAAGATCTCCTCGGACAGGATCCGTGCGCCTTCGCGCACGTCGAGGAGAAGGGTGGGTTCGTAGAAGTATCCCGGACCGTCCGCCGGCGCCCCGCCCATGATTAGGACAGCACCATCACTCACGGCGTCGGTGACGAGCTCGTGGACCTTGTCCCGGCTCTTCGCATCGATCAGCGGACCGACCTTGGAGTCGGCCTCGGTGCCCCGGGCGGTGGTCATGTCCGCCATCTTCGCGGCGAACTTCTTCGCGAACTCCTGGGCGACGGACTCGTGCACGATGAACCGGTTCGCAGCGGTGCAGGCCTCGCCCATGTTCCGCAGCTTCGCCAGCATGGCCCCCGCGACGGCGGCATCGACGTCGGCGTCCTCGAACACCACGAACGGGGCGTTGCCGCCGAGCTCCATCGAGGTCCGCAGGACCGTCTCGGAGGCATCGGAGAGCAGCCGGCGGCCAACCTCGGTGGACCCGGTGAAGGACAGCTTCCGCAGGCGCTGATCCTTGATCAGCGGCCCCGTCGTGGCGCCGGCGGTGGACGTGGGGATGACGTTCAGGACACCGGCGGGCAGGCCGGCCTCCAGCATCACGGCGGCGAACAGCTGGGACGTCAGCGGGGTCAGGTTCGCGGACTTCAGCACCATGGTGCAGCCGGCGGCAACGGCGGGGGCAATCTTGCGGGTCGCCATCGCCAGCGGGAAGTTCCACGGCGTGATCAGCAGGCACGGGCCCACCGGCTTCTTGGTCACCAGCAGCCGGGACTTCCCATCCGGGGAGACCGAGTAGCGGCCGAACGCACGGACGGCTTCCTCGGAGAACCAGCGCAGGAACTCCGCGCCGTAGGTGACCTCGCCGCGGGCCTCGGCCAGCGGCTTGCCCATCTCCAGGGTCATCAGCAGCGCAAAGTCCTCGGCCCGCTCGGTGACCAGTTCAAAGGCGCGGCGCAGGATTTCCCCGCGTTCGCGGGCCGGGACCTTGGCCCAGGACTCCTGCGCGGCGGCGGCGGCGTCCAGGGCCGCCTTGCCGTCCTCGGGACCGGCATCGGCCAGGCTCAACAACACCTTGCCGGTGGCCGGATCCTCCACCTCGAAGGTCTTCCCGGACGCGGCCGGACGCCACTCGCCATTGATCAGCAGGCCCGTCGGCACGGAGGCCAGCAGGGCGGCTTCACGCTGGGCGTTTATTGACATCGTTCTATCTCCAAGGGGTTTTAAGGAAGTCGTAGCGGTGCAGCCCGACCTTCAGCAGTTTGGTGCGGTCCGGCTGCCAGAGGCAGGGCATGAGGACGCTGGAACTTCTGTGTGTCTTTCACCATTGAGGTGGCAGGGCCGGTGCCGACCCGCTGGGGTCGGCACCGACGCCCTAGGTGAGAGCCGGCTAGGCTCGGACGCTGGTCTTGGTGCGGATCAAGTCCAGAGCCTGGACGAGGTATCGCTTGAAGACCGGGTAGTTCTCGCTCATCGGGAAGTGCCCGATAGCCTTCATCTCGATGAACTCGGCACCCGGGATCTGGCTGGCCGTGCGGGCTCCGTCTTCAGGCGTGGTGAGGTAGTCGTACTCGCCGGTCATCAGGACCACCGCGCATTTGTTCGTCTGGATTTCGCCCAGTTTGCCGCGCAGATCGTGGTCCACCGAGTAGAAGTACAGATCACCCTTGAACGCCTCGGAACCCTGTGTGTAGTAGAACCAGGTCTTCCAGCGGTCGGCCTCCGGCGATTGCGGGGCCATGAGATCCCAGGTGCCGCTGCCGCACACTTGAGCGGCGTTGGCATGGGGGTGCTGCCACCAATCGAGGTAGAACCCCGGTGAGTAGTCCGCCCCCTCTACGGGGATGACGGCGTCGAACCTCTCCGGGAAGCGGTGGGCGAGCTGCAGCGCTATGTTGCCTCCGAAGGAGGATCCCATGAAGATGGGATCAACCAGTTCCAGTGCATCGACGAGGGCGATGATGAAGTTGGCGTAGTGGTCCGCGCTGAGCTGGTACTCCTCGGTCCACCACTGGGTGTTTTCAGGCGGGTCTGATTTGCCGTGGCGGGGGAGGTCGTAGGCGATGACGCGGTAGTTGGCGGTGATCTCCGGGTCCTCCAGCAGGCCGCGCCATTGGTGGTTGTGGGCTCCGGCGGTGTGCTGGCAGACCAGGGGCTGGCCCTGGCCGTTTTCGAGGTAGAAAACCTTGTATTCGAGGCCGTCCACGTCGACGGTGACGTAGTGGCCGGTGACGGGGGAAATTTTGCTCATGTCAGGAACTCCTATGGTCTAGACGGGTGCGCCGGTGGAGCGCAGCAGTTCGATCTGGCGGGTGAGGCAGCGCAGGTTCTGCATCAGGACCAGGACATCGCCCTCCAGCTTCATGTCGCGCTGGAAAGTGGCGGCCCAGATGCCGTGGTACATGGGAGCCGGGACGGGCTTGCCGAATTCACTCCAGGTGTGGGCGCTGGCCCGGATGGCGAACTGGTAGGGCACCTCGATGGGTCCCGGGTCCACGGAAATCTGGGCGATGGTGCCGGACACCACCCGGACAACAAAGGTGTGCGCCTCCATGTCCAGCAGGTAGGAGCAGGTGAAGTACTTGCCGTGGGCCTGAATCTCGGGGTCCTGGTTGTTGGCCTCGGTGAAGCTCTGAACCCAGGATTCTACAGAAGGGGCACGTGTTGCGACCGTCATTTCGTTGTTCCTCTCATTGGTCTCGCGGAGGGTCGGGCTTCTCTGCCCGAGCCTCTTAGGCGGGGTTTCTGGAGTGCCTTTGCGGCTGTCTCCGTTGGCAACCCTTCGCTGTTTCCATTGCAGCCCCCGTTGCCCCGAACGGTCCAATACCTGTCCCCTATCCACCGATAGCCTGAAACTATTGGACCCCGATGGTGGCGGAGCTTAGAGTTGAACGATGCAGCAGCCACAGCTTGACCTGCGCGTCCTGCAGTACTTCGTCGCCGTTGCGGAAGAGCTGCATTTCGGGCGAGCCGCTGCCCGGCTTCACATCGCCCAGCCATCCCTCAGTGTCCAAATACGGAAGCTTGAACACTCTCTGGGCACTCCCCTGCTGATCCGGAGCAGCCGCAGCGTCTCCCTGACCAGCGCAGGGGATGTCCTGCTGGGTGAAGCTAAGCGCCTTTTATCCGCCGCCGAGCGCGCTGTTTCGCTGACCCGTGAGGTCGCCAGCGGCGTGCGGGGCACCCTGATTGTCGGCTTTCAGGCCAACGCGGCTGCTGAACTGACGCCGCGGATCCTCGCCGCGTTCAAGAACAACCACCCGGAAATCCACGTCCAGATGCGGTCCTTCGATTTCGCCGACCCCACAGCGGGTCTTGCCGACGGAAGCGCTGACGTGGCATTTGTGCGGCCGCCCCTGCCGGCGGCTGACTGGCTCGCCATGGAGACACTGTTCATTGAGCCGCGGGTCCTCGTAGTTGCCAGCGGCTCCCGCTTTGCCGGGCTGTCCGAGGTCTCGGTGGAACAGGTCGTTGATGAGCCCTTCGTCGCCCGCAAGGCTCCGGATAAATGGCGGGATTTCTGGCTCGCAACCCAGGCCCGCGGCGGGCAGCCGGTCCGTCTGGGCACTCAGGTAGCCACCGTCGACGAGTGCTTCGAAGCCATCATGGGTGAGCGGGGAATTGCGTTCACCCAAGCCTCCACCCAGCGTTTCTATGACCGGCCGGGGCTGTCTTTCATCCCGGTCAGAGACGTCCCGCCCTCTCCGCTGTCGATTGCATGGCGCACTGACGTCAATGACGGGCTGGCACGCGAGTTCGTGGAGACCGCTCGGACCCTGGCCTCCTTCGGTGGCGTGCCAAACCTCGTCGACTCCCGTCGGGGCGCCGCGCTATCCTCTTCGCTCCAGTCCAATTAGCGTCACTGACGATCGCAGTGCACGATATTGCGCCCGGTGTACGGGTTGGCCGCGGGGCGTCGGCTGAGGCCGCCCGGCGTCGTCCGCTGTTCCTTAGCTACTTCGTGAGTGCCCCCTCCAACCAGGACCTCAGTACCGGCGCGGGGGCTGCGCCTGCCTGCCTCGCGACGATCTTGCCGTCGACGATGACCATCAACGTTGGCACCGCCTGAATGGCGAATCTGGCGGAGAGTTGCGGCGAGTGGTCCACATCGACCTTCACAAGTTTGATCTGCCCCGCGCGTTCGTGTGCCAGCTGGTCCAGCACGGGGCTCACCATCCTGCAGGGTCCGCACCACACCGCCCAGAAGTCCACCATCACCGGAACGGCCGACCGTTCGGCGATTTCGCCGAAGTCATCGTCGCCCGCTTCCACCACCCAGGGAAGCTCACGGTGGCAACTCCCGCAGCGTGGCCGGCCCTCGGCGACGGCCGGAACGCGGTTGGATTTGCCGCAGTGGGGACACTTGATGATGGCCTTGTTCATGCCGTTCCGGCCCCCTCTAGCTCCATCATGCTGTAGTCAACCACTAATTCCCCTCCGGATGCGGTCACCGTGACCACTCCGCCTTCCGCGATGCTGCCACGCAGCAGGGCACGGCCCACTTGCGTTTCCACCACGTGGGAAATGTAGCGGCGCAGGGGGCGGGCTCCGTAGACCGGATCGAAGCCGCGTTCGGCTATCAGAAGGCGCGCCTCCTCGGTCAGGTGCAGCTCTATTTGCTGCTCGGCCAGCCGCTGCCGCAGCTGTTGGAACTGCAGATCAACGATGCGTTCGATCTGCGGCAGGCCCAGGGGTGCGAACAGGACCGTATCGTCCACACGGTTGAGGAACTCGGGGCGGAAATGCGCCCGGAGCTCCCCCATCACCATGCCGCGCGCCTCCTCGGTGATCGCCCCACCTTCGGTCGAACCCTCCAGAAGATACTGGGAGCCGATATTTGAGGTCATGATGATGACGGTATTGCGGAAATCGACGGTCCGGCCCTGCGAGTCCGTAATCCGTCCGTCGTCGAGCACCTGCAGCAAGGTGTTGAAAATGTCCGGATGGGCCTTTTCCACCTCATCGAACAGCACCACCGAGTACGTCTTCCGGCGCACCGCTTCAGTCAGCTGTCCTCCTTCGTCGTAACCGACGTAACCAGGAGGCGCCCCCAGCAGGCGGCTCACGGTGTGGCGCTCCTGGTACTCGCTCATGTCCAGCCGGATCATGGCGTTCTCGCTGTCGAAGAGCGCCGCAGCCAGAGCCTTTGCAAGCTCGGTCTTCCCTACGCCGGTCGGGCCGAGGAAGATGAAGGAACCGATGGGCCGGCGGGGATCCCGGATACCGGAGCGGGCGCGGATGATGGCGTCCGACACAGCACTAATCGCTTCTTCCTGCCCCACGACGCGGGCGCGCAGGATTTCGTCCAGGTGCAGGACTTTCTCACGTTCGCCCTGCTTCAGCCGTGCGACCGGTATGCCTGTCCAGGCCGCGACGATGTCGGCGATCTCGTCGTCCGTCACCACCTCGCGGAGCAGGCGTTTTTCACCCTGTTTCGCGGTCAGCCGTTCCTCCTCGGCGGCCAGCCGCCGTTCGAGGTCGGCCAGTCTGCCATAGCGTAGCTCCGCCGCCCGGTTGAGGTCGTAGTTCCGCTCGGCTTCCTCAGCCTCCTGCCGCGCCCGCTCCAGTTCACTGCGGATTTCCTGCAGTTTGTGGATCGCCTGGCGCTCGGCTTCCCATTGGGCCCTCTTCGCGTCGGCCTCGGCGCGCAGGTCTGCCAATTCCCGCCTCAGCTCCTCGAGCCGGGTCTTGCTGGCCGGATCGGTCTCCTTGGAGAGTGCAGCGTCTTCTATTTCGAGCCGCGTGACCTTCCGCGTGAGCTCATCCAGTTCCGCTGGCATCGAATCAATTTCCGTCCGCAGCCGGGCGCACGCCTCATCCACGAGGTCAATGGCCTTGTCGGGCAGGAACCGGTCAGTGATGTACCGGTGGGATAGGGTGGCCGCAGCCACCAGAGCACTGTCCTGGATCCGTACGCCGTGGAAGACCTCAAGCCGCTCCCGCAGGCCGCGAAGAATGGAAATGGCGTCCTCGACGTCGGGTTCCTCAACCAGGACCGGCTGGAAGCGGCGTTCCAAAGCCGCATCCGACTCAATGTGTTTGCGGTATTCGTCGAGGGTGGTGGCGCCGATCATGTGCAGTTCCCCGCGGGCCAGCATTGGTTTAAGCATATTCCCGGCGTCCATCGACCCCTCGGACGCGCCTGCCCCGACGACGGTGTGCAGCTCGTCTACGAAGAGCAGGATCCTGCCTTCGGCCGCCAGCACCTCGGCCAGCACCGCTTTCAGCCGCTCCTCGAACTCGCCGCGGTATTTGGCACCGGCCACGAGCGAGCTCATGTCGAGCGAGAAGATGGTCTTGTTCTTCAGCCCTTCGGGCACATCCTGCCGGACGATCCGCTGGGCCAGTCCCTCCACGATGGCGGTCTTGCCGACTCCAGGCTCGCCGATCAGCACCGGATTGTTCTTGGTCTTCCGTGAAAGTATCTGGATCACCCGCCGGATTTCCGCGTCGCGGCCGATGACCGGATCCAGCTTTCCGGTGCGGGCGTCCGCCACCAGGTCGCGGCCGTACTTCTCCAGCGCCTCGTAGGTCTGCTCCGGTGTTGCCGAGGTGACGCGCTGATTTCCGCGCACTTGGGTCAGGACCGACAGGAATGATTCTCGGGTGACCCGGTGATCAGCCAGCACCCGTCCGGCCGCAGTGGACCGGCCTTCCTCTGCCAGGGCCACCAGCAGGTGCTCCACCGAGACGTACTCGTCTTTAAGTCGTTTGGCTTCACGTTCGGCGGCGTCCAAGAGTGCGCCCAGCCTGCGGCTCACATACACCTGGCCCGGTGCCGCTCCCGGGCCCGTGATCTTTGGCTTGCGCCTCAGCTCGGCTTCGACGGCAGCCGTCAGCTCATCCACATCCACCTGCATGCCCACGAGCAGGCGCGGCACAAGCCCATTTTCCTGCTCCAGCAGGGCCAGCAGCAGGTGTTCGCCGTCGGTCTCAGTGTGCCCATTGCGTTGGGCTATCCGTTGAGCCTCTGCCAACGCCTCCTGCGACTTTTGCGTCAAACTCTCCATGTTCATCGTGAAGCCCTCCTTTCCCCCTGTGTGATTTCAACCAATCGTCGTTCCAGCGACTCGACCCGCACCAGCAGATCGAGTACCAACGGGATTGCCGCGTAGTTCAGCGACAGCTCCGAATGGAGCCTCATGACGCGAGCTATGAGTTCCGGGGCCCGCGGACTGAACCAGGGCCCGCCCGGCGCATCGCCCAGCGGCCGGATCAGATCCAGATCTACGAACCGCATGACGACGTCGGGGTGGACGCCGCTGCTCCGGGCCACCGCCTCGAGATTCAGGCGCCACGGGTAGGCGAGCGGATATTCTCGGCTCATAGAAGCCCCTCCCTCGGGTGAAAGTCGGACACCGCGGCAAGCTCCTCGTATAGCTTGCGCACCTGACTGCTCAGCCGCGGGGGCACCATGACGCGGATCTCCGCGTAGAGGTTCCCCGCCTGGCCCTTCGGGTCGGGCAGGCCCTGCCCGCGAAGCCGAAGTCTGCGCCCGCTGGAAGACCCCTCGGGTACGGTGATGGTGACCGGTCCCGAAGGCGCGTTGACCTTGATCCTGGCCCCGAGAGCGGCTTCCGACGGCGTGACGGGAAGGTCGAAGTGAATGTCCCGGCCCTCAAGCCGGTACCTGATGTCCGGCTGGATGCGTACGGTCAGGAATAGATCCCCGGGGGGACCCCCGTCGCGGCCCGCGGCGCCCTCGCCCGCGAGGCGGATGCGCTGACCGTCCAGCACACCGGGGGGCACGTCGACGTCATAGTTCCGGGTTTCGCCACCTGGCTGGGCCAGACGGACGGTGCGCCGTCCGCCACGGATCGCCTCTTCGAGGGTCAGCCA